>LAZR01001396.1_pt1 | contig 15320 bp, 8 predicted proteins | sample 329461 | NCBI WGS metagenome assembly LAZR01 (sample SAMN03002196, study PRJNA259156) | marine sediment metagenome | biome: sea floor; feature: Hydrothermal impacted sediments; material: marine sediment; isolation source: Loki non-amplified sample from Loki's castle hydrothermal vent sediment ...
ATTAGAGAAAACAATGATATTTCTAAGCTTAGCAAGATTGGATATGCTACTACTAAATCGTTTAAAACAATAAGGGTCATTAAAGAGATTAAAAAATAACTCAACGTGTGAATTAATTGGGCATATTTCCTCTTAATTTTCTTAAAAGAATAGATGTCTAGTATTGTTAAAGTGAAAAAAAACAACTGAGAAACGAGGACACTTCCTGTAAATCCAATTCCTGTAAACTCAAATAAATAACCATATATTAATAGACTACTCTCAAAATACAAGCATAGAGTTATCAAGGCAAAAACCCGTGCGACGAAGTTAGGTTGTTTTTCTTCAAGAAAAAGGAAGTTTAAATATTTAACCGTTTTAACCATAAGGCAAGTTTCTATTAATAAAATTAAAACTATTGAAAAGAAGTTTAACACATTAAACATATTAAAGATTATTATCCAATTTACTGCTAAAATTCCCTGAAATAGTCCAAATAGAATTAATTCAATTGAAGACTTCAATTTCATCTCTACCTTCGCAAAAAAATAGCTTAAAATAAATAAGATTAGAAAAGAATTTTGGAATAACAGTGTCATATAAAGAAAGCTGCCCATTCCCTCCCAAAATATTAATATAACTTCTGAAATAATAGATCCTAAATAGAATGAGCCGGAGACAAGGATAGCGTAAGTAAGCACTACACGTACATTAATGATTTTTTGCTTTGAAATGTTTAAGCTGGAGAGGAAGTAAAGGCTGATTTGGTTTAAAATTGATAAAATAAATCCTAATAGGAATACATTTAAAGGTATAAAGTGGAAAATATAGAAAGAGAGTATGTTGCAAAAGGCAAACCAAGACCCAATTGTAAATTTTTCTCGAGTTGAATTTGATAAAAGACCAAGGAACTTCCTATCAATAAAATATGATTCAAACCATATTACTCCAGATATAGTTAGCAAAACAGAATATATTACAATAATAATGTCTACTTTTAATAAACTCATTAGAAAAAATAGATTACTAGTCAATGCTATTGGGATGATTAAATATAACACAAAACTAATTTTATTACAAATGAGAAGCGGATCTATTACTTTTAGATTTATTTCTGATTTTAGAATATATTTTAAACAAAATAAGATAAAAATGGGCCAAATAATAAGAAAATCAAGAACCTGATAACTAATATCTTGGGCTAATAGGAAAGGAGCTAAAATTGAGAAAAATAATGAGATAAATGTTGAATTAAGAAGTAGGGTGAGAAAGTTAAGCATTTTAAACTGGTTTTTGGATGAAAATAATCGAAATATACTATTTCTTAATTCTATTTCTTTCGGTATTTCTATTAGTATTTCTTTTTGTATCATTTTTGGTATTTCTTCCGGTATTTCTTTCAGCATTGGTATTTCTTTCATTTTCTGTATTTCTTTTGGTAGTGGTATTTCTTTCGGTACATTCTTTTCTATGTTTTTGAATATGTTAATTAAAATTTGAAAAGTTATTAGATAAATCACTAAAAGCGTTAAAACAGAATTGATTCTAACGAAATTAAACAACATTAGACCATCCAAAATAGGTAAAGTTATCGGGATTGGAATTAAAAACCATAAAACAAATCGATATTCAATAAAAAAGAAGTACAAAATAATAATTAAAAAGCTAGAAAAAATAGTAATTAGAATATTTGGTGACACAGACAGGAAGATTGAGAATAGTGATGATATGGAGGATGAGGCGCCTATCGATATGATAAAATACGGAATTATTTTATTTATTCTAAACTTCAATTTATAACGATTAAAAATAAAAAAGGAACCACCAAAAACAGTCATGGCAAAAAAGAACGCAAAAATGACCATGGGTGGGTATAAACTGAAAGTATTGAAAGTTAACCAAGAAAAATTAATTATTAAAATCCAAGAAAGAGTTTGATCAATAATTCTAGTTGGTAATTCCACGTATTTGGATGATAAAAAACTAAATCCTAGTACGATTAAACTAATATTAATTGAAAATATAGGATGTTCAATTATTGTAAATAAAATGAAATAAATAGAGAGAAAGATCCCTGATAATACAGTAAAATATCCTAATATTAGAATTGTTCCTATTGATCTTATGTTAGGAAAAAATGAATATATCACCAACAATAGCCCAATCAATAATATGTCAAAAGAGATTGCAATGCCAATTGAAAGATTTATCGAATCGAAATAAAAATATAAAAATGAAGAAAAGACTACTATTTGAAAGATCCAAAAAATTGAAGTAATTTTCCAGAATTTCAATTTAATTAGCAGGGGAACAATAAGAAATAAAGCAAAAAGGACAAATGATAAGTTTGTCAATAAAAGGGATGTACTAAACATGTTTTGACTAACCCAGTATATTAAAAATAAATTCAATCCCCAAACAATGAATAAAGTATGATAGAAGTTCTTTTTTAACCAGGTGTACCAAAAAGGTAAGGACCATATAACGCATATAATCAAAGACAAAACAAAAGAACCCTCTATACTAACAGTTCCAAACAAGTTTAAGGCATTTGTGACAATATCTATTCCTTTTACTCCACTATAAATTAGAATAAAATTAACTAAAGGTAACGTAATCCAAGCATACCAACCTGTCTTCCAGATTGCCCAAGAAATCCTCCACTGATAAATTCCAATTGAAGCGTAGAAAAGAAAAATACCAACATTTATCGCAGCTATTAAAGGAATTGGACTACCAATAAGTATAGGAAATGATGAAATTAATAAGAAGTACAAAAAGGTAGGGAAACACATTATGAGTGATATTAAAATAAAATAGAAGGATTTTTTTCTGAAATTAGCTGATGCTTTATTGTATAAGAATATAAATCCTAACCCCGTTAAACTCATTGTTAAAGTAAATGTAAGTATTGGGTTGAAATTACTATAAGTTGGGTTGTTGAAGAGTATTGAGTACGAAAGGAAGCTTATTAAATCAAAAATAAGCAATAATATACAGGGCTTGATAAACCATTTATATAATTCATTCCCTAATCTATAAAAATAAATACCCATCATAGACAAGAATATGAAAAGTGATATTGTAATGTTATAGATTATGAGAATCTCAGAGAAAACGCTTAAATAAGTAAAAGACAATAGAGAGATCATGCTGTATAATGAGATTTTTTCAAGGAAATTATTCTTTTTAATATTTAACCATATCGAAAGGAGCAATACAACACACAGAGATGGTAAATAGAGTATAATAAAATCACTAAATCCACCAGTAAATGTTGTTATGATGATAAATAAAAGATAACTGAGTAGTATATATGCTGGAAATCTAAATATTACAACATCACTTCTTTGAGAAAGAATTATAAACAAAGTTAGAAGGAAGAGAAGAGAGAATGGTATTGGAAAATTCATAAAAAGGAGACTTGCCAACAAGATAAAAGACAATATATAAAATCGGTATATTTGAGCGTTGGAATCACTTTCTATTATCATATTAAATTTCGAAAGGCTGAAATATAATAATAAAAAGAGAACTACAGGTAGTATTATAAAAGGAGGAAATAGATTTGTGTTTACTACCATCATATCATAGAGATTAAAGAATAAATCAACGTATAAGCCTAAAATTGAGATGATAAATATTCCTAAAACCAATTTTTTTATTAATAACTGATTTTCTTCTGAAAATATGATTAATTTTCGGAAAAAAGTATGTGTTACTGGCATTAGGAACGTATAAATTAAACAAAATAACAATATTGATGTCAAAATTAAATTATACTGTACTAAAACTAAAGAAGCAAAGAGACAAATAGAAATTTGAACTATTATCCAAGATATAAATTCAATCCCTTCTTTCAACTTAGTAAATCTAATTTTTACCTCTAAACCAACATATATAATAAGTAGTAAATTTATTAGGAAAAATAAACCGATATACCAAAGTATATTGAGAAAAGAGAAATTGAGTCCTGGAATATATTGTATTAAGGATATAATGAGAAAGGAAGAAGAAAAAGTAATCCCGTAAAATAAAACTTCCTTCAAATAGTTAAAAACCTTTAGTTCTTTAGAGTAGTTTAATAATAATTTTAATGTGTAGATGTTCAACAGAAAGAATATAATAATTGCACTACTTATAGCTATATCACTAAGAAAATAAAATCCAACCTCGAAAGCTATGAATATCGAGATTGAGAGCCATAACAAAGATTGCACTAAATTTAGAATTGATTTCCGCTTTTCCATTAATTTTAAACGATCACTAATGTAATATAAGAATTTTAAGATCCCAAAAACCAAGAAAAGACTTAATATTGAGATAAATATCCAATCAACAAATCTTCCTAGTAATGTAAATTCTAAACCTACAAATACTGGTATTAATGATAATAAACCAGATAGAAGTATACTATTACCCAATATGACTTTTTTAACTAAATTTTCAGTAAAATATTTGTTTTTATAAGAGATCATACTTGGTAAATAGAAGAAGCATGATGCAGCTATTAATGGAAAGAGGAATTTAATGAAAACTCCTGGGATAAGGGCAAAAAGATAATAGAAAACTGTTGTCCCAATTAAAAAAACTATAATAAAAATTTGAGTTTTAGCAATCTCTGTTTGATAAATATCTTTCATTTTATAGTGTTTCAATACAAAAAGTGTAAAGGTTAAAACACCAAAGAGTATGTAAAAAGAATAGTTTAAAATTGATATGTTGTTAAATAATAATCCAAATAGGGAAAGATCCAAGCTAACAATGGTAGGAATTAATGTGAGAAAAATACCTAATGAAATACAGTCTAGTAGCAAGAATTTTCTCAATATTGGCTCATATATCTTTTTTCTTAATAAATAATGCAAGGGAAAAAATAAAATCGAGAATAAACTAAGGAATGGAATTAGTAATACATAGAAAGTGTTAAAAGTGTATAGAAATGAGTAATAGAAGGCTAATCCTGCACTGAAAATTAAAGTAATTACATTAATCTTTATCGATATTGAACTTGAGAACACTCTCTCCTTTTTAGAAAGCAAATTAACTAAAAAAGTCATAACCAACATCGAGAAATACATTGAAAATACTATATTCAGATATAATTCTAAACTGATTAAAATAATAAAATAAAATAAAGAGAAAAACAATGCGGAAAGTTCAATCGTCATAATATAGGAGTTTGATCTTGTAAAACGCTTAACTGAAGATTCTTTTACCCTATTTAATTTCAAACCAAACCTTAAGTTTAATTGACTAAAAAAAGACAGAAATAAAGAATCTAAAGTTACAATAATATAATTATTCAGAGAAAGAGAAGTAAATAATACAACAAGAAATACATCTATAATTAAAATCCACAATAAATAATGGCTTACCATTAAGGAACGTTTTTGAGATAAAATACCCAATAAATAATTTCCAAATACAAAAAGCAAAGAAATAGAGGGGAAGATTAACATTGTATAATAAATTGCCAATGTTATATCCCCCAGCAATGGGGAAGCTTCCAAGATAGAAATTATTGGTGTTAATGTTATAAAAAGCACTAATAATGCACAATTTAATATTATGGCTCTATAGTTGAATTTCTCATAAATCTTCTTTCTTAACATATAAAATGATGGGAGAATCAAAATTGAGAATAAGCTTAAAAATGGATATAGGAATACAAATGTAGTGCCTAGCGTGGATAAAACTGAATAATAACAAGCTATAACCGCGCTAACAACTAATGTTATTACATTAATTTTAATAATTACTGAACTTGAAAATAAAATCTCCTTTCTAGAAAGAAGATTAACTAATATAGTCATTATTACCAATGAGAAATAAACCGAAAGTATGATATCTGGCAACACAATTGAGTAGAAAAAGAAGAAAAAAATAGCAAAAAGCTCTAAAACCATACTATATGAATTAATTTTAGTAAATTGGTTTACAGTAGATTCTTTTACTTTTTCTAAACCAAGTCCAAATTTGAAGTTTAAGTGGCAAAAAATTGACAAAAACAAAAAATCAATACTTAAAATGATAAAATTACTTAAGTTGAGAATGAATATTGAGAGGAAAATATCTCCTATTAAAATCCAAAATAAATAATAACTTGTAACTACGAAATCTCTTTGAGAAAATATTCCTAAAAGATAATTTGTAAATATTAGTAGCAGATAAATCGTGGGGAACAATAAGCTAGATAAAATTAAAATATATGCTGAGAAAGAAGTTATTAAGTTTATTAAAAAGAATATAACTAGTTCTATAAAAAAGATATTAGCATATACAACTCTTCTAAAAAGTTTGGAGCGTGATGGATAGAAAAACCGAGAATATAAAATATAGAATGATATTAGAGAAGTAAACGAAATCAACAAAGCATGAATAAAGAAATTTGAAAGCTTGATAACCAAAGGGTCTAAAATTTCTAAAAATCTAAAAATAACTAAGCCTTCAAAAGTTGTATACTCGAAAAATGAGTATGTTATTATTGTAAAACTCGCTACAGCCAGTATATTTTGGAAGACTAATATGCTTTCTTTAGCGAAATAATCAATTTTAGCAAAAACTTGAAGAATGAAGTAAAGTGATATTAAAAATATTACAAATTGAATATTTAAGAGAAAAACGCTAGAAAAGAGACCAAATGATATAGAAATTAAAATGGCTGCAGAATTTGATAAAAGAACATATTTATTATATTTTACCGGACAAATTTTTGCTTTCTGTTCAGAATAAAAGAAAAAAAGGAGTAAAAATAAAATAGGTAGAATAATCAGATGTGAATTAGTTAGAAAACCAAACACCGTTAATAATCCTATTAAAATTTCAGAAATAATAGTATTATACTTTTGATATTTGATGCCCTGTGTTGAAACTTCCTCATTAGATTGAAAATTATCCGTAGAATCTTTATAGGTTTTGAAAATTGAACTATAATGAAAGTAAATATAAAATATGGCTTTAAAATAAACCAACAAAAATATAACACTTAAAAAGATCCCATTTGCCTTAAACCAAGCAAATAAGGAATTGTCAATTTTTCCTGGAAATATCATTAAAACAAAAGGCATCTGAATTAATAAAATGAAGGTAAGACTTGTGATTGAAATCAAAAATTTTTGTTTAAACCGAGTTAAATCCTCAAGAAATGGCTTATTCGTCTTTATAGATTCCTTAATTTTGTTAGAAGTTTTCCTCGCATTAGTAAATGTAAGGATATACAATGAAATATTGGTGATTAGAGCAAAAGTCCAAGAAAGATCAGTAGGAAAAGTAAAAAATAAGAAAATAAAATGAACAACATAATTGAATAAAATAATTATGTTATAAGGTTGCTTTATTATTAATTCTACGCTTATTGCATGCTTGAATTCTCCCTCAGCTTTATTGTAAAAATCGATAGGTTTATGTGAATAATAATAATAAATTATGTTATACAGAACAGCAAAACTTATTAGAGGTAGGAACGAAAAGGATAACTTTTCATGAATTAAAGTTGAAATCATAGTAAATACTGGGGTTACAACCAAAGATAGAATAGTTATTACATATATAACATGGATCCTTGCTTCTAGATTATTTTCTTTGTTGAGAAAAAAAGGTCTATCTCTGTATTTATCGAAGGCTTTATAAAAGAATAGAAAAGCGAATGTAAATGCAATAACAGATATAGATAAAGAAACCAATAGAGGCACTCCTAGTGCCTTTATGCTAGAAATTGCATAAATAGTGAATCCAACTGCAAAAGGTGAAATAACTAAAAAAAATGTAAACCACCAAACCTTTTGAAGTAATTCTGTTGCTTTTGTTAATCTCTCTTCAGAGCTTTTGCTCATTTAAGATTTCACACCCCAAAACCTATTTTATTGGATCTTGGTATTAATGGAAATTTAAGTTTATAAATGTATCAGAAATAATTTACATTAATGTTTAATTCTGTCTTTGTATTTTTAAAGATTTCCATTTTTGAGTTGATAAATTTCAAATTTAACTGAAGCGTAAAAAAAAGGATTGGTGTGTGTAATTGATCCCTCTTCTATGGTATTTCTCCTCATTTTTATTTGAATTTTGGGAGAAAATCTTTTTGTGTTTTCACCATTTCATTAAAGATGTCTTCAGCCATTTCAAAATTACCAACATTTGGATCAATAGCCAAACATGAAATTGCTGTATCTTTAGACCTATTTAAAACGGCATCAACACATAAATCTTGTATACTGGCTTCAATGCGAAGCACTGCAGCAATATTCTTAGGTAAGGCCCCTATTTTAATCCCCTTAACTCCTTGCCTATTAACAACTGCCGAACATTCAAGTATTACATCCTCAGGTAAGTTATTAATAATGTCATCATTAGCAATATTTACAGCAAATTCATAATAATTTTTGTCAGTAATAATTTCCTCAATTATTGGGATTGCCCTCTCTCCTGAACGTCTATTAAACAAAATGCCCTTCTTAGGATATTTTCCTTTTTTAAGTCGTTTGTGACTATTAAGAAATTTCTTATAGACACTTTGTCCTCCTGTATCATTTAAATTTATCCAATCAATCATGTCATTAGTTTCTGTGAATTTCTCCCCAAATTGAAGGAACTCTCCCAAATGGTTATCACCTACAAAAGGAAAATATCCAAATCTTTTATAAAATTCAAACGTTAACTTGGAGAATTCAAATCGGTGCTCATGTTCTGTAAAATAATCCAGTGCTTTTTTATTAAACTTAGGCATCAAATCTTTTCCTGTTGTTTTGTTTTCCAAACCTAAGAGAAAAGCAAAATGATTTAAACCTCCAATCTTCATTTTAAGTTGCCTTAATGGAACATCGAACATCCTAGGTAAATCTCTGTTCATAAATCTAATTTGATGGCATAACCCAATGAACTTTAGGTTTTTTACGCTCCTTTTTATTGCTAAACAGACTCGAGATACTGGATTTGAAAAACTTATTAGGAAAGCTTCAGGACAGATTTTTTCAGCATCTTTAACAATCTCTACAATCGGTGGAATGATCCTCCATGCATGGAACGTACCTCCGGGACCACCACACTCCCCTAAAATCTGATGGGAGCCATGCTTTCTAGGAATTTCATAATCTTGCCTCCATAAAGTATATCGTTCGCCCACCTCTATTGAAATAATTATAAAATCTGCACCTTTAAATGCCACTGACCTGTTTGTTGTTCTTTCTAGATTAAATTTATTATCAATTCTTTCATTTTCAGCTACCAAAAGCTCGTAGATCATTTCTAGCTTTTCCTTATTGATATCATGAAGTACTACCGTTGTACCAGCCAAAATTTCGCTAAGATAAATATCGTTAAACATGGCTGGTCCAAAGGAAACGGACCCCGCTCCAACCAAAACAATCTTTTTATTCATCTTTATCAAATATCACATTATTGGAAGAGTTAGCATTATCCATAGTAAACATATAATCAAATTTATAGGTTTTTAGAGGTTAACTTTGACAAAACATTACTTGAAAAAGGAAAGTTTATAAACCGATTTAAATTCCTTAATTTTGTTAAAAAGGCAATTAGACTATGAATTCCAAGAGAAAATTATATTGTTTAATTTTGATTTTTATTTCATTAACGTTTAGCTCTATTCACATACATCTAGATTTAGGTGGAATTAATTTAAAGGATAATAAGAATAGTATTAAGCTTTCAAACATTAACCCGTCAAATTCCCATCTACTATGGAAATTTACTCCTAATGATCTTGAAGATGAATATTTATGTACTATAGATATGTCCTCAGATGGTAATTATATCGTAATAGGGTCGTATGAACCAATTCCTCCTTATGGGGGATATATATACATATTAAATAATACAAGTTCTGAACCAGAATGGAGTCATTATACTGGTAGTAATGGGAAACTACGCGCTCGGACTGTAGCAATTTCTGCTGATAGTAACTTTATTGTCGCAGGATGCGAAAACGGTAAAATTTTTCTGATAAATCGTAGCAATAATTTCGGATTTTGGAGTTACTTAGCTAATGGAGAAGTCAACGTTGTGGCGATATCTGACAAAGGTTCATACTTAATCGTTAGGGATCGCACAGGCAAAATCTATTTATTTAATAACTCAAATTCAAATCCTCTATGGACTTATAATACTAACAGTGTAATTAGAGATGTGGCTATTTCTTCAGATGGAAATTATATGGTTGTATCAAACCAAAATGGTAATATATACCTGTTTAATAAAACCAGCTCTATTCCAATGTGGATATTTTCTGCTGGAAATTATGTTCCTGATGTAGCAATCTCATTTGACGGGAATTTTCTTGTAGCTGGATCTGGTGATCAAAACATTTTTTTATTTAGTAAATCCAATTCAACGCCCCTATGGTTATACAATATGACATCATCATGTAATGTTGATATTTCCTCTGACGGTACTTATATTGTAGCTAGACCATCAAATACTGACAAGGGGATTAAAGTTTTCTCTCGATTCAACTCAACACCAATATGGACTAGTAATATTAGTAATGAATTTTATGCGATTTCAATTTCCTCTGATGGTAATTATATCGCTGCTACCAACACTAATTTTAATGTTTATTTTTTTGACAGATCAAATTCCTCCCCTATATGGCATTATACCTGTGCGACGTGGGCTTTAAGAGAAGTGCATTTATCAGCAAGAGGAGAGTATCTAGCACTAATTGAATCCCGTTCAGCCTTATTATTTGAAATGGGTTATGAGGATGAGGTTAATAATAATGGATTTGAAAATTTAATACCCTTTGGGAATTATTTCATTATTATATTTTTATTTTCTGTTGTATATATTGCTAAAAACAAAATGAGAAAGGTAAAGATTTAAAATTAATTTTATTCCATAATTATTTTGTAGAATGTCTTGAAATCTTTTTTAATTTGAGATGTTTCAAGTCTGACAAATGGGAATTATCTGGGAAAAGTTTAAATACAACTTTTACCACTTTTTTATTGATGATGTATAATACTATGGATAATCACTGTGGCTTTACTTTCACTTTATGTGTGGTAAAGCCGGTAGCTATTCGTAGTATTATTAAGAGAGAATAAATCGCTCCGACCTTTTTCTTATAATTTTTACTGATTTGTTCTCTTTTATGAATGCTGTTCAATAAAATTTATTCGAATTAGGTCCAGAGTAGTCTTTATTCTCCTCGTCAAAAAAAAAACAAAAAAGCGAGGTGAAAAATGCTGGGAGTAGAGTCTACGGACCAGATCTTAGATTATTATAAAGATTGGGATTCTTCTAAGGCACCAGTTATGTTAGTGTTGGACAATTCAAATAATTTCACTGAAAATATTGAAAATGTCGATCGAAAGAAACTGGGGCATCTTAGAAAGAAATATAGCAAATCCTGATTTCCTATCGGATTTTTGAAACCAATTTTGAAAATATAAATATAATTTTTTTTAATTTTTTTTTTTAATTAAGCAGTTTTTCTATTCTTTCTAAGGCTTCTCTTATCCTTTCTTCAGGTTGAGTTAAAGTAAATCTCACAAAACCTTCACCATTTTTTCCAAATCCTGTTCCTGGCGTAATAATAACTCCAACATCGAGTAATTTTTTAATAAAATCAAAACAACTCAAATCACAAAATTTCTCTGGAATTTGTGTCCAAACATAAAAAGTTGCTTTAGGTAAGTCAGTTTTCCAACCCAGTTTATTTAATCCTTGGACAAGAATATTCCTGCGATTTTCATATGTTTCTAAATTTTTAATGAGAATATCAGGCTTTTCACTTGAGTTATATTCATTCAAACCCTTAATTACTGCTTTTTGAATGAATATAGAGCCCCCTGAATCAACTTGTGACTTAACCTTTCTCAATCCACTGATAATTTCAGCATTTCCTGCAACCCATCCACACCGAAAGCCGGTCATATTAAACATCTTTGAAGCACTGTTTATCTCGATGTGATTATTGTTAACCTGTAATATACTGGGTGCAATATAATCTTCAAATGTAAATTCTGAATAAGGATTATCATAAACAATTATAAAATTATAATCTTCTGCGTAATCCGATGCCTCTTTCAAGAATTCTATAGGGGCTGTAGCACCAGTAGGGTTATTAGGATAATTCAAATACATCATCTTAGCTTTTTTAAGAATGTTCCCTTCAATAGCTTCTAAGTCAGGAAGAAAATTGTTTTCCTTTTTAAGTGGCATTATATAGGGGTGTCCATCACATAGATTTGTGGCTCCATTTATATATACGGGATATCCTGGGTCAGGGCATAATACCATGTCTCCTGGATTAATATAAGCACGAGCAATATCAGATACTCCCTCTTTTCCCCCAATGACGTGGGAAACCTCGGTTTTAGGGTCCAGGTCCACACCATATCTTACCTTATTCCACCTAGCAACTCCTTCCCTAAAAAAATCCTCTCCCATACTTGAAGGGTAATTCTGATTTGAAGGATTTTTTACTTCGTCAATCATTTCTTGCACGATTATATCTGGTGTGGTTAAGTCTGGATCACCTATTCCCAAAGGAATGAAATCTACTCCTTGCTTACGCTTTTCTGCAATTAATTGTTCAATTTCTACAAATATATAGGTAGGTAATCTCTTAACTCGATCAGCATAATCCAATTTCATAGAAAACACATTTAGTTTCAAATAAGTTTAGAATTGCGTGAAAATAATCATTAATAAAATGATATAAATTTTTCGAAAAAGAGCTATAAGTTAAACAAATGGGTTGAATTTATTCCTTATCCAGTTCATACTCCTTTGGATTTATCAGTTTAAAGAGAATTAAACCAATGTTTACCAAAATAGCCATGAATACAAAAATTATCGCATAAATTGTGAAAGTCGGGAATCCTACTAAAGTAGTAAATAGAAGAGAAGTCAATTGCAATCCTAAGACAGATCCAATATTGGTAAACGAATTACAAGTTGCATAATACGTGCTGTCCATTTCGGGGAATGATTTTGCTATTGAACCAATAACCGCAGAAAAAGCAGAATTCCTCCATCCTGCTGAAGAACCAATAATAAAAGCAAAAATGATCAGAATAAACCAAGGAGCGGGTATTAAAAATAATACTAGAGATACGGTAGTTAAGAGTAATGATAAATAAACACTTGATTTTCTTGACTTCAAATCGGAAAATCGACCACCAATTATTGCACCTGTAATAACACCTAATCCAATTTTGATGGGGTAATCATAAATGGAATCAATATCCAAATTAGCCCAGCAACAATACTCGGTACTATTATCCAAGGTTTCCTTCTGCCGTACTTCTTAAAACCAATTTTGTCGGAGAGAATTCCATATATAAATTTAACTCCAAATGGAAGAAGAACCAGGGACATTATGGACGCGATCTCAGCCGGATCTACAGTTCCAATTAATTGCAATAAATATATCGGAATTATTGTTGCAAACATACTCTGATTAATTCCTTGAGTGAAATAATTTAACGAAAATATTCCTAAATATGAATTCTTTATTTCCGTATTTGTTTCTTCCATAATTAAAACCAAAATCAGGTAAGGAAGTTTTTCAATCTTAATTTAAAATCTATTAATCTTTTCGTATTTAATAATATTAACGTTTAAGGATCTTACGATGAAGTAAAAACCCTTAAAACTACGTTCAGTTTATTCTATTCATTAAAAAAAAATAGGATGGAAATTCTTATGGGGGGTATTCTCTGCGTATTTTAAGCTCACGTTTATAGACATCTATTTGATTCTGGAGATGACGGAGAGGTAAAGATTTGGTTTGCGGTCCAAACTTGTTTAGAATAGATTCTAAAACCCGTATTGAATTCTCTAATAAATTTATTCTCCCATAAACTTTTTTCATCATATACTAATCCCTCGATTTTCTTAATAAGTTTTAAAATCATTTCACTTAAAAATTACGAGAGCCCTAGGATTTTGTGGATCCACCACGGATTTCAATAGTTAATAAAAAACTGCTCGAAATATAAATAAAATATAGGAATTTCTATACTTTAATTACTTTATATATTTTTTTTAAGGTGGGTTTAAAATGAGCGAAAAAAATTTTATCATAGTTGAAGAAAATGAAGAACAAACAATAACAACTATTAAGTTGAATCGTTTAGAGAAAAGAAATGCTCTAAATTGGGATGTTATAAATGGTTTAGAAGCAGCGATTGAAGAAGCTGAACGCTCAAAAACTAGGATTATTATTATTACTGGAGCAACTAATTATTTTAGTGCGGGAATTGATTTGAATGTTCTCGCAGGTCAAGATACTTCTGGAGGGGGAGGAAATCCTGATTTAAATACACCCTCCCACTTCCGATATTTCTTAAATACTAGATTTCACCCTTTGGTTGTAAAAATTGGGAAAATTGAAAAACCATTTATAGCTAGAATTGAAGGATTCTGCTTTGGTCTAGGTTTTGAGTTAGCACTTGCCTGTGATTTTCGATTTTCCTTAGAAAATGCTACATTCAGCATGCCTGAAGTAAAAATTGGCCTCATTCCTGATGTTTCTGGGACAACCAGACTCACTCGTCTGTGTGGGATATCGCACGCAAAAGATATTGCATTAACTGGAAGAATTTTTAATGGCATCGAAGCATTCCGAATGGGTGTAGTTAATGGAGTTGCAAAGGATAGGGAAGAATTAGACACATTGGTTAAAAAATACTCAGATGAATTAATTGGAAGTGCCCCATTAGCAGTAGGTTTAGGAAAGAAGCTAATTGATGATATATATGGCCAACATCTTGAATTCGGGTTAGAAATGGAAGGACTCATAAATTCCCAACTATTAACATCAAAAGATTTTATGACAGGAGTTATGGCTAGAATTCAAAAGAAAAAACCAAAATGGCAAGGGAAATAAAAATTGTCTAGTGTAAACTTGATATTCTTAAAATTAGTTCTCTATAGTTTTGAATAATTTTTCCTTCCAAAATGAATTAAATTTGAATAAAACTAAATTTGTGAGTAAAATTATAAAAACGAAAATAGAAACTATATAGAACTATAGATTCATATAACATTCTGCTTAAAAGTCATGAAATTAATATCAATATATGTATAATTTTTATTGATGCAATGATGAAAGAAGTGGAAGAAAAAGAGCTTAATAAGTTAAGCATTGACAGCTTAACTCATCTGTATATGGACACTATACATGAACAAAACATTAAGCTGATTGAGGGTATTGAATTTCTTGTAGAGGAGAATTTTGAGGAATTTCAAAATAACTTAAATTATGTAATCAAATCTGATTCAGAAGTAAGAATCAAAAAGAAATTTGAATCAAAAATTTTCAAATCAAAATTGATGTTTTCAAAAGCAGATAGACTAAAACTCTTCGC
>LAZR01001397.1_pt1 | contig 15313 bp, 18 predicted proteins | sample 329461 | NCBI WGS metagenome assembly LAZR01 (sample SAMN03002196, study PRJNA259156) | marine sediment metagenome | biome: sea floor; feature: Hydrothermal impacted sediments; material: marine sediment; isolation source: Loki non-amplified sample from Loki's castle hydrothermal vent sediment ...
CATCAAAAGAGATATATGAGTCAGAGATCCTTTCTCTTTTTTCTGGTAAGAAGCGACTGAATGAAAACTATTTGATCGAGCCTAGCTCTTTCCCTTCAGAAAATAAAAAGGCGCATCAGTTGAAATTAACTCCCAGAGAAGAAGGTGAATACACGTACATCCTTCTGGAAATAGACGAAAAGACCTGGCTTATTCGAAGAGCCATTTTTTTTGATTGGGCCGGAAATAAAAATGAGTTTAAGTTTTCCCAGATAAAGACAAATGTTCGATTATCTAAAAAGGTGTTTGAGTTGAAAGTACCTGCAGATGTTGAAATTATCGAGGATGAATCAGACAAAAAAAGTGAATGCCCCTAAAAAATACTCCAAACCTAAACCATCTCCGCCCATTTTCGTATAAACTTTTGAGGACAGGATGTCCTCCATGAATGAAGATAAAGAACTCGTCGAAAGGACAATCAAAGGAGACAAAGAGGCTTTTGAAATGATTATCCAAAAGTATCAACAACCCCTGCTGAACTACATCGGCCGCACGGTTGGAGAGCGTGAACTGGCTCTAGATTTTACCCAGGAAGTATTTATAAAGACATATTCTCATCTTCACTCCTATAAGTCTCAGTATAAATTCAGCACCTGGCTTTTCAAAATTGCATCCAATTTCATCATTGATTACTGGCGAAAGAAAAAAATTGATGCCTTCTCCCTTGACCAGAAGGAGCAAGATAGCGACCTTCCTCCTCTTCAAGTTCCAGATAAGGAACCTTCAATCGTGAAAAAATTTGAAATCTCCGAGCTCAGGGAAAAAATTGATCAGACCTTAGAAAAAATTCCAGCTCCTTTAAGAGAAGTGTTTGTCTGGAGGCATATCAACGAATTCAGCTATGAAGAAATGGCAGAAATAAAAGGCTTGCCTGTAGGAACGATCAAAAACAGAGTCTTTCAAGCCAGAGAATTAATTCGAAAGCGCTTGGAGGAAAAAGTATGAAATGCCTCAGCATTGAACAGATTTATCTTTTCATAGAGAAAGAGCTTCCCCTTAGTGAAAACAAAAAAATCGAAGAGCATCTAGCTACCTGCCGAAAATGTAAAAATGCTCTTGAAGAAAGAAGGCATTTGCTTCAGGCCTCAGAAAATCTTCCCCTCTGGCAAACACCTCCCGATTTCACCCAGCAGGTTATGGCTAGAATTTTTCCGACCAGAGTTCCCCTCTCTGCATGGCTCACAGCCGCATATGCCGGTTTCGGGTCAATCATCTTAGCAATCTTTATCCTCGTTCTAGTTATAGGTCAAAATTTCTCAAGCCTTCTTACCAGCCTTAATCATAGCCTGTGGAATTTCGTAAGAAATTTTTCTCCAGCCTTCGTGAAACTCTTTAAGGTAGCATCTCTTTTTGTCAAAACTCTTCAACAATTCTTTGAATATATCATCAAAGCCTTCGCTTCGTTGACAACTATCATAAATCCCCAAGTCCAGATAATTATTATCACAATCACCATTATTTTAATCGCTTTCTCTATCTATGGAATAAAAAGAAAAATATTGATTGGAGAAAAAGCATGAAAAATAAGATATTGTTTGTCCTTATCCTTCTTTTCCTTATCTCAGGATCTATCCCTCTTCAAAGTCAGCAGAGCTTTACCTTGAAAAAAGACATCGTTGTCGCTGAAGGCGAAGTCCAAGATAATATCGTCACTTTTGGGGGAGTAGTCCATATCAACGGAAGAGTTAAAGAAGGCGTTATCGCCTTCGGAGGAGAAGTTATAATAACTGGCGAAGTAGAGGATGTAGTTTTAGGATTCGGCTCAATCATCACTCTGGAGCCCACAGCTCGCATCAGGGGAGATGTCGCCTCTATAGGAGGCACTCTCATCAAAAAGCCCGGGTGCATTGTCGATGGAGATACGATTTATTTTAAGTCTTCCGAAGACATCACAAAGTTATTTGAGGATGGATTAAGAGGTTTCCTTTCTGTTTCTCTGATTCCTTTACTTTTGATTATTAAATTGATCTCTGTTTTCATCTGGTTTCTCCTCGCCTTATTGATAACAGCTTTTTTCCCTCGTCAGATTTCCTATGCCTCTGCTCAAATCAGAAAATCCTTCTGGCCAATTTTTGGCACAGGTTTTTTAAGCATTATTATTTTTTCCGGTTTAATCATTTTATCAGCCTTACTTTCCCTGGTTTTGATAGGTATTCCTATCCTCTTCGCTCTCATTATAATAGGCTTTGTCATTAAAATCTTTGGTCGAGTTACCCTTTTCTACTTCTTTGGAGAAAGCCTTATCAACGCTTTCGGGAAGAGCAAAATATCTCCGCTTCTGGCTGTCGTTCTAGGTCTGATTCTTGTGAGTTTCGTTTCCTTTATTCCTGTTGTCGGCGTTCTATTGACCTTCGTTATGAGTATAATAGGTTGGGGAGTAGTTATAAGGACAAAATTCGGGACAACTGAGAAATGGTTCAAAAGAGGTTAGGAGTTAGGGAGTCACAGACAATCTGAATTTATAACTCAAGAATATCCTTTTCCTTGGCTTGGGCAAGCTCTTCTATTTTTTTATTGTATTCATCGGTTACTTCCTGAAGCTTTTCATAACCCCAAAATTTATCATCCTCAGTAATCTCTTTTTTCTCTTCCAGTTCTTCAATTTCTTCCTTGCTCTCTCTTCTCATAATGCGGAGAGCGGTTTTCTCATCTTCCAACATTTTTTTTATGTGTGTAGCTATTTCCTTTCTTCTCTCTTCATCCAAAGGAGGAATAGGTATTTTGAGTATTTTGCCATCATTAATCGGATTTAGACCCAGATCAGCACTCCTTATTGCTTTATCAAGAGCTTCCAACAAGGATTGATCCCATGGCTGGACAGTGATCAAGGTAGGATCAGGAACTCCCAGCGTTGCCGTTTGATTTATAGGAGTTAAGTTTCCATAGTAGTCAACTTTTATATCCTCAAAAAGACCAAGGTTCGCCCGGCCCGTTCTTAATTTACTCATATCTTTTCGAAAATGATCCGTAGAAACTTTCATCTTTTTTTCAAGCTCTCTTAATATGTCTTTAACCATCCTTATCCCTCTTTAAAAGACTGAATAATAATCAAAAGCTCCTTTTCAAGGGGTAGTTCAATAAATCCTCGTACCAACTTTCTGGCCTAAAACTACCTTTTTTATATTTCCTCTCCTCTTAAGATTGAAAATTATGATAGGCAATTTATTGTCTTTACACAAGGAAATCGCTGTCGTATCCATAATCTTCAATCCCTTCTTGATGACATCAAGATATTTTATAGAACTAAACTTTTTTGAAGTTTTGTCCACCAAAGGATCAGCTGTATAAACACCATCCACCTTTGTCGCTTTCAATATCACCTGAGCCTTGATCTCCAAAGCTCTTAACGCAGCCGCAGTATCAGTAGTGAAATAAGGACTGCCGAGACCTGCGCTGAAGATGACAATTCTTCTTTTTTCAAGATGCCTTATTACCCTTCTTTTTATAAAGGGCTCAGCTATGGCTTTGATCTCAATAGCGCAGATGTGGCGGGTGAATACGCCCTCTTTCTCCAGAGCATCCTGAAGAGCGATTCCGTTCATTATCGTAGCCAGCAGACCCATATAATCAGCTGAAGCTCGGTCCATCCCTGCTTCCGTTCCTCTTATCCCGCGAAAGATATTCCCTCCACCGATCATGATGGCAACCTGAACTCCCAAATCATGAGTTTCTTTTATCTCCTGGGCGATAGATTTTGCAGTATCGAGATCAATCCCATAAGGAACATCTCCTAAAAGAGATTCTCCAGATAGCTTTAACAGAATTCTTTTATAGGCAGGCTTAATCAGAGGCATGATTCTATGTTATGGTTGACCCAGTTCAAACCGGGCAAACTTTTTTATGCGGATGTTCTCGCCAAATTTGGCAACATGGGAAGTAACAAGCTCTTTGATCGAAATCTTATCATCCTTTATATAGGGTTGATCCAATAAACAGACTTCCTCGTTGAATTTACCGATCTTACCCTGGACGATTTTCTCTATAATCTCTGGAGGCTTTTTTGAATCCTTGAATTGCTCTCGAATGATCTCTTTTTCTTCTTTTAAAACCCCTTGGGGAATATCCTCAGAAGATAAATACTCGGGCGCTGAAGCGGCAATATGAATGGCAATGTTTTTCACTAATTCTTTAAATTCATCGTTACGAGACACGAAATCCGATTCACAATTGATCTCTATAAGAACTCCTATTTTTCCGTTAAGATGTATGTAGGAACCAACAATTCCTTCTGCAGTGTCTCGACTCATTTTATCTTTGGCACGCGCGTATCCCTTTTTCCTTAAAATTAAAATCGCCTTTTCTATGTCTCCCTTACTTTCTTTGAGCGCTTTTTTGCACTCCATCACTCCAATTCCTGTGCGCTGTCGGAGCTCTTTAACCATTTCCGCTGTTATATCCATCTCTTTTTCCTTGCTTAAGTACTTTTTTCAGGCTCAGCATAACCACTGTCTTTCTTTTCTTCCTCAGAAGATTTAGAGGGAGAAGGAGCCTGTTCTTCGGAGGGTGTAGCCTGGCCTTCCTCTGGAGGAACCACCTCTTCTTCTGGAGCAGCCTCTTCTTCTGGAGAAACTTCCTCTTCTTTTTTGGCTTCCAGGAGTTCTTTTTCCATTTTATCCTTTTTTCCCTCAATTATGGCATCAGCTATTTTTGAGGTGAACAACTCGATGGCTCTGACCGCATCATCATTTCCAGGGATAGGATGATCTATGTCCTCTGGGTCTCCATTCGTATCAACCACAGCTACAATCGGAATATTCAGCTTTCGGGCTTCAAAAATAGCAATCTCCTCTTTGGTGGAATCTATTACAAACAAAGCCCCAGGGAGTTCTAACATTTTCTTTATTCCGCCTATATTTTTAGTGAGTTTCCTGAAGACCTTTTCCAGTTTCGACTGTTCCTTTTTGGATAACAATCCCCATCGTCCATCCTCTTTCATCTCATCTAATTCAATCAATTTCTCCACGCTGCCTCTGATGACACTGAAGTTGGTCAGCAATCCGCCAAGCCAACGTTGATTGACATAACTGGATTCACACTTTAAAGCAAGCTCACGGATTATATCTTGAGCTTGCTTCTTCGTTCCCACCATGAGCACTTCCTTCCCACTCTCGGCAACACCTCTTATGAACTGGAGGGCATCCTTGAAAACTCTTATGGTCTTCTGCAAATCAATGATATAGATTCCATTCCTCTGGCCAAAAATATACTCTTTCATCTTGGGGTTCCACCTTTTAGTTTGGTGGCCAAAATGGACGCCTGCTTCTAAAAGTTCTTTCATCGTTACTGATACCAATGGATATTCTCCGTTTTATCTCTTATGGTACTGTGGTGCCTTTCGGGCCCCCAACAATCCATATTTCTTTCTTTCTTTAATCCTGGCGTCCCTAGTCAAGAAGCCTGCCCCCTTAAGATTGGGCCTTAACTCCTTATTAAACTCAATCAAAGCCCTTGAGATTCCTAGGCGAATTGCTTCAGCTTGTCCAGTTAGCCCCCCTCCGTTGACACGGATGAAAATATCAAATTTATTTTCTGTTTCAGTCAGACGAAGAGGCTGGTTGATGGTGTGCGTTTGACTCTGCATGTAAAAATATTCGGTGAATTGACGAGGTCTTTTATTCACATATAAAGTGATATCACCTTTTCCCGGTCGAAGAAAAACCCTAGCAACCGATGTTTTTCTCTTCCCTGTTCCGTAATACTGAATTAAACTCAAGCTTCCTCCTAAAACTGGTATTCTTGGGGCATTTGAGCCTCATGAGGATGATGCGAACCTCTATAAACCTTAAGCTTTTTATATACAGCTCGGCCGAGCTTGCCTTTGGGAATCATCCCCCAGACTGCCTTTCGAACAACTTCTTCTGGTTTTGTATCTAAAAGCTCCTTCAATGTCTTAACTTTCAATCCCCCAGGGTAACCAGAATGAGAATAATACTTCTTCTGCTCCAGCTTTTTCCCTGTGACATTTATTTTTTCAGCATTGATAACAACAACAAAATCTCCGCAATCAAGAAAATGGGCAAACTCAGGCTTCCTCTTTCCCCGGAGCAAAATTGCTACTTCAGTGGCGAGCCTGCCGAGGATTTTTCCTTCAGCATTAATCACCCACCACTTCTTCTCGATCTCATCCTTTTTTGGGGTGAATGTTCTCATTTCTTTAAACCTTAGCTACAAGCTCTTTGCCTGTAGCGATGCTCTAAAATACTAAATCTTAGGGGAATTGTCAACCTTTACTGACGTAAAATCAATAATATAACAGTGACATCCTTTTTAATTTAAGGGGGACACAAGACCTAACCTGATTTATCCAGGTTAGTTGACAACTGAATATTGGAGAAAAATGGGGGCAGGCCCCATTTTCCACATTTTTCATTTTTACCAGACCTCATTTTCTAGAAACATAACGTCCGTTTTATCAATGAATCCAGCTTTTGACTTTTCTTTTTTTTCTTGTATAAATTTTTACCAGCGCAATCCCGATCAAAAACCCACCTATGTGAGCAAACCAGGCCACACCACCTCCTAAACCTACATTCATCACTTGAAGGATAAACCAAAATCCAAGGAGAAAAAATGCAGGAATAGGCAGGATTCGAATGAAAAAAAACAGGAAGACAAAAGTCGAGACCCGGGCTCTAGGATAGAGGATCAAATAAGCTCCAAGCACTCCTGCAATAGCTCCGCTTGCTCCAATCATCGGGACCTGGGAGTTGGGATGGAAAACAATATGGATTAGGCTTGCGCCCACTCCTGAAAGCAGATAGAACAGGATGAATCGAAAAGGACCGAGGAAGTCTTCAATGTTGTTGCCGAATATCCAGAGATAGAGCATATTGCCAAAAAGATGGAGAAAGCCCCCATGTAGGAACATCGAGGCTATTAGAGCTAAAGGCGGCAATAATCTGGATACAGGTTCCTGAGATTCAGAGGAAACAAAAGAGACCGTTGTAAAATGAGTAATTTCATAGGGAATAGCTCCCATTTTAAAAACATAATACTGCAGTCCCTGAGGTGAGAAAAATTGGTAAGCAAAAATCAGGATATTGAGAGCTATAAAAAAAACAGTGACGTAGGGAAAGCGAGAAGTCGGATTCTCATCTTTAAGAGGGATAAACATTCCGTATAAAGTTTATTAGGGTGTGAAGGTACAAAATTTGTCAAGATAAAGAGGATTCTGCTTCTCTAGCTCTAATTAAGTGCTTTCAATTCTCGTTCAAGCCTCTTTCTCTCTAACTCTTTCTTTCTTGCGTCTTGGGCTCTCTGTTGCCACATGTCGGCTTCCTCGATATACCTACTTCTTCGATCAGAATACACTGCTGCATAAATATTCCTATAAAGGATACCCATATAATAATAGGTGAAGGAATAAGAGGGATCCATGTCAATAGCTTTCAGCAATGCCTCTTCAGCTACTTTTGCGTGCTCTATTCTCTCTTCCCTCGATAGCTGAGTCTGAAGACGATGGGCCTTCCAAAAACGATTCACTCCTATAGCATACACTGGGATCATATTATCAGGCTCTAATCTTGTCCGATATACATGAAATTTATAGGCTTTATCGAAATCAGGAGGTTGTAAATCTTCATAAAACTGAGCTGCATACGCATAGCCTTCAGGACTTTCAGCGTCAAGTTCGATCCTTCGAAGATACATTTCTTCTGCTTTCTGAAAAGCTGTCTTTCCTTCTTCTCCTTCTTCTGTTTCTCCGCCCTCCTGCTCGCCTGACGCACCACTTGTTCTAACTGGCACATATTTCTTATAGAATCCAGCCACGACATAATAGTTCTCCATGTTGGTCGGCTCCAACTCAAGTATTTTTAAGTAGAGCTTTTCAGCCTCTTCAAAATTCCTCAACCTGTCATACATATCGCCCAAGGAATAAATAATATTCTTGTCATAAGGGTCAATTTCGTAGGCCCTGTTTAAAGCTTCTAAAGCTTTATCGGCCCTCTCATCATTCTCCGGAGTATCCACAGCAGGACCTCTATAAAGATTTTTGTAGCTTTCACCAAGATATTGATAAGCTTCAACCAGGCCGGGATTATGGACTAAGGCTACTTCATATAGCTCAATTGCATCACGGTATTGAGCATCACTAAAATTCTTGTTAGCCTTGCCAAAATAATAATTGGCTTTTAAGCCACCGATAAATTTCCCGCAGCCTGAAGTTGTAAAGATTATGGCCAAAACCAGAAAAATTAGGGGGATGATGTTTAAATATCTTTGCCGCATAGTAACCTCCATTCTCCTTGGGTCAATTCTATTATCGCCTTTAAATTTATAATAGAATTGACAAATAAAGTCAAGAAATATGGGGTCAGACTTGCAAAACTTGAGTTATTTCACGATAAAAAAATAAAGAATTTTATCTTTGAGAAGAGACAAATAATAACTCAAGTTTTGCAAGTCTGACCCCATTCTTAGCTCTTTCTCACTAACAATCTTATGGGAGTTCCCCAGAAATCAAACTTTTCCCGTAGAAGACGTATGAAGAACCTCTCATAAGCAGGAGCAAGGGGAACTCGTGAATGAGTAAAGAGGAAAAAAGTCGGGGGAAGACTTTCCTTTTGAGTCATATACTTTATCTTCATTCTTCTCTTGTTTTTTGAAAGAGGAGGATGATTTTTGCTTACCCAGGATAAGAAATTATTCAATCGAGATGTTTCTATTCTTTTATACCCGTTAGCATAGACCTGTTCTGCAATATCGAGAATTTTGATGACTCTCTGCCCCGATAAAGCAGAGATAAATAGTAGAGGAGCATAATTGACGAAATCAAGTTTATCATAAACATCCTGTTTAAAATCCTTTGAAGTGTTAGTGTTTTTCTGGATTAAATCCCATTTATTCATTGCGATCAACAAGGGCTTTCCTGATCCATGAGATAAATGAGCGATTGCCGAATCTTGACGCGTAGGGAATTCCTGTGCATCCATAATCAAACAAATAACATCTGCCCGGATAATATCTTTTTTCGCTTTTATGATGCTGGCTTTTTCTCTTTTATCCCGGGTACGGCTCAATTTACGAATCCCTGCTGTATCAACCAGGCAAAAAGCCTTCTTATTCCTTAATATCAGAATGTCAATGCTATCCCTGGTTGTTCCGGGTATTTCACTCACGATTAATCTCTCTTCCCCGCAGAGGCGATTCACTATGGATGATTTCCCAACATTGATGCGGCCAACTATGGCTATTTTAAGAGCCTTTGTTTCCTCTTTATCAGGCACGAAAGCAGGGAGAGCGGCCATAAGAGATGACTCGAGATGCTTCAGGTTTCTTTTGTGCTCAGCTGAGATGGCGAAAACTTCCCTTTCACCTAATCTATAATAATCACCGAGCTTTACTTCCTCTGAAGAAGAGTCTATCTTATTGACTACCACAAAAATCGGCTTATTCAATTTTTTCAAAGAAAAATAGAGTTCCTCTTCAGCTGGCAAAAGGCCTCTTTTCCCGTCCAGCACAAAGAGAAGAATGTCTGAGCTCTCTGCTGCTTCCCTCGCCTTTTTTTTGATTTTGGCTGAAAGGGGATCCTCCTTGAAATCAAAAAATCCACCCGTATCAACCAGAACAAACTCCTTCCTCTTTAAACTGCAGTGGGCAGAGACTTGATCCCGAGTCATGCCAGGCATAGAATGGACGAGCGACTTTTTCTCTTTTAGAAGACGATTGAATAAGGTAGATTTTCCTACATTAGGAAAGCCAACAATAGCAACTTTTGTCATTTTTTCCATAAGAAGAAGCACTCTCTTTTAAGGACTCAGATGAGGCGAAACTAATTGGCGATTAAATCATACAGAGGCAGAAAGGGCCGGTTCAGGTTTATATGGCCTCCCAGAGTTTCTCTTTCCTGGCCTTCGATCAAGATGAAGACCTTTTTAATAGTTTCAAAATTATAGGCAAGGGAGTTCACTACCGAAAAAATTGTTGAAATTTCAGCCGACGAACCGGAGAGATGTTTCTCCACAATTTCTTCGGAAAAATCCACATACGCCACTCCATCTCCTGCCAAAAAAAGCTCTCTCAGTTTTGTCTCTGGAGGAAAAGGTGAGATGTAGCCTTTATTGGAACCCTTTATGAGTTCCTCGACTGCCTGCTTTGCTTGGCGAACGATTGATGAACTGGCAGTGATCTCTCTTTCTTCAGGATGCAGTAATGTATCCCCCTCTGAGAGAAAAAACAGAACAATCTTTCTTGTTTGAACAGGCCCTGAGGGAGATGGTTCAAGCACAGGAGGAGGGACTTCGGCAGGTAGTTTTATTTTTTCCAACGCGCCGCTTCTAAAAAAAATTATAACGAGAATGGCCAAGATTGTAAGAAGGACTGCTAGAAGCGCTACTCTTTTCACGCCCATGTCTTCACCTCATTTTTGAGAATAAAGCTCGATATAACCCACCAGACCTCGATAGATTGCCTGGGCGACGTTAATCTGAAATCCTTCCCTTGTCAAACTTCTTTCTTCCCGAGGATTGGAGATGAAAGCCACTTCTACCAATACAGCAGGACAAGCCACTCCTGCTAATACTGTAAAAGGAGCCTGCTTTACCCCCCTATTTGTTGTTCTCAGCAGTAGATTGAGCTCTTTCTGGATGCTTTCGGCGAGCAGGCTGCTCTGCTTAAGGTAAGCTGACTGAGCCATATCCCATAAGATCATCTGTATTTCATCTTCACTTTCTCCAGTAATTCCCTCTCCAAATTCAGCAGGATTATTTTCCAGGAAAGCCAATTTTCTTGCCTCCTCATCTGTAGCATCCCTGCTGAGGAAATACGTTTCTGATCCGCGGGCATCTTTCCGAAAAGAACTGTTAGCATGAATGCTGATAAAAAAATCCGCCTTATTATTGTTGGCTAAAGCAGCTCTATTCTCGAGGGAAACATTCAGATCTTTATCCCTTGTAAGGACGACTCGAGAAGGAAAATTCCGCTCAATAACGGCTCTTAGTTTGAGCCCGATTTCCAGAACGACATTTTTCTCTAATGTGCCAAATCTACCTTTGGCTCCAGGCTCCAAGCCGCCGTGCCCAGGATCGATAACGATAGTTTTCATTCCTTGGAGAAAGGATGAGGCTGTTGATGGCTGAGGGACTTTTCCTCTTGATGCCTCTTTTTGTTTTAAGCTGTCCGGTGTCTCACTCTTCTCTTCATCAATCTGGCTGAAATCAATAACCAATTTCGGTGGATCGCTGAGGGTAAAATAATCATAGCTGAAGTTTCTGACCTTGGTCCTGATGGCCAGAATGTAAAAATCTTTTCCCTTTGACCAGCCGAAAGACTTGATAATACGACTTTCAAAGGCTCCTCTCTGAATCCGAAAGGACGCGTCTGTGCTTATGTTAACCATTAATAAGGATGAACTTTTCTCGATGTCGAAAGATAAAGGAGGGATGATTCGATGATGACGCGGCTGAGAGTGGGGTAATCCTTGACAGATAATTTCATGAAAGGTTGAGTTTGAGAAAAAGAAATAACAGAAAGAAGAAGAAAGAGAATAACTCCTGCTAATAATGTACTTCTCTTCTTTCGGCTAACCAATTTTTTATTCAAGTATTATCTTTTCTGTAGGTTTATTTTGGAGGCGGCGGGAATCGAACCCGCGTCCGAAGACATTCAACAGATAGCTTCTACATGCTTATCCTCTTCTGCAATCTCGTTCTGAAGTGTCCGAAGAGGAAGAACACAACGGAACCAGGCCCGATCAGCTTCACTTGCCAGGCTCGGGACTAACCTGGGTCGCTATCCTGCAAGTCGACGCTTCTCAAGCACCGCAGGAAAGAACTAGAGAAACGGCATGCCTATTATTTAGGCAGCAACAGCTAAATTTTCTGCGTTTAGTTTTTTTCCACCTTTTTACGAGGTGGGTGGAATCTCGACATGCTACATCTGCCTCATTATCTCCGTCGAAACCAATTCGCCCCCGTCTCTCAAGTTTAAATTATAATTTAGATATAAAACCTTTGTCAATGGTCAATAGGGATAAAGAGTGGCGGGGCCGACGAGACTTGAACTCGCGACCTCCGGCGTGACAGGCCGGCGTTCTATCCAACTGAACTACGACCCCACCAGGGGATTATAATTATAATATTAAAACCTCGCACTTTCAATAGCTTTTATGGAATAAGCATTTACATCTTATCCAAGGCAGCTACTCTTTCTTCGATGGGCGGGTGCGTGCTGAACAACTTATTAACTGGCCCCTTTATATTCTTGAGCGGATTCACTATATAAAGATGAGCGGTCGCTTTGTTGGCTGCCTCCAAAGGTTCCCTATCTGAAGCCAGCTTTTTGAGGGCGGAAGCCAAGCCAGGAGGACAGCGTGTGAGGAGCGCCCCATCTGCATCCGCCAGGAATTCTCTTTTGCGGGAAACAGCTAATCGGATTAGCTGGGAAATAAGAGGAGAAAGCACAGCTAACACTAAACCCACCACAATAATGATTGCTCCGGCATTCCCGCCTCCGCTGCTGCTCTTTTTTCTTCTTCCTCCCCAGAGAAAGGTCCTGAGGATCCAATCGCTGAGGAGGGCGACAACTCCGACCATGACTACAGCCAGAGTCTGAACAAGGATATCATAATTCTTTATATGCGACATCTCATGGGCAATCACACCCTCCAGTTCCGCCCGGTTCAGCTTTTGGAGTAAACCTTTGGTAACTACAATGACAGAGTTCTTTGGGTCGCGCCCGGAAGCAAAAGCATTGGGTGCCGTATCATCCGATGATGTAGCAGCGGGGCTTGGGCAATCCTGCTGCGATAGCCAATCCCTCCACCACATTATAAAGATGTGGGTAATCTTTCTTTTCTACTGGTTTAGCCTTGCTTATGGCCAGGACGATTTTATCGCTCGAATAATAGCTGCCAAAGGTCAAGGCGATGGCTATGACCCCAGCTAAGACCAAACCATAAGGACCCATATTGGTCAGCTCACCAAAAATCCAGGCTACGGCAAAGATCAGGCAAACGAAAAACAAGATGAGAAAGAAAGACTTTCTTTTGTTGCGGGCAATCTGTTCATACATCTTGAACTTTATCTACCCCTTACTTATCTACCCCTTGCTTAAAATAATACCCGGACTAAAACTTGACCTTAACAGGTTCTCTGGCTTCCTCTTCATCAATCTCGAAGTACTCTTTCTCTTTGAAATTAAACATATTGGCTATTATGTTGGAGGGGAAAACCTGCTGTCTGAGGTTAAATTTCATCACAATATCCTTCACTCCCTGCATTTATAGCTTTGGAACGCGCTTCAGTGACCTTCTCAAAGGTCCCTGCTTCATGTTTGGCATAGCCTTTTACTGTCTCCACCAGGTTCGGAATAAGGTCATATCTTCGCCTTAGCTGAACATCCACCTGAGCCCAGGCATTATCACTCCGGTTTCTCAGAGTAATTAACCTGTTATAAATTCCTACAGCAAAAACCAGAAGAACTCCAACGGTGATAAGAAAAAACATTATAATTTCCATGTCTTTCTCCTAACAAGGTTTCTTGAAGTTCTTTATCTTCAATAATAGACTATTTCAAAAGACAAAAGTCAAATATTTGATTCATCCTAAACAGTCGGGGGCGGTCCAGCGAAGCAGGCAGATAAAAACAATTTCATAATCAATCCCAAAAAAATTGACAGTGCGTGCAAACAATGATATATTTCTATTTTCTTTCTAAAATAAGCAAATAATTTTTTCAAACATTATAAGGAGGTTGTCTCAATGTCTTCATTAAAAGAAAAATTTGCTTCATCACTAGAGCCCATGCGCGCAAAGGTTAAGTCGTTTGTCAAAGAACACGGTGATACAAAGATCTCAGAAGTTACAGTGGCTCAGGCCTACGGCGGAATGCGCGGAGTAAAATGCATGGTCACCGAAACATCGGCTCTTGACCCCGTTGAAGGTATCCGATTTCGCGGCTTCAACATCCCCGAGCTTCGAGAAAAATTGCCAAAGGCTCCGGGCGGTGAAGAACCTCTTCCCGAAGGAATATTCTATCTCCTTCTTACCGGCGAATTGCCATCAGAAGATGATGTCAAGGAAGTCACCGAAGAATGGCGCCAACGAAGTTCCCTCCCTGACTATCTCATCGATATTCTCAAAGCCATCCCCAAAGATACGCACCCGATGACCCAGTTTTCACAAGGCATTCTTGCCCTCCAGAAAGAGTCCATCTTCGCTAAAAAATACAGAGAGGGATTAAGCAAGATGGAATACTGGGACCCAATGTACGAAGATGCGATGAATATTCTGGCCAAACTCCCCCTTATTGCCTCTTACATTTACCGCAAAACCTACAAGAACGATGAGCATATTCCTCCTGATCCCAATCTTGACTGGGGTGGAAATTTTGCTCATATGGTCGGAATCGAGGACGAAATATTCAAGGAACTTATGCGCCTTTACCTCGTTATTCACAGCGACCATGAAGGCGGGAATGTCTCTGCTCATACCACACACCTTGTTGGATCTACCCTTTCTGATGCTTACTACGCCCTGTCTGCAGGTATGAATGGATTAGCCGGGCCTCTCCACGGGCTGGCTAACCAGGAAGTACTCCGCTGGATCATGGAAGTAAAGGAGGACTTAGGAGGAGTTCCGGACAAAGAACAACTGGTGAAATATCTCTGGGACACCCTGAAGGCAGGAAAAGTCATTCCAGGATACGGACATGCGGTTCTCCGTCAAACAGACCCCAGATACATGGCTCAGCGAGAATTCGCCCTTAAACATCTTCCCGATGATGAGATCTTCAAAGTTGTCAGCGCCATCTACGAAGTTGCCCCTGATATTCTAAGGGAACACGGCAAAGCAAAAAATCCCTGGCCCAATGTCGATGCCCACTCTGGCTGTCTCCTCCTCCACTATGGAGTCACAGAGTATGATTTCTACACAGTGTTCTTCGGAGCATCCCGTGCCATTGGCGTTCTGGCCTCGCTGATTTGGGACAGAGCCCTTGGGTTGAGCATCGAAAGACCCAAGAGTATCACTACAGATTGGATAGAAGCACAGATTAAGAAGTAAGCGACATTTTTTTCTTGAAATTAAAAGAAGGGTAGTGAAAGGTTATTTTCACTGCCCTTCTACTTTATCCCTGGCACCCGTTCTTGCCCGTCAAAGATGGAGGAGAAAGATCTACACCATTTTTCGGTTTGGTGAATCAAATCCCTACAAGTTCTAAAATGAATATGTTATATTTTCTCATCAAATTACTTTCTTTTACTTGGGTGTTCTTATTCCGTGCTAAATTCTTAGGCTACTAAATTGGTTGCTAAATTTTAAAGGAAGCATTCTAT
>LAZR01001398.1_pt1 | contig 15310 bp, 21 predicted proteins | sample 329461 | NCBI WGS metagenome assembly LAZR01 (sample SAMN03002196, study PRJNA259156) | marine sediment metagenome | biome: sea floor; feature: Hydrothermal impacted sediments; material: marine sediment; isolation source: Loki non-amplified sample from Loki's castle hydrothermal vent sediment ...
AGTAAGAAGTTCGTGGCTGATGGGATGTATTGTGGGCAGAAGTTTGAAGTCGAAGAGCGTGGGGCAAATGTGATGCCAGGTGAACAAACTGTACTCGTTAATGATACTGAGGCCATAATAGAGTCCGGTGCCAAAGAAGGCACCTTCACCATCCGCGAGACACCTGATATGTTCGGTGCCCGGTTACTCAAAGATATTACTGAACGTCCTGAGTTTTACTTCCGGTGTATTGAACTTACCAGAACTGATGCTGAATTGAAGGCATTTGAACAGGAGTTATATGATATAGCTCAGAATATGCAGTTTATGATTAGATCGGGTAGATTCTATACTAATGAGCATCAGTGTGAGGCTACTTTTAGGTGTGATTATATTGAGCAGTGTTATAACCGTGTGCAGGTTGATCAGGATCACGTGCCTGATGGGTTTAAGTGTATTTTTAAGAGAAAGGATGATGAGTTATGAATTGGGAAACAGAATATTATTATGCACCACGATATGAATATATAAGTTGTAACCAACACGGAGATAGGTTCAAACGAAAAGCAAGTAAAAGGCTTAGCATTGCTAAATTAAGCTGTAAACACAGTGATGCTACTGGTATGTCACGTCTTATTTTGTTAGGCCATTCATTAAATGTACCGGTACATTATGATTTTGAAGGCCACACTGCCTTTATAGAAGTTATGAGCAGTGATGCAGTGAGGAATAAAATATGAAAGTTGAAACCATATTCGCACATGAACTAAACCAGATACACATCGAAGAAATCAAACAGTTCGTCATCGAATGCTTCGGCAAACTCTGCCCTGACTACTTCTGGACCTGCCCGTGCAGTACAACAGGTAAATACCACCTACAGGTGTCACTCGGTGTCGGGGGCCTGGTTCGGCACACTAAGCTTGCTGTGTGGTGGGGGCTTGAATTGTTGCGTGCATTGGGGTCATCACCTGAGTTGTATAGCATTCCTGATGATATATTACAAGATGAGGTTATCGCAACACTCCTGTTACACGACATGCTCAAGAACGGTAAAGGTTTGAATGCACAAGGTTATCCACTTGACCGCAGTGTGACAGGGACACATGGAGTGACGTTGGCTAATAAAATAGTGTACCACGAGATTTGTATCGCCGACAGCGATTCATTTTGTAGAATTATGGCCGGAATAGCTGGACACATGGGCATGTGGACTACTAAACACATATACCAGCCAAATAATGTAATAGATCCGGTTGAAAGAGCCTTCGCACAGCTAACCCACCTGGCCGACTATTGTGCCAGCCGTAAAGTTGATGAAATATACCACAAATTAGAAACGGAGATAACTTATGACTTTATCAAAGAATCCACCAACACAAAAACTACAAAAAGCCCCTCCTGCCCCGGTGTCCACGAAAACTTCAATGCCACAAACCGGGCACAAGACAAAGAAAGTCAATAAAACATTCCAGGTAGCTGTTTGGGGTGGTGACAACGAGGGTGAGAAGATCATTATGTACGCCGATTCTGGTATGGGCAAAACTACACTTGCTTCAATGTTGCCTACGCCCATATTTGCTGGTCTTGACGATGGCGGTCGTAAAATTCGGCATCCTGTGACTGGTGAGAAATTAAAAAACATTCCTGGTATAGAAACATTTGATGATTTTCGAGTAGCAACACAACAGTTAGATTTATTCGATGGCTCTGAAACATATGTTACTGATACTGGTAATATACTTGAAGGTTGGGGACTTGATTGGATGTTGCAAAATGTAACAGGCGAAAAAGGCACCCTGATGAAAAACATCGAACAATATGGATGGGGTAAAGGCTACCGTCACCTGTATGACACCATGCGTTTACCCCTTGCAGACTTTGATGCTCTGATCAGACGTGGCAAGAATGTATGTATCCTTTGCCAGATGAACCAGATCTCTATTGCTAATGCTGGTGGTGAAGATTACCTCTGTGATGTGCCTAAGCTGCAACCGAAACACGGTGCCACTCCTGCGATCTGGGGTTTGTGGTGTGAATGGGCAGATCATGTGCTCAAGATTAGTAATGAGGGTGTAGTAGCTGCTAAGGATAGTGAAAAGGCTAAGGTGGCCAAGGCTACATCAACCGGTAATAGGATTATTCATGTTCATGCACCAGAGGTGCACTACAAAGCTAAGTCACGGACTATTCCGTACAGATTCCCCGTAGTATCATTTGATAATCCTGCGGATGATTCGATTTGGAAGTTTTTGTTCGATGAAGCATGGCGTGATATTCCAGAGGAAGGGGGTGGTGAGTGATGGATAACATAACAGATACAGGTTTAAGATTCAAGGGTCACCCTGTGCTTCTTGGTCCAAGTCCTATCAGTGGCGGGAAAGCAGATAAAATGACACTGACACGACTTGATAGATTTTTAAGAAAACATTTTCCATTTTTGTTGGATTTTGGTGAGCAAAGAGAAACTCTTGTCAATGGAGCTACTTCACTTAAGTCAAAGGAAGGCGGTGACTAATGGGCATAAAATTCAAAGGACCAGAACCAGGACGTAACGAACTGTGCCCCTGTAACTCCGGGCTTAAATTCAAATGGTGTCATGGCGACCCCGGCAAAGCAGCAGCATGTGACCGTGTTGCATTTGAACATATGTCGATATTGATAGCAAGAGAGCAGCATAAACGTAAGATCTTATCAGACGCACAGTTCAAAACATTCATGGCGAAATATAAACCTGATGCTGTGCCAGAATCAGTTACGGGGCGAGACGTGAGCGAGATATTAGACAATGCCGGACTAAAACGGTGTGCTTGTGGTACACCGATACCGGATGGTGTTGAAGTGTGTATTAAGTGTAAGAGGGGGAAATGATGACGCCAGAGTGGATGATGATAATAATTTTTGGTATGCTTTGTGTTACTATAATTATTGCAACCATAACATTAAAATGAAAGGGTAAGGAATGACAGTACAGTGGATGTTTGTTACAATTACAATTATAGTATGTGCTACAGTGATTGTAGTAGAATACATAGAAAATAAATTTAATCAGAAAGGGTAAAAACATGGGACTTGACAGAATCGGAACATTCAGATGTAAACTTCTTGAACACGGCATTGACGGCAAGAAGAAAAAGGGCACTGACATAGAACTACCGTGGTTCAATGTAAGAGTTCTTCTTACAGAAGTTTACGATGTGAAAGAAGGAAAATGGTTTGATTATGGTGAATGGGATGCTGAGATCACTGCGTTCTTATGTCTCTATGGTGCTATCAAAAAGAAGGGTGGAGAGATCGGACCCACACTTAGTATGGATCAGGTCAAGAAAGTATTCAACTGGGACGGCAGATCACTGGTACAACTTGCTAACGGTAAGTATGATGACCTTGAATTTCAGGTCAGGATTGGTGAGAATACTTATGAAGAGGCTACATATCCGTATCAGGTCAACTGGATTGATGTGTATGATGCCGAACCAGGAGCACAACTCCGCAGACTCGATGCTGCTGAATTAAAAAGTTTGGATAAGCAATTTGCTGCTATGGGTGCAAAGAATGCAACAGCGAAACCCGTAGCTACTGCTGCCAAAGCTCCGGCTAAGACACATCCAGCACGAGTACCTGCCGATGATACTGCACCTGATTCACCTGAAGTAAAGGCACAAAAGATGGCTGCTAAGTCAGCAAAGAATAAAGCTGCCGTGGCTAAAGTTAAGACCAAAGTCGGCGGCACGCAACCACCACCGAAACCAGTATCGAAAGATGCTGTAGTGCCACCGCCAAAGCCAGATGAAACTGCGTGTACTATGAACGAAGCATGGAATACTATTGTAGAACTGCGTGATCCTTCTATTAACGATGAAGTGATCGGCAAAGTGTGGCATGGTGCTATTGCTGAGATTGCTGGTCCTGATGTTGTATCAGAAGATGTCACCCCGGAACAATGGGTGATGATCAGGGATAAGACGTTGGAGAGCGTAGCTAAGTTTTAGCAGACGTACGTAGGGATAGGTGATGCTGGTGGACTGTCAGCACTGGGTACACAGGATTAGCTTAAGAAACAGCATGGTGTCAGATTTGCTGTGTCCGCCAGTATCTATTTTTGAGGTGTGATGTGGAAAAATTAAAGATATTTCTAAATACCATCTTAAACGTATTTGGCTTACCCTTTATGTGTCCTAAATGTCATAGCAAAAATATTGGTTGGTTCGCTGCTGGTCTTGGTGAAGTAGAATTTTGTAGGGATTGTAAACATGAATGGTTATAAAACAATATCTTGGTTTAGTGCTGGCGTTTCAAGTGCAGTTGCTACTAAACTTATGGCCGATAAAATAGATTGTATATTCTATATACACATAGATGATCATCATCTTGATTCATTGAGGTTTGTTAAAGATTGTGAAAAATGGTTTGGGAAGCCAATATTTTTTATGCAATCACCACATAAGTGTGTGGAAAATGCTTTACTTGGTGCCGGTGGTAGAGGGTATGTTAATGGCCCCGCCGGTGCCCCATGTACCAGATTTTTGAAAAGACGAGTACGCAGAGAATGGGAAATAGAGCAAAAAGATAAACTTACATATATATGGGGTATGGACATATCAGAAACTCATCGGGTTGATAGGCTCAAGGCCGCGATGCCGGAATGCCATCATGTATTTCCTCTGATAAACAAAGATATAAATAAAGAGCAAGCTCATAAAATATTAAAAGCCAGTGGCATAAAAAGACCAGCAATGTATGATCTTGGATATAACAATAATAACTGTATTGGTTGTGTTAAAGGTGGTATGGGTTACTGGAATAAAATAAGAATTGATTTCCCTAATGTATTTAGAGAAAGGGCTAAACTTGAAAGGCGTATTGGTGGAACATGTATTAAAGGAGTTTATTTGGATGAGTTAGATAAGAATCGAGGAAGAAATTTAAAGCCCATTTGCGAAGATTGCGGAATATTTTGCGAGATAATATCCTTATAAATACTGGAAGAAAACAATGATCTTAACCTTCGCTGAACAATACGACATCTACAAAAATAATGTCACCAAAGGCATGTTAGAACACTTCGCCGAAGAACTTGGTGTCACTGTAGCTTCTTTAGAAACACTCGGTGCGGGATATTATCCTGGCAATTACTGTTGGGTATTTGCTGAACGTGATGCCAAGGGTGACATCATCGGTCTACTTAAGCGATACCACAACGGTAAGAAATTCATGGAACCAGGATCTAAGCGTGGTCTAATTTACGCCTACAATTCAGACCATGCAGTAGGAGATAGAAAATATGAAGCAGGGAAATTCCACTGGGTGCGGATCGCAGACGCGGGTGTTATATGTCCTATATGTGGAAAACCGGACTGGTGTATGGTTTCATCCGATGATCCAGAGAATCCTTCTGCGGTTCTTTGTAGTCGTATTAAAAGCAACCCCATACGTGAAATCTCAGGTAGTGGCTGGTTGCACATCCTTGACGATAAAAAGCAAAACACTGGGACAAGTCAGTCAGTTATTGCCAGAACTGAACTTCCTATCATCATCGTTGAAGGTGCATCTGATGTACTCGCGGCGATGTCAATCGGTTTCGTGGCGATTGGTCGGCCTTCTGCTGAAGGGGGTATGGACATCCTTAAAGAAATGCCTCTTACGGGTCACGAAGTCTGGGTGATAGGTGATAATGATGCTGGTGCCGGTAAGAAAGGAATGCAGAAAACCTTTCTTAACATCAAAGATGCAGTTGAAGATATTAAATGTATACTTCCACCAGAAGGGATTAAGGATTTGCGACAGTGGGTACAACGTGGGCTGATGCAAGCTTCGCTATTTGAATATGTTGGTGAGCACGGTGATGAAAATAAAGAAATAGATCCTAATGTATTTGAAAACGATGTGGCTTTTCTTATTGCCGAACGATTTATGAATGAGTCACACATGCTTAACGGTATACCAATACTTCGTAATTATCGTGGTCAATGGATGCAGTGGGCTAAAGATCACTATGAAGAACTATCTATAGCATTATTCAAAGGAGAGTTATATAAATTTCTTGAGAGTAAACAATTTGTAAAAATAAATGTTATGGGCGTAAAAAACATAGTCCCATATAAACCCACCAGATCTAAAGTAAACGACATCATCGATGCCATGAATAGATGGTGCCCGATAGAAAAAGATCCCCCTGTATGGCTCGATAAAGAAGAACACCCACATCCGAATAACCTTATAATTTTCAAGAATGGTATGCTCGATGTAAATGAGTATATGAAGGGCAATATTGTATTACATAATCCTGATCCACGATTATTCACATACAATGTTTTCCCCTACGCCTTCGATGAGAACGCCTGGTCTAATCTATATACAGATACCTGTAATCAGATATTTAATGAAGATGTTGAATGTATTCAAGCACTGGCCCAGTGGTTCGGTTACAACCTTGTGCCGGATATGACACAAGAGAAATTGATGATCTTCATCGGTGACGCAAGATCAGGCAAAAGTACAATACTCGAAACACTACATAGTATGCTTGGTAAAAACCAGTACAATGCTACAAGTTTTCAAGCATTGGCTAACACACATGGATTGTATTCACTTATAGGTAAACTTGCCGCCACGCTTGGTGACGCAAGAACACCGAGAAGAGGTGAAGCTGATGCAGCGTTGCAAACAATATTACAGGTAACTGGTAGAGATTCAATCACTGTGAATCCCAAATATATACAACCATTCGATCTTTATCTGACTTGTCGATTTACCATCGCTATGAATGATCTCCCTGGTTTTTCAGATCCGGCTAAAGCACTTGTAGCCAGATCTATAATTCTTAATTTTCCCAATTCATATATTGGTAGAGAAGATTTCACTTTGAAAGATCGATTACGCCAAGAGGCCCGTGGTGGTAAACTTATTAACTTTGCTTTACAAGGTTTGAAAGATCTTAGAGAACAAGGTAGATTCACCATGCCTAAATCTTCTGAACCACTCTTACAACAACTGACAGAGATAACTGCACCTGTGACAGCATTTGTAAAAGAGTGTTGTACCAAAAGTGCAGATGCCTATATAACCAAAAGTCAGTTATATGAAGCATGGGAGATGTGGTGTGCCAAGACAGGACATAAAGCCGGTAATAATATTTACTTCGGGCGATGGTTAAAACAAGCCTGTCCAACTATTATAGACTTTCGTGCTAAGGTTGGTGACAGGAGACAATACACATATCGTGGTCTTGAGTTACAGGACTGGGTTTACTCAGCGTATTTAGGTCGTCCTAAAAGTTAGGAGATTTGAGATGAAAAATGAAATAAAATGGGGCACGAAAGTAGTAACAACCGAACTGGCTATAAAAAAGAATATATTTCCCCAACATCGTAGGGGCATTTGCTTAGGGGTCAGTATGGGAAAGTATCGCCCCCTATGCTTGGTTGTTGTTTGTAAAGGACAAAAGACTCCGAGAACATATCATCCTGCTTTTTGGGAAAAAGTATAAAATTAAAAGGAGAACAGAAATGTTAAACAAAATCAAAGAAATGTTAAGACACAATCAGTTTCTAACAACAGCAGCAGTAATAGTTGTAGTATTAGGAGTATGGCTCATGGGCTGTGAATCCCAGGTGAAATCACCGTTCAATCCTGATCGTGATGTCACACGCCAACAGCTTCAGAATGAAGTAGACAAGTATATTGTTGATATTGAACTGGCCTTTGTAGATCTGGATAGGCAAGATCTATTCAAACAAAAACTATTTGAAATAGGTGTTGTAGCTGCACAAGGTGGAACCATTAATCCTGTTGGTGCTGGTATCACATTATTGGGTATCCTTGGTGTTGGTGCTGTAGCTGACAATCGCAAAAAGGATAGTGTGATTAGAACAATGAAGAGTGAGAGGAAGGTAGTGTCCTAATGAATGATCCTTTATGTGGTGATTGTATAAATTTCAATGGGCGACTTCTCTGTAATAAAAGAAGATATACAGAGGGAAAACTTGACTTAGCAATATGTATTGATTTTGAAAGGAAAATTATGCCAAACATTAAAATCACAGCAGAAGTAGACGGCAAGATAGTACCGTTGAATACTATCAGTACAGAATCGTTTGAAGCGATTAAAGCATTGGAGAAACCGAAAGAGGTTCCGGTGGCGAGGTGGGCAACGTGTTCTTGTGAACCGCGTTTATTGTTCAGACCAGCATATAATATGAAACTTGAATGTGGAAAAATTTATGCTTTGAACCTTAAAAATGGTGCCCTTGCTTGCGAATGGTCCCTGGAACAGGATGAAAATATTGTTGCTTCACAATACCAAAGAGTCACAGAGCAACTATGAAACAAGTCCACTTCCAATCACGCACACATTTAATACTATGGCTGGAAAACAACTGCCCCAGACCAGCCATAGTCCGGGCACTGTACGAAGGCCAGGTTGAGTTCTTTGGGGGGTTCAATCCTGTTCTCCCCACTGAGCATCCTGGCTGGATCATACGAGTGACATCTGCACACGGTAAAATCCAGTACGTGGCTGTGATCGCGTACCGGGACCATTATGGTATCAGGATTCTCAGAGATGTATGTTGGGGGAATTGGGTTGGTACGTTTCCTCAAGGTTCGTTCAGAGATCAATTATTCAGTGGGGATGCCCCCGCTCCATATCAGAGGTTAAAGGAGATTTGGGATGGATATAAAAATAGATGAAACATATTTACTTACAGTCAAAGCACCATGCGAAAAAATTTGTTTCAGTGGGCATAGTATTTTTGGTCTTATGAATGTTGAAGATGAAGCACTTCCTTTGTTATGGTGCCGTGATGGTGAATTTAGATTAATACCAAAAGAAGTAGTTATGAACGCTGTAAATTTATCTAAAATATTTCAACAAATAGATTTGAAATACACACCACCTATGATATTTTTTGTTTGGTCCCAAGGGATACCGATCAGTAATCAGGCTGGTAGGGCTTTGATAGGAGAGTAAGAAATGAAAGATGAAGTCAAATTATTAGATTTTCTAAAAGATTATGCAAAAATTTTAAGAGAGGGTGTGGATATTTCTAAAGATCTTCCGTTATCGTCTATGGTAAGCATGCCCGGTGGGGGCATTAAGATTACTACATATGATGGAAGGTGTATAGCTTTTGTTTCAATCGATGAAGGTGGTGGTCCTTCTATGCCAGTTGGTCCTGCTGCTATGACATACGCCAAATTATTTGTAACTCTTGTAAATAAATGTTACGAAAACACACTTAATAAAACAGAATCATTAAAAAGCCGCATCGAAAACTTATTAAAAGAAGCCCTTAGCGGCACATCTGCGCGAAGCAAGAACACAATAATCAAAGAAGCATTAACCTTAGTCGGAGATTTGAAATGACAAATAAAGAAAGATTTGAGCGAATCGAGAAAAAAATTATTAACAACTCTAATACTATACAAAATATGCGAAACGGGTGTAAAGCATTAGTGAAAGAATGGAAAGTTTACGAAGATGAGTACAAGAAATATATAGCAAAGAAAAATCGTTTCAGAAATTCCTTATGGTGGTTGTGGTGCAAAGTAACTTTTAGAAGTACAAAACTAACAGAAAAAGAATTAAACAAACGTGTCGCTAAGAAAATGGCTCATGTATTTTATAAAGGGGACCACAGATGAAAGACAAATTACAGGTAACGCTAAAAATAGATGAAAAGTTTATTAAAAGAGATCTCGAAGGTATAATTATTCCCGGTGTTTTGTATTATTGTGATATACCGATTGAAAATTTTAATAAAGATGAATTAATTAACATAATTTATCTTTTTTCACTTAGCCAACAGAGCAACCAACAACCCTAATGCTATCGCGAGCACAGGGATAGTCACCATCCAATGATGCTTGATATGGTTGCTGAATTGTTTAGACATCGTTTTGGTACGTTCGTCAATCCTTACAAGCAAATCATGGTCGTTCATCGGGGACTCCTTTTCCTTATTGGTGCCCTGCGTGTCGCACGCCCTGTCGTTGGTTCTTCTTTGCCATATTTTTCAATCATATACTTAGAATAGATTAATCGTTTATAATCATCAGTTTCACCCATCATTAGGTCAATCATACCACCAGTAGTTGTAAGTGCTTGTTGTGGGATTTTACCAGTAAATGCACCAACGGCACCAATACCATGTTCAACTGCTCCACGTACATCACCGCGTTTAGCTGCTGAGACACCTCGAACTATTTCCTCTGGTCCTCTGGCCGGTATTGTAGAAACTTCTGATGTAATTGGGTCCCACTCACCAGTTGCGAGATTATATATAAACCTACCGCCAAATATCAATGGTGTTATCATATACGAAGCAAGGTCTAATCCCATCTCTTTCGCATCTTCCGGTAAACGACCACGAGTGATCATACCTAACATCACAGATGGTAAAACTTGACTAAACAGGAAACGATACATAACCATACTTTTACTAATTTCCCCGGCTCTATACTCACCTAAAATATCATGTCTAAGAGCTTGCCAGTTTTGATTACGTTGATTCATAAATGTTGTAAAAGTTTTTTCGGCAATACCCCCTCTGAAATATCCGGGTAGGTCTGTTGCATCAGCCATAGGTTGTGTTGTTTCGATAAAATCATCAGCATATTTAATAGCCTGTTTTTCTTCTAATCCATCAGCAGTTGCGAGATCATAAGCCGAGTTCCAAACTACAGTAACGGTTTTTCGGTCCATCCATGAGATAGGACGCATGCTAATCGGCGATAAACTTTTTCCCTCGAAAAATTTTCTAATGTTTTTATCATTGTATATCGCTCGTAAATCTCGTTCCCAACTTCTATTCCTAACTAACGAAGATTTAGTCCTTGCTCTTTCTTCAAGCTGTTTCGCTACTCTGGGATCAGCCATTACATTTACAGTCTTGAGTACAGCCGGGAGCATAGCCGGACGTTTAGCCACAGCATTAGAAAGAGAAATTGCTTGCTTGGGCATAACCGTTATTACTTTTGCACCAAGTGTATATATTACAGCATTCCGCCTGAGTAGTTTTATTGTCCGCTCGACACCAGTTGTATTATAATCAGAAGTACCGCGTGCAGAATCAACAAGCCATCTTTTGAAAATCTTCACACCCTGATCTTTTGTCGTGGCGTTTAAGTTTCTTTTGAATTTAGGATTTTCAATTAAGTCATTAACTCTTTTTGCGACAGGGGCAACGTTAATAAATCGTTCAAGTGATCTGGAAGCCTGTGATGTGATGCTGAATATATCAAGATTTATATCCCTGATAGCCCCAGTTCTTTCTTTAACATGTTTCTTACCAGGAAGGACAAGACCAAATTGTGAAGTAAACTCTTGAAGAATATCCGCAGTACCTTCCTCATTGCCTTTATTAAGAAGCATCGTAAGATAATTTTCTTCACGAACCACACCTTTAAGATCAAGTTGATCGACAGTATCGAAAAATCGCGGTCCCATCGTGTCGAAATATGCTCGATGGTCGCGGTATACATACATGAGGTCATCATCTTTTTCAACATATTCTTGAACGGATTTAATCGCTGTATCTGGATCTATATTATCTTCCTTGAACATCGCTTCAATATCTGCTCGTGCTTTCGGATTTTGGGCTAACCAATAAATTCCAATCGCTTCACCATCAGATAACGGAAAATCTTTTATGATTTCTGGTTTTGCTTTTCTCTTGGTCATTTTGCTGATGTCGATACCACGCTCTGTAGCAGATTCTCGCAGATTAAACATTAATTGATTTGAAGCATCTTTGGCCTTTACAGTTGCAGTTTTCATAGGTTCCTGAATAAGCCGCGAAAGAGGGCCATCATCTTTATACCCATCCAACATCCGGGTTAGATTTTTCATACGATCTTGATTGAGTAAATAAGATTGCCCTAATTCACCGATCTTATCAACTATTTTTAAGACACTGGATCTACGCCTAACCGCACCACGGGACAGTGGTTCCTTATAACGCTTCAATGATCGAAGTTGTTTATTAAGTTCTTTAGCAGGCTGAAATCCTTGTGCTAATATATTCAAATCGATTCCGGCCTCGTCAGCATCCTTGCGAAGCTGCCACATAAAATCTTCTTTTTCTTGTAGATTCATATCAGACATTGAACGCTTGCCGGTAAGAGCTTCCATATAAGCCCGGCGTTCTTCTGTTTGCATACCCAAGACTTCTGGTATAGCATGGCCAAACATATTTAGTTCTAACTCATCTACAGCTTCAGGTATTGATTCTGATACTGCTTTGGTGCTCATTTGTACTCGTCCACCGGTACCAAGTACACCACCAGCTACGCCTTCAGCCAGGGCAGCTTCGCCAAGACGCTCACCCAGTGCCCAATAGTCTATAGTACCATCTTCTTTCTTAGGATATTCCCCCCTGAATAAAGCAGGAACACCAATAGATACACCTTCCTGAGAAAATCCCTCAATCGCATTTTCAATCGATAGTTTTAGAATATCTGCCCCGAATTGTTTACCAGTTGTAAACATTTGTTTATATGCTTTATCTTTAACAAGTTGTATAAAACCTTTTATAGAGTGTTTACCGGCTTGGTGAAATTTCATTAACCGACCAATTTGCAAAGCTTCAATAGCTGCATTAATAGATCCTACAATCACACGTTCTCTTTGGGCTTGCCCTTCAGGTGCCCCGGTTGTAATAGCTGCATCATAAGCATTATCACCTTCAATAGTGAAACCAACGGCAGCAGCACCAACCGGACCAACAGCATATCCACCAGCCATAGCGTTAGCCATATATGGAATGGCTTCACCGATTACTCGTCCAGCCCATGCTCCCGTTCCATCATGAGTCATGGCGAATCGTTCTTGGACAGATGCTATATTGGCTTTCATTTTTGCTTGTTCTTCTTTGAAAGTTTTTCCTGTTATCTTTTCAACACCACGATAAGCTATATCTATAGCAGGTATTTTCCGCATTAATTCAGTAGCAGCTTTAGCAGTTCCTACAGTAGCTTTGGCCACACCAAGTTCACTTGAGATAAGGCCCTTACCAAATTCTTTAAGAGTTCCACCAAGCAAAGTTGGTTCTTCCCATGTTCCGGTAGCACCAGCACCTCTGAACTTGCCCCCGGCTTCAGGAACAGATTCAGCTTTCCAAGTCTTAAATCCATCTGGTTTACCAGTTTTAGTATTTACACCACCAACCACCATGCGTGGGTGACCTTCTGTCTTAAACTCACTGGGCCAATGCTTCGTTTTATAATCTGGTTCTGCTCCTGCCGCATAAGCTGCTCGATAATCGTAGAAATGTTGTGGGTCGTCTGGGTTGGGATCAAGTCTCAATCTTGAAGCATGGCCGGCATACCATTTATCGAAACCACCGGCTTGCTGATTTTCTTTCTGCCAATCTTCGTATGCCATCAGTTCCAATACTCCAATGTCTTACCTTTTTCGTATGCTTCACGAGTTCCTTGTTTACGTAATTCTACTGCTGTTGGTTGTTCTGGTATCCGTCTGGTAGGTTGTCTACGAACTGGGCTTATATAAGACTCAGTGACTTTATCGCTAAATGTGCCGCCAGTAGTACCAGGTTGCGTCACTCTATGTTTAATACCAGGCATCACAATAATTTCTCTTTCTTGGCTGCGTATTTCTTTTTGTTCTTGTAAAAGAAAATCTCTATCTTGTATTTCTTCTTTGGTGGCATCACGATATGCACCCACTTCACCTTCTTTTTTTGAAGGTAAACTGTAATCAATTATTCGCCACTTGCGTTTTTCTTTAGCCTTACCTTTCCAAAATTCTGGTATTCTTACTGATTTATATCTATCAAGTTTGCTTTGTATTACTTCTCCGTATCTACTAAGCTCACTCATTACTGCCGCTGGTGTTCGTCCTTTCTCTGGTGTCGGATACATAGATTTGGCTGTATCAGGCCCGTATACTCTGCTCGCATTGATCCGAGCGGCATCTTCAGAAGAAATCAAACCCTGTTCACTCATCATGGTAGTACGTTGAAGCTGCTGAAGCTGTTGTTGTGCTTGTTGGTTGAACTGAAGCATTTCTTGTTTGCCCTTGGTTATTAACTGCTGCCTCATGTTTGCTGCTTTTTGCCGACCAACGAATTGTGCACTCCTGCCTATTTCATCCCACATAAGCTTGTATTTGTCATCTATCTGTTTTCTACCAGTTTGTATCTCTTGCTGTAGAGATGTTTCCGGTGTTAGGTCACGCCGAGTAGCAGCAGGGAGTTGTTGAAATTGTTGGCCGTATTGTGGTCTTGGCATTTTGTACTCCTATTATTGAACTCCGTGAGGGAGAATAACCCTCGGATGGTTGGAAACAGCAGTCCCAACTGCGGTTAGATTGTAACCTCCAACTTTATCATTCAGCCCGCGTATTAATGGCCAATATGCTATAAGCCCTAATGGAAAATGCGGTGGGGTAAATCCATCTGCCAAACTCGGTAGAATCTTTTCAAAACCATCGGCTTTAAGGGCATCAGTTGCACCGGGCCATTGAGATAAATCATAGACGGCTGCTTCTGCTATTATTCCTGATACTGGATTAGCAGGAGTGCTTTTGCTTTCCACACCGATATTTGTTCTATCTAAATTAATTGCGGAGACATTCGTTGCATTAGTTCCTTTATTTGCACCATCTATAAAAGCTCTTCTATCAGTTGCCGAAACAAAAATAGCACAAGCATGATGCCAAATATTAACTGTATATCCGGAAGAAGTTACTGCTACTCCAGTAGTTGGATTATTCCATTCTGTCGCTGAAACTTTCTGGGCGAAGCCTACTGGATAAGCACGCATTGAAATAAAATAGTCATTGGTGTCTTTATCACCTAAACCCATCAAGGCATGAAAAATACTTGTATCATTGATGTTGAACCGACAAACTATCGCTATAGGTCTACCCGCAACCGCTTGGTCAATATACAAACGGTCAGTCGCACCATCATCAAACAATCTGGACATTATGTTTCCCTTATTTCGACAAACAATAATTCGGCATCCCCGGTGGCATCGTCACTTGCAGCATCTCGTGTAACTTTAATCCTAAAAGATTCCCCCGCAGCGATACTATCCATTTGTGCTCCATCTGTAAAAGCTATACTAACCACATCAACTAAACCCGTTGTGCCCGGGACGGTTGTATTATCGACAGATTGTACTCCTGCAAAACTATCCCCATCTATATCAAGTTGCTGGTCTCCAATTCTCTCAAAGGCCACATCCCAATCAACTGTATCGGCTTCCGCAGAAGTCATCGCATAATGTATATAAACCGTCAACCCACCCCCCGCATATCCAGTAGGCAGAACACTCCTAAATACAGCAGATTCGTTTGTGGTGGCAT
>LAZR01001399.1_pt1 | contig 15306 bp, 9 predicted proteins | sample 329461 | NCBI WGS metagenome assembly LAZR01 (sample SAMN03002196, study PRJNA259156) | marine sediment metagenome | biome: sea floor; feature: Hydrothermal impacted sediments; material: marine sediment; isolation source: Loki non-amplified sample from Loki's castle hydrothermal vent sediment ...
AGGTAATGTTACTATGATAGTTACTGGAAATACCATAGATAGTTACAGCGATAGTTACAAATATTTAGAGAGGAGCTAGCTTATTCCTTTGGATTTTTTTATCCTGACTAACGGCTAATTCGTGGTGGACTGCCCTCCTTGTTTCGCTATCCCCTTCCCTTAACTCAATTCATCCCTGATTCCTTCTCTCTTCTTGATGCCCATTCCTGCCCTCTAATGAGAGTTTGCTCCCTTTCTCTTTGGCCGGGTTTGTCCCCGGGAAAAAGTTTTCTACTGCCTGAAAGAATGGAATTTCTTCTACTTGACAAATGGTTTAGCTTAGATTTACACTTGACAATTGAGGGGTTGCTGTTGCCAAAAGCAGTTACGTAGGTGGCATCGGTGGTCCGACTTTCAGCTAGCAACCCCTTTACTCCGCATTATTATCGAGCTCATACTCCTGGATGCCGGCTGATGATGACTGCTTGTTGGCTCCCTTGCCCTTAGCATACCGGTGTCTTAGTATAAATAGAAGAGAACATCCTTCTTATTTATTATTTTATCTGACCAGGTCGGAACTCTTCTTTGGATGATGTCGGTCCCAGAGTACCCCCTTTACCCTCTGTCTAATAAGCCTCGAAGGGGGGGTATGCCCGCTTTGAAAAGGATAGGGGTGTAGTATAGGTCTACATAGACATTTTTTGCCAAATTCGAAAAAGCTAATCTAGCAGAAGCCGAGTAGTTAACGGCAGAAACTTTATGAGGTGGGCTGGCACTGAAAAGGGGAATTAATAGCTGGTTAATTCCCCACCAACATTTTTCACAAAAAACCAAAATTGCGAAACACAATAAGGAGAAGGCATGGGTGAGACAGGGGTTGGGGCATTAGCGATAGGGATACTATTAGTTTTACTGGCATGGGAATACATGAGGCCGAAGTTATAGGAAGCAGAATAGAAGGGGATATTGAGAAATGGGAGCACCCAGGGATGGTGGGTTAACGCCAAAAGAGCAAGCATTCAGTCTTAACTACTTCAAGACGAATGGGAAGAGGCCTGGACTATCTGCTATGCTAGCGGGGTATCCGTCGAAGAGTGCTGGTGCTCATGCCACGGAGATTTTACAGAGGCAGAGGGTAAAGGACTATCTGAGGAAACTATGGGAAGCTGCTGAGAGTCCCATAGTTATGTCGGTCAGGGAGAGGAAAGAGAAGCTATCTTTGATAGCCCGGGGTATGGTAGGCGATTGCGTAGATGAAGGGGGCAACATAGACTGGGGTGCCGTAAAGGAGATGCCGGCGGTAAAGGAAGTCACCATTGAGGAGAGAGATATTGGTGAGGCAACATTACGGACAATCAGGGTAAAGTTACTCAATCCGGTAGAATCCATTCATGAGTTGAATCTTATGGAGAAGTTATACCGGACTAATGAGCAATCGGTGAACATCAACCCGACCTACAATTATTTTGTAACTGATGGCACAGTGGTTGAAAAACTTGGTCGGATAGGTGAGAGGACTCAGAAAGAAATTGCCCTTACTGGGGGAAAGGTAGAAGAGGGAGAAAGACTATGAATTGGATAAGACCCAGTGTAATCACTCTGTTATCTCTAGCTATGGTATCAGGGTTCTTCATGGGGAAAATAGCTGGTGATGTATTCGTGCCTTTTGCCACTGGTCTGATAGTGTTCTGGTTCAAGTCCAGGGATGATAAGAAATGAAGAACGCTTTATGGACTCTACTGGTAGGTCTAATCCTGATAGGAGCTACTCTCGGCGCTGCTGGTTTTGCAGTGCAAAAGTTTCCAGAGTTTTTCTGTGGAGGGTAATATGAAAGAAATACTAAGAATACTCAGGGCATACAAAAAGTCAAGGGTTGGATTGAACAAACGATTCAGGAGAGACCAACGCCTTTTCCTTAAACTTAACGGAGGGTAAATGGCTGTAGACTTTTGTCTGACCAGGGTATTCAACGAGACTCTGGATGCCTGGCTGGAGGGTAAGCGCCGGGTACTACATCAAGGTGGCACATCAAGTACAAAGACGTACAGTATATTGCAGCTCCTAAAAATGATAGCTGAGGAAGCAAAAGAGCTACTTCTTATTACAGTGGTATCCCAGTCCCTTCCTCACCTGAAGCTTGGAGCTATAACGGACTTTTTTAATATATTGGGTGAGACTCCAGACAAGAACAACCCTAACTGGAGAATGACCGATTTTATATATCAGCGACCAGACTGGAAGGGAAAGGTTCAGTTCATGGGTGCTGAAGACCCGGGCAAAGCAAGTGGACCGCGAAGGCAAGTTCTCTTTATCAATGAGGGGAATAATGTGCCATGGGTAACTGCTAGGGCTCTTGATGTTAGAACAGATATATTCACCATTGTTGACTGGAATCCAGTCGGTGAGTTCTGGGTGCATGAGTATCTATCGGGTTCTGATGTAATACCGGGTTGGATTCACGACAGGGAAAATAACGCCTATGTTCATAGTACCTATCTGGATGCCAATGTTAATGGGGTAAGTGTTCTCCCTCAATCTGTTATTGATAGGATTGAGGCCAATAAGAATGACCCGAACTGGTGGCGTGTCTTTGGCGAAGGGCTTACTGGTAAAATAGAGGAACTGGTACATCCTAACTATGAAACAGTTGACAAACTACCTGATGGCTATTATTTTTACGGACTGGACTTCGGTTTCTCTAATGACCCTACCGTTCTAACTAAGCATTGTTTCATAGGTGATGCTCTTTATAGCCAGGAGTTGCTTTACAAAGTAGGTATGACTAATGATGCCATAGCCCGGCAGATGGATTTGTTAAAGGTGGGTAAGTTCAGTGATGAGATTTGGGCTGACTCCGCAGAACCGAAGAGTATCAAAGAGATAGCCGATAAGGGATTTTATATCAATCCTTGTGAGAAGGGACCGGGTAGCGTAGAGTACGGCATCCAAAAGGTCAACCAGTTTCGGCAGTTCTGGACTAAGGATTCAATTAACTGTACCAAAGAGCAGGATAATTACCGGTTTATCAAGAAGGTAACCGATGGTGGTAGAGAATATATCTCTGACGACACCACCCACTTTTTCAGTCACGGTATGGATTCCCGGCGCTACGCAGTAATGTCTCACGTGCCTTTGTATACAGGGCGACTAGCACCGGCAGTGAATTATTAGGAGATAGATATGGGAAGACACCCAGATAAAAAGAAGCCTAAGAAATAAGGGAGTGTCTATGACTACTTTGGCTACAACATCATTGGACAAAACTAAAAACCGTATGACAGAACTAAAATCTCTGCATGACCGGATGGATAGGACAAGGGATAGAGTCTACAACACCCCCTATGTGATGCCTGACCTGGCAGACCCAACGCATAAGATGGATAATGTCATCAGTGTGACTATGCCCTATGGTGCTATCATAGCGAATACCGTTATCAATGACCTGATGACCTCTTTCCGACAGACTATCGTTAGCGGTAGTATCTCGGCAAAAACTCAGAGACTTATTGAGGGGTTCATTGATGATAATCGGGAAGAGGCAGATGAGAGGTTAGCTAATAGTAATTGGCATGCTACCCTTTTTGAGATTTGGTGTAGTCATGTCTGCATCCGAAGTTATATCGGTGTCCGGTGGGTATCTCAGATTATAGACGGCAAGTATGTCATAGATGTTAAGCCGATTGATATGCGTTACGCCCCTTGGGAGTATGGGAATGATGGGTTAAACTGGATGGCTCCCATTAGCTTCCGCACAAGGGCAGAACTTGAGGCTCAGTATGCTGAGGTAATCAAAGAAAAGAAGGTTAGCCTAAGTGGTGAAAGCACTCAGCTTTTTGAGGTCAGGGATTACTGGGACTCTGCAAAGAAAGAACTATGGATTAACAAAGTTCTTGCTCTGGAGCAGAAGAACCCACTTGGCGAAGTGCCTTTTGTTATTGGAGCGCCGGCTACGGGTTTTATGCTCAGAGATGAAAAATACATTGAACATGATGCTGAGGATATACTTTATCTCATCAGGGGCGTTCTTGATGAGATGAACAGAACGGCATCCATAGAGCAAACAAAGGGTGCTGAGACAATCAGGCCACCCTATGAGCAACTAACAGATAAGGTACCTGATAGCTCGCCAGCGGACGCACCACCCACGACAAGCCAGACGAAAAAGGCTCAGAAGGATTTAGGATGGAAGCTACTACAGACTCCTGACATCAATAATGCTTTTCTCACTGGCCGTGCTGACCTAGCCAAAGTATTGCAGATGGGTGGCGTTAATGATATTGACCTTGGTAATGTCAGCCAGACGGTATCGGCCGTCTGGATTACGGCTCAAGCAGGTATAAGAAAGAAGTTCAGTGGGCCACGACTGAAGGCGATTACCCAAGGAGACCAGCAGCTAGCCAGGATGATGATAAGGCAGACACAAAATGCTGTTGAACTTGAGGAAGGTTCGCCTGATATAGTTGTTGGTGGTATGGGTAGAAAGAGAACGTACGCGGCTGATAAGCTAGGTGACCCGAAACAGTACGCTATAAGAATTGAGCTAAGGTCACAGAGCAAGACTGAAGAGATAGCTAACCTTGTCCAGTTCGAATCGGCACCTGACTTACCGTATGAATGGAGATTGGAACACATACTTGGGGCAAATGACCCCAGAGAGATAATCAGGATGAAGGCTAATGAAGATGCTTTAGAATTAGACCCTGCTCAAAAGTTCGCTGATTTAGGCCTAAAGCTGGCGAGGGAAGCCGAAGAATCACAGGACGAACAAGAAAAAGATGTTTTGAATTTGCGTTCTATGATGAATATAGAAAGAGCAGTTACTATACTCAAGCAGAGACTTCAGCCAGCACCACTACCAGAAGGGGAACCCAAGCTGAAGCCATCCCCCAAGGGTAGCCCACGGCCTCTTGTGGATATGCCGAGTCTATTAGGTCCCGGTGACCAAGCACTCCCGAGACAGCAAGAAGAGGTTCCAGCCGTATGACGACAATTGGCGAAATAAGAAAAGCAAGGGAGATTGGCAAGACAGAGCATGGTAATTTTATCTGGCAAGCCTGTGCAGATTGCGGGAAAGAGCGCTGGGTTAAGTTTAATAATGGGCAAGCCAATCACTTTCGATGCCGTTCTTGTGACCGCAAAATCAGGAGTAACTATAGGGGAGGGCGTATAGCTGACCCTCATGGTTATACTAGAATTAGACTTCAGCCTGAGGATTTCTTTTATCCAATGGTAAAGCGTGGCGGTTATGTCTCTGAGCACCGCCTTGTCATGGCTGAGCATCTTGGTCGTTGTCTACAGAGTTGGGAAATTGTTCATCATAAAAACGGAATAAGAACTGATAACCGAATTGAGAATTTGGAATTGACTACAATCGGTTCTCACATAAGAGAACATCATAAGGGATATCAAGATGGTTATCAGAAAGGATTGTATGATGGTCATGAGGTAAGAATAAAACAACTTGAGCAACGAGTAACATTATTGGAATCTGAGAATGTATTGTTAAAGAGTCTACAACCCACGGAGATGCGATGATGCCGACAAAGTGGTCTGTTAATAAAGCCATTGAATCTCTACGGACTCTAACTAACCCATTCGAGAAAGCAGGTATTCAGAACCCTGCCCAGAAACCAAAGCTATCTGAGGTTATTGACGAGGTGGCGGTTAGCGGAAATCGTGAGGAGTTAAATGGTTCAAGCCGAAAAGAAAATACAACTCCCTGAAGAAGAGCAAATCAAGAAGCTAGTTACTAAGGCAGAAATCGGCCCTCTCGAAGAGAGAACTTTTGCCACCGACCTCCAGTTAGAGATGCTGCGTGAGGCTCGTGATGCAGGAACTCTCTCTCAGAAGACTATAACTACTCCTATCTTCCTCACTCCCTCTCAGGCTACTCGATTGGATTTTGATATAGAAGAGGGTGAGTTTATTAGGATAGAACCTAGTGCGGTAGGGGAAGAGGCTACTTTTAGTCTTGTTACTCCTGAAGGTATAATGGAACCTCAGCCCCTTGCTCTGCCAGAACCTCAACTCTTTCCTTTGACTGAAGTTCCTCCTGTTGAAGCACTCCAGTCATTATTCCCAGAGAGGTTTGAGGCTGGTGAAACGCCTCAGATGGTCTTTGAATCACTAGGGGTTCTAGTCCAACAGCAACCTGTAGAATTGCTCGAGCAACTTGTTGCTAAGGGCAGGACTCCTGAAGTTGAGCTATTGATAAATACCTACTTCGATGTCCAACCTGGAGATATCGACAGGCTCTTTGCGGAAATGCCTGATGCAGAAGCTAGGTTATTCCGGGAAGCCCTGCCCCTGTTGATTACTGACAGAAATAAAGACGCTATGCTCACTTACTTCTTTGAGAACCCTGAAGCATTAAGAAGGAACTTGATAGGAGTTGGAAGGAACTCTAGTACGGTAGCCCTTGTAAAATCACTGTACCCAGAGATTACAGACAAGGGTATGAGTCAGTATTTTAATCCTAGAGTACCCGGGACAGTTGAGGGTGTTGACCCTACTGCTCTGGGTGCGTTACCTACTAAAACTTGGCTCGATAAAGTCAAGGAGGTTATAGAAGACCCGTTACAACTGATTCCCTTTGTCGCTAGTGGTGCGGAGATAGTTGAGTTAGGGCGGTTAATGAAAACCGCTAAGGACTTAGAAGATGGGAAAGAAGTTAGCGAGGAAGATTTATTAGCTCTTAAAGCGTATGTTGCCCGAGCCACCATGGATACGACCTGGGGCTTCGAGGTAGCCGATGTAATAGCCCAGATAGTTCCTTTCGCTGGAGAGTTTATTGCAACTGGTGGCATATTCTCTGCCGGCAAAACAGCGGCCGCAAAAGCTGGAGAGCAGGCTCTAAAAAGAATAGCCACCAGAACAGGCCTTAGAATCCTAGAGGGAAGGCTGGCTAAGTTTGCGGCGAGAGAAGTAATCCCAACAATAGTCGGTGGTACTCTGAGAGCGCCAGTAGCAGGTGTTACTAGAATACCAGCAGCTACCTTAGAGAAACAATTACAGGCAACCCTTACTGGAGATGAGGAATCGGTTTTTGAGAGTGCCGTAAAAGCGTTTGGTGAACAATGGGTTGAGGTAGTCAGCGAAAGCACCGGTGGTTTATTCGCTCCATTAGCTGCCTCCATCAAAGGTCAACTGATAAAGGCGGGATTGTTCAGGGCTTTTATTAAAGCTAATCCAGGCAAAAGCCCTAACGTTCTAAGAAGAGTTTTTGAGAAGGCAGGCTATAACGGTGTTATAGGAGAGATGCTGGAAGAAAGGGTGGCTGATGTCGGACACGGTATTTTAGAACCTCTGGGGTTAAGTGACCAGAAGTTCAGTATCCCCTCTGTTAGACAGTTGACAGTAGAACTGGCAGCCTTCTCTGTTCCCGGGGCTGCTGCCTTAGCGATACAAAAAACACCGGCACTATTCGAGAAGTTATCCCCCAAGGTAAAGAAAGCATTAGCCGATGCTGTTGAAGAAGGTAGGGCAAGACCTGAGCGTGGTGCAGTTGAGATACCTGGGGAAAGACCTGAAGGTGAAGCGCCTTTAACTGAGGCACTCATCACTGATGCCGAAAGCATAGTTGCCCAAGCTGAGACAGTAGCTCCTGATAATGCTCAAGTCAAAGAGATGAGAAGGCTGGTTGATGAGGCGAAGGTTCAAACAGGGGATACCCAGAGAAAAACTCTTATCAAGATTGAGGCTGTTGAGGATGAGGTAAGAGAAATTGCTGGAGTACCTAAAGTTGGAGAGCCTGTGGTAGAAGTAACTATTCCTAAACTTATATCGGACCCTAGTGGGACAGTAGCACAAGCACGACCTACAGCTGATTTCTTCCCTGAGATAAAACCCACAACCAAGTTACCAGTTGAAACAGAATTAAGAGTAACTATAAAGGCTGTGGGAGAAAGGCAAACATCATTTTGGGCACAGGTGCATTCAAGGGGTGTAAGGTCTAATACATATCTTAGGATAGATAAAGAAAGTGTTCTTGTAGGCAAGGAAACGGCAGAGGGCACTGAACTTGCTGGGGAACTTGTTTTCCATGGGGCAATTGTTAGGGAGCAGTTGGCGAGGCAAAATGTATTATTAGGCGAATTACAAGTAGTAAAAATTAAACCCCAACCCCCAGTAACCCCTGAAGAGGTAGCCAGACCCGAACCTGGTGCCCCTGAAGCTGGCATACAGCCTTCGATGATTGAGGGTATCCCTGCTGAGGAGGTCAGACCTCCAGGTAAGGGCAAGATACTCCAGGTTTCAATGGATGACCAGCTAAAACTTCAACAGGCCAGGCAAGCCGCCGAGGAAGCGCCTCCTGAAGTGAAAGAGGCTTACAATACTCAGGCAGAGATAGAGGGGTTGAAGGTCACTCACCAAATGGACCCGGTGGCACAGAAGCGTGTCTTTATCGGCAAGGACAAGCGGGGAAGAGACCAGTATAGAGGATTGGATTTCTTCATCTCTCTGAAAGAGCAGTCCTTGCCTGAATACTTTACCATCAAACAGGCCAAGATGCTGAACCCTGCCCTTATTGTAGATTTATACACTCAGCCAGGCACTCCCCAATTTAATAAAGTCCCCAGGGATGTAGCCCTTGACCAGATGACCAAAGAGTTTAATATGACCCCCGATGAGATAGCTGACAGGGTTATGGGTATCCGCCAAGAGAATCGGAGAATTAAAGAACTTGAGGTCACTATCAAGAAGCAGATGGTCGAGACTCCATTACCTGCTGTAACTGCACTAACTACCGAAGAGGTCACTGAGAACTGGGAGACCGTAGCTCAACCGAAACTAACACTGAAGCAGGCTCAAGCCTTGTCTGGTATTATGGCTGACTATGTTATCAGTGAAAATACCATAGCCGCTTTTGAGGCTCAAAGAGCGCTGTGGAGTAGAACAAGAACTGGGCGAGGAGAAGATTTCAAGGCCAGGATGCAAGACCTCATTGTTGTTCAAGGGGTCGGAGTAGAGGAAGCCTTTAGGCTGGCTTCTAACGAGACACTAGCCGGTAAATTACCAGTGGTGCTAACCGACTTCTTTGAGGGTATGACTACTGAGATGAGGTCAGCTTTCTTCACAGTGGTATTCCATAATAAACAGCTGCAAGAGTATCCTTATGAGATGGCATCTACGATTACAGCTCTCACTAATGCACTAGACGGTAAGCCGATACCTAGAAAAAGAGGAAGGGGCAGCATCCTATTTCCTGAAGGTGGTTCTGCCTGGGATAGGCTGAACTTTGTCTTCGGTAAGCAGCCGAAGGTTCTCAAAGCAATCGAGAAGATGGCTGATGAGAGAAAGCCACTTAGGGATACGGTAGAAGGGATATTCCACGAAACAGGGCGTGAGCCTATTCCTATTGACCAGGAGGCTGCTGATTATCTGAGAGGATTACAAGATATTCCGCAAGGCTATACAACTTTAGTTGAACCTGAGCTTGGCTTCCCTACCTATTCTAATTTGAAAAATCCTGCTGACCTTCAGTTCGCTCAAGCAGAGTTAGAATTAGGGCGACAGTTAGTTGACGGCGAAATTACCATAGACCAATTTGAGCTAGCACGAAGAGAAGCCAGGGATAAGGCATATCCCTTACCACCTGTCACAAAGTATGACCCACCCATTGATAAGGCTTTCAAGATACCGCCAATGTTCAACTTTATGGAACAGAGTATGTTCAATAGGGTGCTGAAACAGATTCTAATGTCACCCTTAGACATAGGTAACTTTCTGAGAGCTAACAAAGCCAGTTTCGACCAATCTTTTCTGAGGCAATCTCAGCTATTACTATCGGGACACCCCATACTGGCTTGGCAAGCTCACGCCGCTGCCTGGCAGTCGATGTTTAGCCAGAAGCATACCGAGGCAGAGTGGGAACTGATAACGAGAGACCCAGACTTTCAGATATACGAGCAGATTAGAGTAGATACTGGGCATGACCCTCTTCGTGTGCCAGCCTTTGCCGCAAAAAAGGGGACTGAACAATACAGAACATCTGAGGAGTTTGGTTTTACCAGGCAAGATGTAGAAAGGGCAATACCGAGATTTACAGCATGGTTGCCTCATGTGAGGTTGTCTGAGAGGGGTTTTTCCGCTGGAACCAATAAGGGTGTTTGGGGTACATGGAAGCAAAAACTTGCATGGTCAAGAAGATATTCTGAGAAGATAGCATCTGGTGATGTAGTTCTTAAAGAAGGTGAGGCATTTGATATAATTCAGGAGATGACTGATGAACAGTCTATGCTTGGTGACCTGATTCAGAGAGCCAATCTTCGTATAGCTTCAGGTTTAGCTCCTGCTATGAACGCCTTTTTCTTTGCGGCCAGGTCAAAGGTTGGTAGACTCTTGCTACCGAAACACCTGCTTGGGATAAGTGTTCGTAACAAGAAAGTGAGGTTCAACCCCCGTGTAATGAGGGAGGCATGGAAGGACTTCTTCCTGTGGACTTCTTACATTAGTGGTATCATGTTTCTGGGTGATTGGCTGGATTTGTGGGAACTTGAAACAGACCCCCGTAATGCTGAGGTTATGAGTGCCAGGATTGGTAAAACGAGGATTGACCCCTGGGCTGGCTACCGGCAGTTTGTAGTCTTATATGCTCGGCTCATTACTGGAACTGGCATATCATCGGTAACTGGGGCTGAATATGATGTTGACCCGATAAGGGCACAGGAAACTTTTGGAAGGAGTTCTATCTCACCACTGGCAAGCATCTTGCTAGAGTTCTGGACAGGTCGGAACTTCCTCGGTCAAGTAATAGATTATGATGATTCTAAATACTGGCTTGAGAAGATAACGCCATTTGCCATCAATGATATCTGGGAAGCTGCTAAGGAGGATTGGCGTATGGGGATAGCGGTTACTATTCCAGCCGTTTATGGCGAAGGCGTACAGACCTACACCGGGGATTGGGAAGAGAACTTTACCAAGCTGGGCTTACCAAAGTATATCGAGAATACTGCCTATGACCTGAGTGAGCCATACTACGACACCGCTGATTTCTGGTCTGATACGGCCAAACAATTCAAGGGGGTTGACCCCGAGACTTTAACGCCAGCAAAGGGATTTCCACCTTATATAAAGGCAATCGCTGAGGCCAGAGTTAGCAATGAACACCTTGCTACCTTACCTAGTGATACATTGGTTAGTCTAAATGCCGACCCTAACCTTGACGAGCCTACCTTCGGTCAGTATTATCAGATGTGGCGAGACAGACAGGCTCTCGTAGCTGCTGGTGAAGAGGCTGAAATAACAATAGAGGGCGAGACATTCAAGGGAGAGGATGCTGTTGAAGCCTTCGACAAAGATGAAAGGACAAAGAACTCCCACCGCGGTAACTTCTCCCAAAGGCAGTTCTCTTTACTCAATGAATACTGGTCAATTACCAATGAGAAGAAGCAAGTTGAGTTCCTTGAAGAGCATAAGTCTGAGATAGGGGTGAAGCCTAGAGATGCCTTCCTGCGCTCACACCCCAAGGAAAATGCTGAATTGGCTATCTGGGGACAGGCTAAGGTGCTGACCAAGGAAGCCTATGACCACTTCAAGACCCTAGCCAAGAAGTATGACATACCGGACAACGCAGTACCAGAGCTCCTACTGCCACCTGAGACTTCGATAGATACTCACTTCGACTATGAAGAGATGGTATCTGAGGGGACTCATTCTAGTAATGAGGCAAAGTTACTCTTACTCAAAGACCAGATAGCGGCCGATGAAGCTAAGGTGAAGTCGTATGTGACTTGGAGGAATGAATCGGGCCAGCCACTTCAACTCCCCAAAGAGCAAGTTGAATACTACCAACTGAAGGTAGATAACAGCCAAAACTATGATGACCTTGCAGAAGCTCAGGAAGCTGACGATGAAGAAGATGTAGAGGAAATCAGGGCAAGGAAGGTAGATGGTGAGACATTCCTTGATGTGGAACGCCGGGTAGATGCGATGGGAAAGGGTACTAGGGAAGTCCCGATTGACCCAGAACTGGTCAACTCCTATGTCAGCCATATGAGAATAGGTGATGAGACGAGCCCTAATAGTGCCGAGTCAAAACTCAATCGGTACGATAACAACGAGCTCAATGACTTCCTGATGAATGAAGACTACTGGGGGAAGCAGAAAGCCCAAGCATTAGATAAGAATAAGTTCTATCTTGATAATTACCTGGTGCCGAGATGGCGAATAGATGTTGCTTACCAAGAGCAGGATGAAGATTACAATGCCCTTCAGACAATGCAGAAGAGGCAACAGTACTTATTAGATAATGAAGACTACCGTATGGATAGGCGGCGCCGTGAAGCCCTGACGACGACTGATATCCAGACCGGTAAAAGATTCCCACTTGACCAGATTGAAAACTTTGTCAGCTATCACGAAATAGATGTTAAGGGCAAGAGACAGGAGAGATTCCTTGTGAATAACCCCACCTTTGCTGATGCTATGCACAATATAGTGGGCATAGATATACCAAGACCAGAGGATGTTCCAGCCATTCAGTATGATGATATTTACGACCAGTGGACAGACGAGTTCGAGCAACTTGAGGGGTTCGCTGATAATCAATCTGAACACTACATAGAGATTCCTGAAATAGGACTAACATTAGACCAGACACGTGAGAAAGCCAGAGATGCGATACGGTTTGATGATGAAGGTAAGTACACCGAGTTCGGGTTGGATGAGCTTAGGCGCAATGCCTACGGCAAGTTTGTGCCAGAAACCTTGGTCAGCAATTATGTCGGGTACTACACCATTATTGGTGAGGGTAAGCCTGATAACTACGAAGATGTCAATAAGACTGACCTATGGTATGACGATGACTGGTTCTTGAGGGAAAACATTGAGTTTTACGAGCAGGTGTATAAAGGGATACTGGAGAATGAGAAAAGGGACTTCAGCAAAGTACCCTCTAGGGAAATATTCAGTAAGTATCTTGAGTATCTCCAGATAGATGCCAGGCAAGCCAAGTTAAGAGATGACTTCAGGTGGGACAATCTTGACCTGGATGACTGGTTGGTTCTCAAGTTTGACTATACACCGGTGACCGAGAAAAGGCGTAGGGCAGCACAAACCCCCAGAGAAAAACTAGCTGAATCTATCGAAGAGCTTGAAAGAAGATTAAGAGAACGCCCAGAGGAAGAGCCCGCAATTACTTTTCGCCCTTAGTTTACTGGAATCTTAACAGTAAACTCATTACTACTTGGGAGGTAAAATTTACTATGACAAGCAAGGCCGTAACAGAAAACGCTGAAGGCACTAAGGTAGAAGCTGAAGGCAGTAGCACCCCGGAAGCTGAAGCCAAAACCCCGGAAAGCGAGAGTAAGGTATCGCCAAAGGAAGAGAAGGTTGAGGAAAAACCCACTATCACCAAGACACAAAACGAAGCGCTTGTTCATATGGCAACATCTGAGGCAGGTAGGTTGCAAAAGGTAGCCGAGACCGAGAGGGATGGCTTCAAGACCAAAGCCGAGAAAGCCGAGGCATTGGTTGAGGACATCCAGGCAGAAAGGGATAAGCTTCAGACTGGCATTGAGGAACTTACCAATGATGACCCTAAGAAGTTCGACCTTGTTAAAAGGGATAAGGAACTCAGGGATGCTCAACGCACACTCAAGACGGCAACAGATGAACTGGCAACCCAACAGAAGGACAATGAGACAATAGTGACAACAGCAAAGGAAACGTTGCTCGAAATCGCTATCTGGGAAGTGGCCACTGAGTATAAAGGTGGCGACCCGGTAAGGCTCAAAGCCCTTTGTGCTACCCTTGGTGTAACCGATGAGGTAAAGCTGAGGGAGGTAGCTGGTAATCTCTGGGAGAAGTCTGAGGCAAAAGTTCCAGATAAGAAGGGTGAAGTGGAAGAACCAAAGGAGAAACTCAACCTAGATGGTGGTGACACTCATGGTGGTGGAGAAGAAACCGAACAAGAAAAACTGGATAAAAGGTATCCAAAAACGGCTAAAAAATAACTTAATGCGAGGTAAACAATGGCGACTGAACTAGGAACTAAATTTCTAACCCTTGCTGATTGGGCAAAAAGGGTTAACCCGGATGGCGGTATTGCTGATGTCATTGAACAGATTGCCGAAACTAATCCGTTACTCCAAGATGCCAGTATGATTGAGGGCAACCTACCCACCGGGCATCGAAGCACCCAGAGAACTACTCAACCCTCCGGCACATGGCGCCAACTGAACGCCGGTGTCGCTGAAACCAAAAGCACGACTCGTCAGGTTGATGACCAAGCAGGTATGCTTGAGGCTTATTCAGCAGTTGATGTAAAGCTGGCGAGACTAAACGGCAATATCAATGCTTTCAGGGCATCAGAAGATGCCGCCTTTATTCAGGGCCTCGGCGAAGATGCCACGGATGCAATAATCTATGGCAACTCTGGGGTCAACCCGGAGCAACCTCATGGACTAGCTCCAAGGTACAACTCACTGACGGATACCGTAGGTACTACTAATGTTATAAACGCAGGCGGTTCCGGTAGTGATAATTCTTCACTTTGGCTGGTTACATGGGGAGCTAAAACAACTACTCTTATCCACCCGAAAGCCTCCCCAATGGGTTTGCAGGCAACAGACCTTGGTGAGCTACCTTGGGATGACGCAAGTAACAATCCTTACCAGGCTTATGTGACCCATTTCTCATGGGACTTAGGGCTGTCCGTACCGGATTACCGGTACAATGTGCGGATCTGCAACATCGACATTTCAGAACTGACCGCCGATGGAGCTACCGGTGCCGACCTGATGCTCAGGATGGTCTCCGCTTTCTATGCGAGGCCAACTGCTGGCGTTATTGCTGGCATGACCAGTGTGATATGGTATTGCAACAAGACTATTGGAGAATATCTGCATCACCAGGCTTCCAATAAGTCCAATGTAAACCTGACGCTGGAGAATCCTGCTGGCGAGCCGATGGTGAGATTCCTGGGCGCTCCAGTCCACATAGTCGATGCTCTCACTGAGGCTGAAGCAACCATTTCCTAAACTAGACCAAGGATCAAGTAATCAAAAAAAGCGAGGTAAAAACATGATATTAGATAGTCTACTACGACTAAGTGACTCCGAGGATATTTCTCAGTCTCCTGGCACTAAGTATTCAACTTCTGTCCTCAACTCAAGCACCGTTCTCGGTGACTTGGGTGCTGGCGAGCAACTGGCTGCCTTCTTCTGCATTGATGCTGCTGTTGTTGGGGGCACAGCAGTTGTCTTTGCCATAATTGATGAAGCGGATACTACGCTGGATAGTAGTTCTGTAGTTATCTGCCAGACAGCAGCTCTCGGTATGGCTAGACTGACACTTGGGAAGATAATCATACTTCCCATTCCG
>LAZR01001400.1_pt1 | contig 15295 bp, 9 predicted proteins | sample 329461 | NCBI WGS metagenome assembly LAZR01 (sample SAMN03002196, study PRJNA259156) | marine sediment metagenome | biome: sea floor; feature: Hydrothermal impacted sediments; material: marine sediment; isolation source: Loki non-amplified sample from Loki's castle hydrothermal vent sediment ...
CATTAATCCAATTATTAAACTCAAGTCATGATAAATTTTCAATAAATAAAATAAAAATATTAGATTTTCCTGCTTTAAGAATTAGGGGTATTTCAGATGATATTTCAAGAGGACAGGCACCTACTATTGAAAATTTAAAGAAATTTATTAAAGAATTAAGCCACTATAAAATCAATCAATATTATTTAGTTAATATACAAGATATGTTTAAGTTTACAAATCATCCAGAAATTGGAAAAGATCGGGGATCATATTCAAAAGAGGAGATAACCGAACTACATAATTATGCAAAAAAGCATTTTATTGAACTTATTCCAATTTTTCAAACTATTGGTCATTGGGAAAATATTTTATGTCATCCTGATTATTGGAAGTATGGGGAATTTCCTGGTTCAAATAGCTTAAATATTGCTAATGAAGAAATTTATGGGCTATTGGATGAAATGATCAGTGAATTAAGTGAAGTTTTTAAATCAGAGTATTTTCATGTTGGAGCAGATGAAAGTTGGGATGTTGGTAAAGTTGCTTCAAAAAAATTTATTGAGGATGCTGATATTGGAAAAGCTTATCTTAACCATTACAAGAGGGTATATGATATTGCTAAAAAACATGGTTACAAAAAACTAATTATATATCATGATATTCTCTACAAATATGAAGAGGTTCTTGAAAGTTTACCAAAGGATATAATAATAATGTATTGGAAATACAACACTAAAGAAACACATCCGATTTTAAAGAAAATAAAGAAATATAATTTTCCAATAATAGTATGTCCTTCAATAATGGATTTTAACCGTATTTTCCCATCGATTGATAAATATGAAAAAAATATTATAAATTTAATTAAGTTTGCTTATAATATGGGAATAACGAGAGAAGTAACTTCAAGTTGGGGTGATTATAGAAATAAAGAAATTAGAGAAAATCGATTTTATGGTTTCATTTTTTCAGCTATGGTTGGATGGAATCCCTTAAAAGAAAGTAATATTTTTTTGTTTTGGAAGTGTTTATTTATTCATTTTTTTGGAATACAAAATTCTAAATTAGTGCGAGTATTTAGTAAATTTCGCTTAATTCAAGATAAAAAGCGTTTACATATACGACCTACAGAATATTACAATCATTTTTTTGCTCATCCATATGCTAAGAAAACTAAAAAGTATAAAAAGAATATAAACACAAGACAATTTGGTAAATTGATTTCTGAATTGAACGATATAATCCAAATGTGTGAAGAATTAGAAAATATTGTTCCTAAAAATAAAATAAATATTACTAATCTTGCATTTGTAGCAAAGCATTTTAGATTTTATTGTAAAAAACGATTAAACTCAAAGTCTTTAGTAAGGTATATGTTAGTGAGTGAACAATATAAACTACAGAAAATTAAAGAGATTGAAGATTTAAAAGATGAACTGACTTCTCTACTTAATGAATATGAGACTTTATGGCTAAAGTGTGCTAAAAAAGAGGGTTTTAAATCAATAAAAACTCGATATCTATGGCTAATAACATTCTATAATGATAAAATCGAACAATTAAAAAAGAATATTAAATGGGAAAATCCTAATATCGATAGCGAATTGATTTATTTAAATACTGAAGACTTGCATAAAGTCCATACCACGTTTTATCGGAAAGTCATAAATATAGAGGAAAAAATAGAAAAAGCATATTTACAGGTTATTGCAGGAACTTTTGCTAAAGTATATATAAATGAATCATATATAGGCTATACTATTACTCGACATTCACTTAATTATAGAATTTTGGAAAATAACATTCAGATTTTTAATATAACAGAATATCTAAAACAAGGGGATAATTTAATTAGTATTGAAAACGTTGATTTCATTGGTGGGGTTGGTTCAATAAATATATATGGTGAAATTGAATTGGCTCCCACAAAAATAATTAAGATAACAACAGATAAAACGTGGTTAGCTGCAAGAGAATTCGATAAAGATTGGGCAAGTGTGAAAAGTTTTGGTAGACCTCCTAAAATTACGGGTGGTCTATGTTATCCAAACTTCGAGAATTCTTTGCACTCTAAAGAAAATGACAAATTTGTAATTTTTAATACAGTTGTAAGTAGAAAATCTAAAAGGAGTTTTAGATTAATAAAAATTGTATTTAGACTTTTTCGTCGACTTGATATTTTGGAATAAAAAATTTATTATAAGGCTTTTTAGAGTTAAATCTACAGCCATTTTTAATCAGAGCCAGCAATCAATTGTTGTGTTTTTTAGAGGATTTGAGAGTCGTATTTTAGAATTGCGGGGTTTCCATTTTAGAAGCCGATTCTCTGATAGAAATGGATGCTGGACAAGAGTATATTCGACATATCGCTCCTCATCATTTATTAATGCCAGCACACTTCCAAAATGGGAAAGAATTTTACCACCCTTGGGTCTGAAGCTTGAATACTCGTTTAGAGGGGCAGTTATGACAATTAGTGGGTTTGCCTTCTTGAGAATTCTCTTGATTCCGCCAATAGCCCTTAACAAATCTTCAAATGTCTGTTTTTCGTAGCTTTTAAACAGAGTTGTAATTCCTGAAATTAAAGCAACCTTAACATCTTCGAGTTTTGACAATCTGTTTTCCATAAGTTCAACCATTTGATCCCAAGTAAATGCTCGAGCGATAATAATGTTTTCCAGAACTTTCCGGGGGGATAAATTCTGTGAAACCGCAAATTTGCTTATATTATAAGGATTAAACCGATTGTTCCCATCGATGAAGGCGACTCTAACACCCTCTCCAAAACCTCCATTGCTAGGAGCTTTTTGAACAATAACGGAAGTTGTTAATAAAATATTAGTCGTTATATTCTTATCTCCATAGAGTAAATAGACCAAATCCCTATGAAAACCTCCAGAAAGCAGTTCATCTAGAGTCTTGTCTCCACTTGAAATGAGTGGAAGCCTATTATTCCTTTTATATAACTTGAGCCCTAATTCAAACATCATCATTTGAAGTAACAATTCTTCAAAATAAAACAAGAATACACCGACAATTTTCTAAAATCCGCAGATTTTCTTCTTAGTTTAAAAATATCATTTCCTTCTTTAAGAAATAATATTCTCCTAAAAATAACACCATTTCATGGGGACAGAGAGAGGAGAGTAAAAGTAAAAATAAAAAGATTTATGAATTATTTCTTTTTTTATTCTTATTAATTTTGCTCTCAACTGTAGAAAGCACTTTTGGGAATACTTCACCTATTTTTTCATGAATAACAACATCGGCCACTGTATCCATATCAGTTTCTTGAATGTTGATAATGGCTAATTTGGCCCTGGTTGATAATGCTTTTTAAGGATAAGAAGATTTTAGTTAAAAAAAAAGAAAAGAAAATTAATTTTTATTTGTGAAACTCATCCCAGTCAATAAACTCTTTTACAGTTTTACCAGAATATCTTTTTTGATTTCTACCATTAACAACTTTTTCAGTATTATTAATCATTCCATCTTTTACTAGTTTCTTTACATAATAATTTAATTTACCAATAGTCCAATTAATTTTTTTACTCATTTCATAAACAGTTAGACCAGGATTTTTATCAATAAACTCATACAAGAACCATTTATTATCTTGAGCTTTTTTCCTCCTAACTTGATTTGCTATTTTCAATAATGACATTTTCCTCCAACTTCCACAACCTAAATGAAATTAACATTTTAAATTTGAAATACTCCAAATTTTTAAATTAGGAATTTTTTTTACAAGTATAAATATATTTTTTTTTATATATAAATATTCCCCGATAAAAAATATATTGTATGGTTATATTTATAAATTAAATATTAATTTACTATTTATATATCATTCTCATTCTTCAAGATATTACAACATTTTAATCCATCAATACTTAAACTATAAGTTGTATTCCTTCTTGCTGGATGTTGGGTAATAAAACCACTACTAATTAGTGTTTTATTTATCCTCTTTAAATCTTTATGTAGAATACCAGGAAGATTGGTTTTAAGTCTCTTTTCTATCCCTTGTTTTGGATAATGAGCACTTGTACTATAGTTTAGTTCTCTCCCCCAAATTAATAAGACTGATTTCTCTAAATTGGTTAATTCTTCAAAAGTTTTCAATTCACTTACTTGCTATTCATTTTATATTAAATTGAGAATAGAATAAAAGCTTTAAATACCCCATTGTTTATAGGTTATTAGGGAGGTAATATCTTAAAATATAGATTCATGAAACAATTAAGTACAGACAAAATAAAGGATGAAAACTTATTAAAGAAATAAATAGTTTGGAATTTGAACATATATTAAGAAAAGTTGCTACTCTGATGATGAGTGAAAGCGAAAAACTAAAATATGGAATTTACTTTTCTTTATTCTTTTTCATTTTTATTGAGCTTTCAACAATCGAAATAACTTTTGGGAATACTTCACCTATTTTCTCATGAATAACAATCTCGGCCATCGTATCCATATCAGTTTCTTGGATGTTGATGATAGCTAACTTAGCTCCAATAGATAGAGCTTTCTGCGGGTATAACGCAACGGGATAAACAACCAAACTGCTACCTAATACTAATAATAATTCACATTCAGCAATCATTTCATCTGCCGCTTCGAGAGTTTTGGGCTCGAGCGGTTCTCCAAAAAAGATTGCGTTTGGCTTTAATAATCCATTACATTTTTCACATAAAGGTGTAGATTTTCCTTTCATAGCTTGGTTTATCATAAATGTTATTTCATATATTTGCCCGCAAGTCATACATTTTGCTTCATAAGCGTTTCCATGAAATTCAACAATGTTTTTCGTATGAACTTTATGATGTAACCTGTCAATGTTTTGCGTAAGTATCCCTCTTAATTTTCCTAGCTTTTGAAGTTTAGTTAGTGCCTTGTGTCCCCTATTGGGTCGAGCCTTAAAAATACTCCTTCCGGTTTCTAACATAAATTCCAAATTCTTACTTGTATTCTCTACATAAGAGTGTATCGATGCAAATTCATAAGGATCTACTTTTTCCCACAATCCTGTACCAGGACTTCGAAAATCTGCTATTCCACTTTCAGTACTCATGCCTGCCCCGGTGAGTGCTACAATATTATTTGATTTTATAATAAGTTGAGCGAGAGCATTAATTTTTTCATCTATATTGATCATATATTTTATATCATCATTTTAAATATTAAGATTATCAGTAATTATAGAAAGTTATTAATAAAACTAATTATTATTAGCTTGAAATCTTCCATTAATTTAGTAATTTTATAAAAAATATTGAACTTCATATATCATATATTTTAAACCTTTTCGGTTGTAGAGCTAATTAAGTAATTAAAATATAACGATGGAATTAAAAATAACATTTTGCCTTTAACACCGTATTATAATTAAGAAATAATATTCTTTTCTAAATAGTTCACTTATTTTTAGAAGAAGACTCTCCTCTCGAGAGAATAATGCAATCCAAGATGTTTTGTAAATAATTTTAATCTTCATCAATAACTTATATAAATTCTATTCAATAAGTAAATCTTAAATAAGACTAAAAACAAAGGATTCACATTAAATTAAATTTTTTTTAAAAAACTAAAACGAAAAAAAAAATATTTAAAGAAAATTAACAATTAAGAGTGAAAGTGAATATGTCGCGAAATTTAAAAGCAATTGTAATAGGAATGTCTTTTATCTCAATGTTCTTCGTAGGTTTGTTCCCATATTATGTAGTTGCGCAAACTCCAGCTGGCACTTGGCCAGACCCGGATTGGACAGTTAGAACTCCCAAATCACAGGATATGAATTCAAGTGTTATAGAGGAGATGTATGATTTTATTTATGATAACCAATCAGATTTTCAAAGTGTGATGATTGTTCGCAATGGGTACATCATTGATGAGAATTTCCTTTATTATTTCCAACGTAGCTCAAGTGAAATTTTTAAATCTCAAATCCTTGATGCTTATAATCAGATCCGAGATGATACTAAGCATGCTATTTGGAGTTGTACTAAATCCGTCACCTCTCTGCTTATTGGAATAGCTATTGAAGAGGGATTTATCGACAATGTAGACCAAACTTTCTTTGAAATATTCCCGGATAAGTGGAAACCTAGTTATGGTAATGAAACTAAAAAGACGATAAGTATAGAACACCTACTCACAATGACATCTGGTCTTAATTGGTCTGAGCCGGATGACGGTTTTGAAGATTGGCCTGCTGATGGTTATACTCTCGATTACATTCTTGATAAGCCATTGGTACATGAGCCCGGTACAACTTTCGAATATTCGACTGGACACACGGAACTCTTGTCAGCAATTATCCAAAAGAGAACTGGAATGAAAACATCCGAATTTGCTCGGCAATACTTATTCGAACCGATTGGAATCCAAGCAAGTGAATGGGAATGGACTGAAGATGCGTGGCAATGGGGATCAGGAGCCTTAACGACAATATCTCATGGGGGATTCGGGATTTATATGAACCCTAGAGCCATGGCTCGTATTGGATTATTGGCGTTAAATAATGGAACTTGGGATGACACTCAAGTTGTTCCGGAGGAATGGATTGATATCTCATCAACAAGCCATGTAACTGAAGGACTTTTCGCACCTGGTACGGAATATGGATATCTTTGGTGGCTATCTCCTGAATATTATTCAGCTTCAGGATTATTCGGACAACGAATAATTGTTATTCCTGAACACGATATAGTTGTGGTGTTAACCCATGAGGCAACAGCAGATATTTTACTCCCTGAAATAGACGTTATAGTAACTAACTACATTATAAAGGCAGTTCTACCACCATCAACATCAAAACCTGCTATTCCAGGCTATAATTTATTCTTAGTCATGGGAATTATTTCAGTTGTAGCTATTTTAATAACTAAGAAACAAAGGATTCAATCTAATAAGTAAATTTTTTTTTTTTTCTCAAATATGAGACCTTCCAGGTCAGAAATACTTCAGTTTTGTACGGCCTCCTTACTACCGAGGAACTTCTGTTATAGATCGACTACAAACTGAATTTCCTAACTTTATTAATAAAATACGTGATTTTAATACACATAATATAAGATAATCATATTATTATGAGCTATTCTTCTATTAATTAAGAATTTCAAAAATATAAAAAGAAAAAGAAGAAAAGAGTTTCAAAAATATAAAAAGAAGAAAAGAGTTATTTGGTTCAAGTTGTTCCGGAGGAATGGATTGATATCTAAACACTCTAATATCTTATCTTTTTACAGATTTAGGGTGATGAGTTTATTGATTTGGTACTCTAGCATCTTTTATCTGATTACAATTAATTTTCATCCTTTGGGTTGATATAATAGCTAAAAAATCTGCTAATAAATATTTAAACGTAAATTTAATTATTTTTTTACATAAATCTGTATGAAAGAATAAAGATTTAATATAAGAATTATTATGTAAGAAATATAATATTATTAATTACTCAATCATGCAAAATTAATATAATGAATGCAAGTATTTATTGGGTATAAAGAATTAACCAAAATGGTGAACGGGTAAAATTTCTAAGAAATCATTTATTTTTAAGGTTTGCGTTGTTGGAGACGGTGGAGTAGGGAAAACCTCTATGGTGTATAGATTTACTGAGGCAAGTTTTAAGGAAAATTATATAATGACGATTGGTTCTAACTTTTCTACAAAACAGATAGAATTAGAGGATCACCCAAATTTTGCTATTAAACTTCAAATATGGGATTTAGCTGGGCAAAAACACTTCGCTTTTGTACGTCCGCCATTTTATAGAGGTGCCTCGGCTATAGTTTTCGTTTTCGACCTAACTCGGCGTAGCTCCTTTCAAAATATACCAGAATGGAAAGTGGAAGTGGAAAAAGTAATTGGTCAGGGTAAGCCCTCTATCCTAGTAGGAAATAAAATTGATCTAGCGGTGGATGATGCTAGAGAAGTTGGAGAAACAGATGGAGAAGCATTAAAAGGTGAAATAAACGCTTCTATCTATTATGAAACAAGCGCTAAACAGGATATTGGGATTGCCCCTGTCTTTCATGAGTTAACATTAGCAATTCTAAGGGGAACCAACAAGATTTAATCTTATTTATATGTAATAAACAATAAATTAAAATTTAACAAAAATTTTATTATTACAATCATTATTTCAAATCTTAATTTTAAAAACATCAAATTAAAGTGAGAGACTAATATGTTTGGCGGAGGTCAACGTGCATATGATCGTGCTTTAACCGTTTTTTCACCAGAAGGACGATTATATCAGGTAGAATATGCTTTAGAAGCTGTTAGAAGGGGTACTATAGCTGTTGCTGCAAAATCTAAAGAAGGAGTTTGTTTAGCAGCTCAAATTAAAATACCCACAGTACTAATGGATGCGGATTCCATAGATAAAATTTTTCAAGTTGATCAACATATAGGTGTTGCGATTTCTGGTTTACACGCTGATTCACGAACTCTTATTAATTACGCTAGAATTCAAGCCCAATCGTTTAGATTAACTTATGATGAACCTGTTCGACTTAACATGCTAGCTAAATCTATTGCTGACTTAGCCCAGCAATATTCACAGTTCGGAGGAATTAGACCTTTCGGATGTGCGCTTTTCTTCATCGGAATCGACACGCTTGGAACACATATTTTCACAACCTCACCAAGCGGAATTTATCGCTCATTCAAAGCTTATGCTCTCGGAAATGGCGAAGCAAATGCTAGAGAATATTTAAAAGACAATTACAAGCCTGAGATGTCATTTGACGAACTCATGAATTTAACACTAAATACTCTAAAAGAATCTATTGATGAAAAAGCAACAAAGGATAATACTAGGTTAGCGTATATTAAAGCAGAAGATAGAAAATTTCACATGTGTAATAAAGATGAAATAGATGAATTCATAAAAAGATTAGAATAGAATTTCTTGGGTAAATTGTTATAAATTTAAATTATGAAATTTTCAGCTCTTTTTTTCTTCTCTTAAATTTAATGAAAAAAAAATATTAGTTGGCGAATTGAGATTCTTTCCAATTTAAAGTGAAAGTCCCTTCAGTGTCAGGATTAAAAGCATCAGAAGTCAATGTAAATGTTCTTGGTTTAAAGTTTTACAACTGATTGTATGCATCAAGAGCATCAATACCGTAACCTACATTTCTAGTAAAAGCTTCTACAAAACCTGCGAGTTTTAATTGCTGTAAACCACCAACAGTACTATACGTAGGGATATAATAATAAATTGAACCTCCAAGAGGATATAAAAGAGTATTCCCATGTGTGGCGCCAGCGATTAAGGAGATTTGTTGAGTTGCTTCAGTTTCATATGTATCTCTAGCAGTTTTAGGACCAATTAAATTTTCAGTGGAATCTTTCGTATGATAAAATATTGCCCTACCGAAATTATCTCCATGCCTTATTACATACATTCCTGCTAATGTTCTTGCCTCTGTACCTTGATATTCTACTAAATCTAATCCCACGAATTCAATTCCATCTCCTAAATTTGTTTCAATATAAAAAAGATCTCCATTTTCAGGTCTTTCGTGAAAATCATCACCCCTTTTCCATGGTTTTAATTCTTGTACATGATAGATATAATATGCTTCTAATTGTAATTCAAATAAGTCTTCAGGATATCTCAATTGAGTTTTAAGCCATGGTGCATCAACATCAATATCTTTCCAATCATAAGCGTCCATATAGTAATTCCATATAGTGTAAGTTGGATCACTATTATCTTCAATTAAAGTAGGATTTTTATAGAAAGTTAAATCACCATTTTTCACATCTACTAAACAAATCCCTAAAAATCTTGATATTGGAAATCTTGAATATGCACCTATATTTATTGAAGTATATATAGAAACAGCATAATACATCCTTTCATCTTCCATGTCAAAAACTAAATAGGGATCTCTGTCTGTCTTTAACTGTGGTAAAAGGATTCCTTCTACACGTTTCTTAGCGTTTCTATTAATTAAATACTGATGTTCTCCTCCTTCAAACATATAACCCAATAAATCGAGGCTTGCAGTATACCAAAATGCTTCTAATCCTTTAAGTGCTCCGTCTGGTTCCCCTTCATATTCGTACTTATTATTGGGGATTCCACCCCTCCATTCAGTTCCTAGTAAGATACTACTATCATAAGCACCTAATCCTCCACTAAAGCCTTGTTGCTGTAAAAATCTTGCACTTTCAGATTCACCAAAAAATATTGGATAATCCTCAGCAATATTAAAAACAGAAGTAACATTTATTAATTCACCTGTAGATGTATCCATTGCTAAGAATCCTTCAACATGATCGTATAATTCTGTATTAGTTTTGACAGAATCTCCAGAGAATTGTGATAATCTAATTGTTTTTGGAGCGACCCAGTATTCTGTTCCATTTATATAGACAATATCTGAATCTGCTAAGCCCTCAAATGTAGTACCTATTTTTGCCGCTAGATTCTGAACCGCATAATTTTGATCGTACTGACGTATCTGACTAATCATTTGAGTATCGTCTTCAGGAGAGGAGGATAAAGAAAAATTTTCAATAGGTCTTTCTTCAAACATGTCTAATCCGGCAGTTGTACGAGTCCACAAAATTTCTCTCTCAATTCGTTTAGTCCATTCATATTCGGAGTAAACTGATGTATTAGTTATAGTAATCAATGGACCCAGACTAATAAATAAAGGTATTAGTATAATAATTATTAAACTTCCAACTATTACCCCCAATTTTATTTTTTGCGGTTTTAATATAATGTTCTTTCTTGGATCTTGTGCTAATATAGCTCGACCATATATGTACATTGGTATACTAGCTCCCATTAGAAGAAAGAACGCTATTAAAAATGCCCACATCTGAAGTAATTCAATTCCATTTAAAGGAAAAGTGGGTAATGTGAAAAATACAGCTCCACAAATCAAACTAGATATTAATAAAACATTTGTGGCAATGTTGTAATCATTCCTCTTTAGGTAAAAATTGCTTACGATATTAAGTATTATTCGAACGATACAGATTGCAAAAATATAATAAATTAATGGAAGATATAACCTTGTGTAAATAAAAAGGAATTTAATATTCATATTATTTTGATTTGTAATTACGTTGAACGCGTCATTAAAAACGGTTAAGGGTGAAATTTCAAATTCTCCCTTTTCAATCAAATATATTGCCCAAGAAAATTGACCGTCAATATCTAGTAGCATTCCAACAAAATAAAACAATACAAATCCAGCAGTCCACCAGAAAATGAGTGTTTTTTTATAAGATGGTTTACCAAACCTTAAACGAGTCCCAATTAATGTTAATAAATTTCGATTGGGTGGCAAACTCATTATTACACATCCAATAATCGCCCCAATTAATGCTGTTTTATTGATAATGAAATTAATTGACCACAATCTTAAAAAGTAGAAGTCATAATAATTAAGCCCATCAGCTTTATTCGAATATAACTGAGCATTAAGATTGATTGGTCCAATATATGCAGGCCAAAACCAAAAAATAGATAGAATTACAAGCACTATTATAATAACTGGTATAACGATTTTTAGATATTTTTTCACTTTCTGTTTATTTTTAAATATATCAAATCGCTTTAACTTTCTCCTAGGAGGGACTCCAGCCTCGTCAAGCTTGTCGAATTCTCCACGTTCTAATTGTTTTACCTTTATTTGAATTTCCTGCTTTCTTTCAATTTCTTGACATGCTTCACAATAATAATTAAATTTTTTATGTTTTTCACAAGAATTTTTTGCCATGATTATCCATCTTTTTAATTAAAATTAAAAATAATTATTTTATTAAAATTATAAGAAACATAATAAAATACTTTAATGTTAAAGATAGTCAACAACATAATAAGATGTTTTCGGTATAAAAAATAATATTATTGCGATGTGGAATGGGGAAAAAAAAAATTCGAGATCAGTTTGAAGTGGTATTTAAAGTTGGGGATGAACAAGAAATAAAAAAAATGCTGGAAAAAAATCCATGGTTGCTTGATGAGGTTTCAAGTGATATGGATGTAGGAATGTCTGAGCAAAACCAAATTATCGCCGCTTTAGGCGTAATGGAAGATGAACTTGGAGGTCCTGTGCCCATAGATGAAATTGTATTCAGTCTTAGAGTAGATTTTAATATACGGAAAACAGAGGATGAAGTACTGACATTATTAAAAAACGTTGAAGATCTAAATCTGGTAAAGAGAGAATCAAATGGTTGGAGTTTAAGTGAGTCAGGAGAAAAGGTGTGTGACGATTTCCTCAATAAATCTCTACAATGGGATGAAAAGCTTTGAAACTATCATATATGTAACCACATCTAAGCCAACGACAATAGAGTATTTGTTAGGATTTCGAAAAGTAATTTAAAAGTTTGAGATATAATTTGATTAAATTTTTATTTTTATTTTATAAATTCTAATTAAGGTAAATATATATATTAATCGTTAACTAATATTGAGATTATTGATCATTCTCAATTCTCCTTAAAAATAGATGAATTTTATGGTCAAGAAAAATAATGAAAATTCTAATCAGAATTTTGATAATGAAAAACAAGATCCTACAAAAGAAGCTTTTTTTTCTGATCTAATGGATAAAGAAGAAGAATTTGCTTCTGAAGCTTATGAGTTAGTTGAGCATGCGCTTAATCTGATAGATTCTCAATTTTATGATGATGGCATAGAAATCTTGCGTCAAGCTATTGGATTATACACACAAATCAATAGAGAAGAAGAAATAAAAGCAGTAAATGAGAAAATATCAGAGGTTTACTTACTTAAAGAAAAAACTTTTAGAGAAGTCGAAATCGCACCTAAAGAAGGTGAAGAAATTCAAGCAGAAATAGTTATTGAAGATGAATTAAAAAAAGCAGAACAATTAATAAGAAGTGCGAAAGAGTTAGAAGAAAGGAAAGAATTTGAAGCTGCCTTGGATGTTTATGATGAAGTTGAAAACATTTTTGAACGGCTTGATAAACCTGATAAAATTGAGAATTTATATAATCTTATTGAAGATTGCTATAGTAAAAAGGCTGAATTTTTACGAACTATAAAAGAAGAAACACCTGAATCAAAAGCTTTGGTGGCCGAAGACGAATTAAAAGAGGAAAAAATACAAGAGTTTGTGGCAGCTAAAAAGCGAGAGGAAGAAGTAACATCACAAGCTTATGAAATTTTGGCCCAAGCAGCGGAATTGGTTAATGCTCATGAATATGAACGTGCTTTAAAACTATATAGTGAAGGTTTGAACCTTTTCAAAAAAATAAATTGGAGTTATGAGGTTCAAAAAATAGAAGATACTATAATCGAATTAGAAAAAGAGAAAGTAGAATATTTTAGGAATCTTGAAAAACAAAAAATAGATAAAGCCCAAAAAATCGAGATCCAAATGCAACAAGAGGAAATTATTGAACAACAACTAAGAGAGAGAGAAGAACAAGAGAAAGCTGCGAAGTTGGAAAGGTTAAAAGAATTAGAAATCCTAAAAATGGAAGAAGATTACTTTAAAGCACAAATAGGTAACATGGCATCCGCAGCTTCAAAAATAGCTCGTGATTATGAATTAGCAATGCAGAAATGTATAAAAGATGGAAAATTAGTAGAAAAATGTGAATATCCTCAAGTAATCGAAATTTATAAAAAAATAAAAAAATTACTTATTGAAAAAGGATGGGATAGTGAAACTGCGATATATGACAACACAATAGAGATTTATAATCAAAAATTAGAACAAGATAAAAAAGTTAGACAGATAGAAGCGGAGAAAGCGATAAAACAGAAAGAAGCTGAAGAGATGCTTAAGATAAAGAAAGAAGATATAGAAGTTAGTATTGAAGAGAAGCAATTAAAAACTCTTGATGAAGAACAGCCCCAAAGAGAAATAGAGATTCAGAATCTTAAGAAAGACCTTGATGATATGATTAATAGATCAGAACGTTTAACAAGAGAATATGAAATAGCTTTAAGGCAAGGAAGATTTGAATTAAAATGTCCATATCTGGAGATTATTAAAATTTATGAAAAAACCCGGCAAATGGTACTAGAAAGAAGAATGAATGCAGAAGCAGTGATCATTACAAGCCAGATTAATGTTTATATAAAAAAAATGGAAAAAGATAAAAGGTTACGACAAATAGAAGCGGATAAAATAGAAAAACAAAAAAAAGCAGCAGAATTGCTCAAGGTTGGAAAAAGAGGCAAATCTGATACAGAAAGGTTAAAAAACATCGAAAGAAAAAAGGAACAAGAGGAATTTAGGAATTATATTTCAGGAATGATTGATAAAACTGAAAAAATAGCACGCGATTATGAGTTAGCTAAGAGAAAAGCATATAGAAAAGGAGAAATAATTAAAAATACACCCTACTTGGAAGTAATCGAAAAATATAAACAAATACGAGATCAGGTTCAAGCTAGAGGGTGGAATGAACAAGCGAAGATATATAGCAATCAAATTAAAATTTACCAAGAGAAATTAGAAAAACACGAAAAATTATTCGAAGTAGAAGCAAAAAAGGCTCAGAGACAAAAAGATATTGAAGAGATGCATAAAGTTAAAAAAGTATTCAAGCCAGAAAAATTAAAAGAAATAGGACCAGAACATAAAGAAGAAAACATGCTTATTGACAATGCTATGAGCCTTATTAACGAAGCAGAAAAGAATGTTAAGAGCTATGAGTTAGGATTAAAGACAGATATTTTAAAGAGAGATATTTTATCATATGAAAGTCCATATGAGAAAGCTATTGCTAATTATGAAAAAGCACAAGAATTATTTCGAAAAATCGATTGGAAAAATGAGGCTCATCGATTAAACGAATCTATAAATTTCTACAAAGAGAAAAAAGAAAAAGATGATACTTTAAGGGACAAAGAACAAAAGAAATTTGAACAGAAAAAGAAAGAAGTAGATGAAACTGCTTCAGAGATCTTTAATCTAATCCAAGATGCTGACCATATGGCGCAAGAATATGAGTTGAAAATTAAGGCAGGTATTTTTGATAATGAAGCACCACCATATGAGAAGATAATCGATATTTATCGAGAAGCTAGAAAACGGTTTGAAAAAATTAATTGGAAAGAAGAATCAACAAAACTATTAGATAGTATTGAATTCTATAAGGAAAAATTAGAGAAAGATAAAAAAATACGTTCTTTAGAAGCCGAAAAAGTGAAACAACGTGAAAAAGAATTATTAATCCAGCAAAAATTATTGGAGAAAGCTCGAAAAGAACAAGAAAAATTATTAAAAGAGAAAAAAAAATCTCTTCTTTTAAGAAAGGAGCAAAGTGCCCAGTTTGAAGCTCAAAAAGA
>LAZR01001401.1_pt1 | contig 15295 bp, 9 predicted proteins | sample 329461 | NCBI WGS metagenome assembly LAZR01 (sample SAMN03002196, study PRJNA259156) | marine sediment metagenome | biome: sea floor; feature: Hydrothermal impacted sediments; material: marine sediment; isolation source: Loki non-amplified sample from Loki's castle hydrothermal vent sediment ...
GCATACTAAAGCTTCCGAGAGGGCGTACGCTTAATCTTGAAAAGCCCGTTATTATGGGGATATTAAATGTAACGCCGGATTCGTTTTCTGATGGTGGGCAGTTTTTAGATCCCAAAATAGCGCTAAAGCGCGCTATGCAATTATTAGATGACGGTGCGACAATTTTAGATATAGGGGGCGAATCTACTCGCCCTGGCGCGCCAGATGTCAGCTTAGAGGATGAACTTTCTCGAATAATCCCTGCTATTAAAGCGATACGTCAGCACAGTGATTGCATTATTTCAATTGATACTAGTAAAGCACTGGTAATGGAGCAAGCAATACTCGCAGGGGCAGACATAGTCAATGATGTTAGAGCTTTACAAGAGATAGACGCCTTAGAAACGGTTGCGCAGTATGAAGATGTAGCAATTTGTTTAATGCATATGCAAGGGCAGCCCCGCAGCATGCAATCGGCACCTCATTACGATAATTTGTTTGCAGATATAAATATGTTTTTTAGTGAACGTATTAAAGCATGTGAAACAGCTGGGATTAAGTTTGAACGACTTATTCTAGACCCAGGTTTTGGATTTGGAAAAACGCTTAGTCATAACTATCAAATATTGGCTAGGTTTGATGATTTTAATAAGTTAGGTTTGCCATTATTGGCCGGATTATCTCGTAAATCGATGATAGGTAATTTATTAAATAGAGATACAAATGAACGGTTAGCGGGCAGCTTAGCGGGTGCGTTAATCGCAGCGCAAAATGGCGCAAAAATTATTCGTGTACATGACGTAAAAGAAACCGCAGATGTACTTGGTGTATATCAAGCCTGCGAACAAGGAATTTCACAATGAAAGAAAGAAAATATTTTGGCACCGATGGCGTGCGTGGACTTGTAGGCGCTGCTCCTATAAACCCTGAGTTTGCAATGAAGTTAGGCTGGGCTGCTGGACGTGTATTATCACAAAGTGGTACTAAAAAAGTAATTATAGGTAAAGATACACGTATTTCGGGCTACATGCTTGAAACCGCACTTGAAGCTGGTTTAATCGCCGCTGGTATTGATGTTGTATTATTGGGTCCTATGCCTACACCTGCTGTAGCCTACTTAGCTCAAACATTTCGTGCAGAGGCAGGAATTGTAATTAGTGCTTCACATAATCCGTATTACGATAACGGTATTAAGTTTTTTAATGGTCAAGGTTTAAAGCTCGATGATGCAGTAGAACTTGAAATAGAAGCAATGCTTGATGAGCAAATGACGTGTGTTGCTTCAGATAAATTAGGTAAAGCATCGCGTTTAGTTAGTGCGGATGGCAGGTATATAGAGTTTTGTAAGAGCCAGTTCCCGCAAGGCCTATCTTTAGAAGGTCTTAAAATTGTTGTCGATTGCGCAAATGGCGCTACTTATCATATTGCACCTTCTGTTATGCGTGAACTTGGCGCAGAAGTAATGACACATGCATGCGAGCCTAATGGCGTTAATATCAATCATGAATGTGGCGCTACTCACGTAGATGCCCTTAAACGTAAAGTGCTTGAACTTAAAGCCGACGTAGGTATTGCATACGATGGTGATGGTGACCGCGTAATGATGGTTGATCATAATGGCCGCGTTTTTGATGGTGATGATCTGGTTTATATTATTGCTTGCCAAGCAGCCCAAGATGATAATTTGGGTGGTGGTGTAGTTGGCACTGTTATGTCTAACATGGGCCTTGAAAATGCTTTAAAAGCAAAAGGTATCGAGTTTGCTCGCAGTAAAGTAGGGGACCGCTATGTTATGGAATTACTACAGCAAAAAGGCTGGAAAATTGGCGGCGAAAGCTCAGGCCATGTACTGAATCTAGATTTAATTAGCACGGGTGATGGCATTATATCAAGCTTGCAAGTACTGGCTGCTATGGTTGCACAAAATCGTACATTACAAGATTTAGGTGCTGGTTTTACCAAGTATCCAATGAAAATGATAAACGTGCGTTATACCGCTGGAACTGACCCTACAAAAGCACCTGAAGTACTTTCAGCTGTAGCAGAAGTTGAGCTTGCTTTAGGCGATAAAGGCCGTGTTTTACTGCGTAAATCAGGCACTGAACCTGTGGTTCGTGTTATGGTTGAAGCCGAGCAAGAAAAAATTGTAATAGACAGCGCTCAAAAAATTGCAGCTGTTGTAGAATCTATGAGCAAACAAACTGATTAATAACAATAACCTCTTGTAACTTTGGGCGAGAAAAGTTAATATCTCGCCCGCTTTCTAATGTGGAGTGGATAATGGCAATACGCAAGGCGATGGTCGCAGGCAACTGGAAAATGAATGGCTCTTTAGAGTTAGTTAAACAAATGTCTGACGCCATTAACGATGTAAAATCACAAGAGATGGACATTGTTTTATTTCCTCCATACCCACTTGTATCTGCAATGGTAGCTAGCGGTGTTTCTACAGGAGCTCAAACTGTTTCTGAAAATACACCTGGCGCATTTACTGGTGAAGTTGATGCGCAGCTTATAAAAGATTTAGGTGCAACTTACGTACTCGTTGGTCATTCTGAACGCCGCAGTATTTATAACGAAAGTAATGCAACAGTCGCTGAAAAGTTTGCTAGGGCACAGCAAGTTGGTTTAACACCAATTTTATGTGTAGGCGAAAGCGAAAGCGAGCAAGAGAACGGTCAAACTGAACAAGTAGTTGCTGCACAAATTGATGCAGTAATAGAGAAATTAGGTGTAGCAGCACTGAAAGATTCTGTGATAGCATACGAGCCCGTTTGGGCCATAGGCACAGGTAAGACTGCATCGCCAGAGCAGGCACAAACTGTTCATAAATTTATCCGTGACAAAATTGCATCACTTGACAGCAATTTATCACAAGGGCTTACCATCTTATACGGTGGTAGCGTTAATGAAAAAAATAGCGAATTATTATTTGCACAAACAGATATAGATGGCGGCTTAATTGGCGGCGCAAGTCTAAAGGCAGAGTCTTTTACTGCAATCTGTAACAGTGCAAAAGGGACTGTATAAGATGTACGAAATTTTATTAGTAGTTTATTTAGTTGTGGCTTTAGCTTTAGTTGGAATGGTTTTAATTCAACAAGGTAAAGGCGCAGATATGGGTTCTTCATTTGGCGCTGGTGCATCAGGCACTGTTTTTGGTTCGTCAGGTGCTGGTAACTTTATGACAAAAACAACCACAAGCTTAGCAACGGTATTTTTTGTTTTAAGCATTGTGTTAGGAAACCTAACAGCTGGTCAAATTAAAAAGACCGACGAATGGGAAAACCTAGAAGCAGCTCCAGCAGTAGAAACAGTAGTTCCTGTTGAAGAAGATGTTCCAGTAACATCTACAAAAGAGCAAAGCTCTGAAGTACCGAACTAATTTAGCGTAAAGCTATCGTTAAACGATTTATCTTCCTCAAATAAGTCACATGTTTAACACCTGAGCGAAAGTTTAAAATGCGGATGTGGTGGAATTGGTAGACACGCCACCTTGAGGGGGTGGTGCTTTAGGGCATGGGGGTTCAAGTCCCCCCATCCGCACCAAATTTAGAAACCAGTAGCAGTGATGTTACTGGTTTTTTTGTGCTTGAAATACATTTTGAGTATTTTCGAATATTATTTTATTGTTGTGAATTAATGCCGTATAGACCTTTTCGATCGCAAGACAATTTTTGGATCGTTGAAATAGAGTGCATTGCAGGCATATATTTGGTTTTTTGTTGAGGTATCATTTGATACCTCTAGCCCTGATGGGTTTGCGCTCCTAGCACCTCATAAATCCAGCGGCTTATGATTGTCCTTGGTATTAAAAGGTTTCGTATAGGGCTGTGCTGAACTGTACCAATCAATCTCTATTATCAGTAATATTACAAGGTTGTTTACTTATATACTTTTCTAAAACCCATTTAGGCTGTTAATTGAATGCGCTTTTAAATTTTTAATCTTATTGGGAACGCAGCATCACCCACGCCATACGCGCCATTTATTCGTTAAAGCAACGGTCGCGTTATTGTAATTACTGCACTCTTTCAATTGTCTTGTCCACTACACCACTTACAAAGAATCTAAATGCCATATTGATTTTTATAATAAGCAATATGACTATTTTGTAGTTATTTCAGGTGTTAATAAAGTGTAAATGTGGAATGTGATTTTTATTGGGAGCCTTATAACACTAAAAGTAGAATGCTAGTGTTAACGCTCACTCGGTAGGCATCTACAAAGTACGGTCTAAAAAATTAAGTACGGATTGCACTAAGCACTTAATTAGATCTAATTTTGACTTGATACTTGCAGGAAAAAACAAAAAGAAAAAAGTTAAAATAACTAGGTTTGAAGTAAGTCCACTTAGCTATTAATTTTATTTAAGTTTTTTTTACACCAAAGTAATGCTTGTTGTTTATTTTTCACAGCAATCTTTTGATACACTTTGTGTAAATGTACGCGAACAGTAGCTTCACTTATAAATAAAGAGTCTGCAATTGCACTTGAATGTAAGCCAGAAAACAGTAAATTTAATACTTTCATTTCTTTGCAGGTTAAGTTATTGGATTGCAGTGTAGTTTGTTGTTCACTCGCTAGCATTTGCCTCATCCAACCGTCAGTTACTGCACGTGGAAACCAAAGTTTTCCTTGTTCTATTGCTTCTAACCCTTGCTGAAATAGTGCCTCGTTAGTGCCTTCATAAAACAACCCTTTTAAATTTGGCCACTCTTTTAATGCAAGTACATCACTGTCTTTAGGGACGTCAAAAATGGCGAGTCCTTGATGACCACTTTTTAACATGAACTGATTAATGAGTTCATAATTCGTAATGACGTTTAAGGCTTGATAGTTCACAAGTAATATGTCGAAGTGGGCAGCAACACAAAAAAGTGAAGTATAATTTGGGTTATTAAAACACTGCACATGCTTATCGGTTGTATTTGCTATATTCATAATATTCTATCCATAGATTACATTTTGGTACTATATTCTTATTTTTGGTTAAATTCAATGATAGGCTAATTCATTTATGTTCTTTTATTGTTCTTTTTTTGTTTTTGGAAAGCGAGTGGCCAAGATACTTGTCTATTTATATCGCTAAATTAAATTATTATTTTTTTATTATAATACAATTATTTAGTGCGTTTTTAAGTCTTTAAGTGTAGTGAAAAATTTAAATTCACCTGTTGATTCATGTGTTTATTTAAATAATTCATACATTTATTCACAATTCTGTCATATAATACCTATCCAGAGGGAAGATGCTATTTAGCGTCTTTTTTTATGCCTAAAATTTATATTATCAATATAAAAGCACAACTAAAATCACACGGTATCCTTTGGAGAATATTTTGAAATTACGTAACCTCTCACAACTAAGCTTAGCAATTTTTGCTGCACTCACTACCTCTGTAAACGCCGAAGAAACTAAAACAACAGCTAAACAAGACGCATTTGAAAAGATAGAAGTCACAGCTCGTAAACGTACAGAGAGCCTGTTTGAATCTCCAACTGCTATCACGTCAATTGGCGCTAATCTAATTGATAAAGCCAATATGAGTAACCTAGAAGATATTGGTAAATATGTTCCAAACTTGAATATTACTCGATATGGGGTGGGTAACTCTGCGCATGCATCGGTATTCATTCGCGGTATAGGTTTGCAAGATCACATAATAACTACCGATCCGGGTGTGGGTGTGTATCTTGATGGTGTCTACTTAGGTCGTCAAATGGGTTCTAACTTATCATTACCTAATGTTGAGCGTGTTGAAGTGCTTCGTGGCCCACAAGGTACTTTATATGGCCGTAATACATTAGGTGGCGCTGTAAATGTAATTACCAAACAACCTGGTGATGAAGGTATTGTAACTACTACTGCAAAGCTGGGGAGTCGTGGACGTATTGCGGGTGATGTTTATTTTAACAATTCACTAACAGATGATGTAAGTATGTCTGCAAGTGCATCGTACAAAACACGTGATGGCGTGGGCGAGGCAGTTAATTTAGCAAACCCAGAAAAAGAAATTGGTGAAGAAGAGGAGTTTAGCGGCCGTGTTGCACTTAAATGGCAAGCAAATACCGACTTAGCATTCACTTTTTCTTTAGATGGAGTTGATAACGAATCTGGCCAATCGCCTTATACAATTGAATTGACAGACCTACTAGACTCAAATGATGTTAATAATGGCGACTTCCCATTATTAACTCAAGATTTAATTCCATCAGACCCTGATGATTTAGGTACAACCGTCGCGGGTATTGAATCTACCTCTTACTCAGGTTGGGGCACATCGTTTTCAGCCGATTGGTCAATTAACGATACTTATACTACTAAGTTTATCTCAAGCTACCGTACATCTGAGTATGAAGGTGGCCTAGATGATGATGCATCACCTTTAAACTTGTCTGAGTTCCCAGAGGAGGGCGGTGCTGATCAATACTCTTTTGAAGTTCAGCTAAATGCAACATTCGATAATATGGACTTTGTATCTGGTCTTTACTTTTTTAATGAAGATGGCTTTACACGTTCAGGCCCGTTTGTATTTAGCCCATTTAATACACCTAATGGTTTGTTGAATGATGGTGTAACAGAATCATTTGGTGGTTACGGCGAATTTGAAATTAACCAAGAAACTAATTCGTATGCAGCATATATAAATGCCAGCTACGATTTAACTGACGATTTAACGGTTGGTGGTGGCCTTCGTTATTCAAAAGATAAGAAAGATGCAAATGCTATATTCCCATCATTTCCAACTCGTAAGTATGTAAGTGCGGATTTTGATGCAGTTACGTGGGATGTAAATGCATCTTATCAGCTTAGCAATAATATGAATGTGTATGGCCAGATTCAAAAAGGCTATCAAACAGGTGGTTTTCCACCGCGTCCATTTGGTGGACCAGATCAATTTGTATCGTTTGACGAAACAAAAGCGGTTAACTACGAAATGGGCTTAAAAGGCCAAGTACACGAAAATGTATCTATGATGCTTGCGGTATTTGTGACTGATTACACCGATTTAGCATTACCGTTTTCAGATCCAACAGCGGGTGGTGGCTTTGTAACCATTGTAGAAAATGCGGGTCAATCTAAAGCGCAAGGTATTGAGCTTGAAACAACCGTTGCTATTACCGATGACTTTACTATTCGTAGTGCAGTTGGTTATTTAGATTCTGAAATAACAGAAGTGGCTGAGGGCGTACAAGGCATAGGTAAAGGCGATTCACCAGCACTTACACCACGCTGGACTGTCATGGTTGCACCTTCTTACTTTATGGATTTAGAGAGTGGCGCAACACTTGCGTTTAATGCTAATTATTCGTACCGCAGTGAAATGCAAGGTCAATCAGTTTACAACCAAAGTGAGACTATTGATTCTCGTGAATTAGTTGGTTTTAATATTTCGTACACTAATCCATATGGCGATATGGAAGTTACACTGTATGGTGAAAACGTTCTAAACGAAGTTTACGATGTTGGTCGCCTACAACAATCAGGTTTTGTTGGTGTAATGCGTAGTAATGACCGCAGTGAATTTGGTTTAAAATTCAAAAAAGATTTTGAGCTATAAACTAAAATCAAGTAAATAAAATTCAATGTAATTGAAGTTTATTTTTCATAATAAAGGCCGAATCATGCTGTGATTCGGCCTTTATATATTCAATAGTAAAATTATTATCCGCATAATTTAAATCCCTAATTTAAATTGCTGATTTAAAACAATCAACATAACCACTTTTAAGTATTTGTATCAGCTTAAATGCGCCTTTTTAGTTTGTGTAAAGGCTTGGTTGTTCGTTACAATGGCGCCACTTAATTGCCAAACGGACTCAGTGATGAAAATTCTTGCCGATCAAAATATGCCTTTAGTTGAGCAGTACTTTGCAGACTTTGGTGAGGTTGAGCGTTTTGATGGTCGTAAATTAACGCCTGAACAATTAATAAATGTAGATGTACTCCTTACTCGTTCAGTGACTAATGTTAATCATGAACTATTGGCACAAGCTAACAAGCTGCGCTTTGTGGGGACTGCCACAATTGGCATTGACCATATTGATACGCAATTACTACATGATAGAAATATTGCTTTTACCAGTGCACCTGGTTGTAATGCCGTTGCTGTAGCTGAATATGTAATTAGTAGTTTATTTGCATTAAGCCAAGAAAATGCGCGCCCATTATGTGGTCAAACAATTGGTATTGTAGGAATGGGTAACATTGGCACGTGTTTGTCGCAAAAATTAAAAGCATTAAATGTCGACGTACTGCTGTGCGATCCAATTAAGCACGAACAGGGCTTACTACAAGAGCATGTAGCGCTTGATGAGTTATTAGCGCAATCAGATGTTGTTACTTTTCATGTTCCACTTGTTATAAGTGGCGAGCACAAAACGCTGCACATGATGAATAAAGAGCGATTAAAAGCACTTAAGCCAGGACTCACGCTAATTAACGCAAGCCGAGGCGACGTAATTGATAATCAAGCTTTGCTTGAGGTAATGGAAGCTGGGGCTGATTTAGATTTAGTACTTGATGTATGGGAAAAAGAGCCCAATATTCTAACTGAATTACTAGAGCATGTGCGTTATGCCAGTGTGCATATCGCAGGGCATACACTGGAGGGGAAAGCACGAGGTACACAAATGTTGTATCAAAAATTGTGTGACCTAAAAGGTGTAGAGGTAAGTAAATCGTTGGATGATTTTTTACCAATACCTGCTATTACAAATGCAACTGTTACGCAAAGCCTTAGCGAGCAAGATATTGCCCGTTTGGTGCATTTAATTTATGACGTACGCCGCGATGACGGAATTTTACTTCGTCATTTAGAAGGTGAGGGCTTTGATAGTTTACGTAAAAAATATCCGGTAAGGCGAGAATTTAGCACCTTATTCTTACAAGGTGATAGCCCGCAACTAGCAGCACTTAGTCAACTTGGCTTTAGCATAGCTAAATAATTATTTAACTAACGATGTTGTTTTAATGTCGTTTATAGAGGAAGAAATATGTCGCAAAAATATAACGTTGCCGTACTTGGCGCTACTGGTTTAGTAGGCCGTCAAATCATTGAAACGCTAGCAGATCGTAAGTTTCCTGTCGATCAGCTTTTTTTACTTGCGAGCAGCCGCAGCGCAGGTGAAGACATAAAGTTTCGTGGTGAGACCATTGAAGTACTTGACGTTGAAGGCTTTGACTTTAGCCAAGCGCATATAGGTTTGTTTTCTGCTGGTGGTAGTGTATCTGAAAAATATGCTCCTATTGCTGCTGATGCCGGCTGTATTGTAATTGATAATACATCGCACTTTAGAAATGATTTTGAAATCCCGCTAGTGGTGCCAGAAGTTAATGCTTCAAGTCTAGCTGATTTTAGAAACCGTAATATTATTGCTAACCCTAACTGTTCAACTATTCAGATGATGCTAGCACTTAAACCAATTTATGATGCTTATGGAATAGACCGTATCAACGTATCTACTTACCAAGCTGTATCGGGTGCAGGTAAAGAAGCGGTTGATGAACTTGCAAAGCAAACAGCTAATTTGATGAATGCACGCCCTATGGACAATAAAGTATTTCCAAAGCAAATTGCATTTAACGTTATTCCTCAAATTGATAGCTTTGAAGATAATGGCTACACGCGTGAAGAAATGAAAATGGTAAATGAAACTCATAAAATTTTGGGTGATACCACCATTGCAGTAAATCCTACATGTGTACGTGTTCCCGTATTTTTTGGTCACTCAGAATCAATTAATATTGAAACGCGCATGCCTTATGACTTTGAACACGTTAAGCAACTTTTAAAAGACGCGCCTGGTGTTGAGCTAATTGATGATGAAGGTGATTACCCTACAGCAGTGTCTGACGCTAGTGGTAACGATACTGTTTATATAGGCCGATTACGTGCTGATATTTCTCATCCTCATGGATTAAACATGTGGGTTGTAAGTGATAACACTCGTAAAGGTGCTGCAACTAACAGCATTCAAATTGCAGAAGAGCTTATTGCTAATTACATGTAATAGTTAATAGCGCAGAACATATTTTAAAAGCGGTAAACAGTATTTGTTTGCCGCTTTTTGTTTATATAGCTTGTCAATTTTTTGCCGTTTAATTTTAAAAATACAAAAACTGATTGATAACACTCAATAAATTAATATTTATACAGATGTTTTAAGGCATTCATTTTCAAGGTGTTGCAATGGATATTAAGTCCTAACTGGTTTATAGTTTGCAATTGGAATAGAGCTTGCAATAAAAAATAGATTGTAATAATAAATGCGAGTCAGTCATTTGGCTGATAGCAGCAATAACAAACAATATTTACGCACTTAAGTTTTAGGTGCTTTTGTTAATATTTAAATACTAAAGGATCAGCATGCGCGGTTTAGTTACACTTATTATATTAGCGTCTGCATTGATAGTAACGCCAGTTTACTCTCAAGACAGTACCCAATTAAAGGGGCCTAAAGGCGTTGACTATGGTGCGCAAGGGCGATCTATTGGGCCAATTAAACCAACAGACACACTTTGGCGTATAGCGGCTAAAGTGCGCCCAGATAACTCCGTCAGCATTTATCAAGTTATGCAGGCCTTGTATAACAAAAACCCCAACTCATTTTTAGAGCAAAATCTTAATCATATTCAAAATGGTGCCTATTTAAAAATCCCTACCTTAGCCGAAATCAAAGGTGTAAATACACAGCTTGCAAAACAACGTTCTGAGCAAGATGATGCATTATGGGAAAAGAAAAAAAATGGCACGCTTACACAAAGTGAAATTAACTCAGCGCAAACCAAAGTAACTCAAGCACGTAAAATTGACGTAGATGATGCTAAAAAAGAAATACAGAAAGAATTAAATGAGATAAAAACAGAGCAAGGTACCAAGCTGATTGAGTTACAACAACAGTTTAAAAACTCTGTAAATAATGTAGAAGAAATTTTAGTTGAAAATAATAATCTTAAAAAACAATTATCAGGAATTTCAAAAGAGCTCGAAAATTTACGTTTACAACTGGGACAAGACAGCGAAATTCAAAATCAGTTAAAAGAACTGATTGGTAAACAAAATGAGATTATTGCTGAACAAAAAAAACAAGAGATAATACCAAAAGAGTCATTTGATTTTGGCTCATTACTTTCAAATCCGATAGTGCTGGGTTTATTAATGTTTATTCCTGGGCTACTGATTATTTTTGCTGTTGTTATGTTTTTACGAAAACGAGTAAATAAGCAAGACGAGCCACAAAGCGACGATGATTTTTTACCGCAAACCCCAACTTATACTGGTGATGACGATTTAGGCTCAAGCTTAAATGACGATCCAATTGTCCCCGATCCTCTAGATGATTTAAGTGTTCAACTAGATGATAGTCTTGAAAATGATATGTTGCCTGATGATGATTTAGACGACGGCTTAGATGATTTTTCTGGTGGCGAGAATTTACTCGATCAGGATGAGCTCGAAAGCCTACTAAGTGATGACATTGTTTTTGATGATGAAAATACCGATGACAATGATGAACTTGATATTTTTATGCAGCAAGGTTTTGATCAACCTTCAGATGAAAACGCTGAAGATATAGATTTAGACTTATCTGATGACTCAATAAACAATGATGAAATTCTAACTAATGACGATTTAGATAGCTTGTTTGATGAAGACGATAGTCTACCTGAGTTTGATGCACCGCAAACAAGCGAAGCTTTAGAAGATGATAGCTTAGAGTCTCATGATGAAATGGCGGCTTTAAGTGAGGAGCTTGCAGATGATGATAATTTTGATATAGATGAATTATTAGATCAAACATCAACAGAATTAGATACCTCAGATAACACTTTAGATGAACTTGATTCAAGCGACGACTTTGATTTAGATGATATAGATAGCTTAATTGATGAAGCGAATGAACCAAAAAGTGATGTGGTAGATGACTCAATTGATGCAGAGTTACTCGACGAAAATGAACTTCTAGAAGAAAACGACAACTTTGATTTAGACGACATAGATAGTTTAATTGATGAAGCAGCAGTTGATGCTGCAGATGGTTCATTAGTTGAGGAAAGTGACGACTTTGATCTAGACGACATAGATAGTTTAATTGATGAGGCCGCAGTTGATACTGCAGATGATTCATTAGTTGAGGAAAGTGACGACTTTGATTTAGACGACATAGATAGTTTAATTGATGAGGCAGCGGTTGATACAGCAAATGATTCATTAGTTGAGGAAAGTGACGACTTTGATTTAGACGACATAGATAGCTTAATTGATGAGGCCGCAGCTGATACTGCAGATGACTTGTTAGTTGAGGAAAGTGACGACTTTGATTTAGACGATATAGATAGCTTAATTGATGAGGCCGCGGTTGATACTGCAAATGATTTATTAGTTGAGGAAAGTGACGACTTTGATTTAGACAATATAGATAACCTAATTGACGATGAACTAAAAAATTCAGATGTAAGAGATTCAGAAATTGATAATGCATTGGCAGACTCAGTTGAGGATTTAGCAGATGCTCAAGAAGAATTAAATGTTGATAATATTGAGTCGCTTGCTTCATCATTAAATGAAGAGCCCGAGCTTGCAGAAGAGCCTGAGCTTAACGATGAGCCAGAGCTTGTAGAAGAACCTGAACTTAACGATGAGCCTGAGCTTGTAGAAGAGCCTGAGCTTGTAGAAGAGCCTGAGCTTGTAGAAGAACCAGAGCTTATAGATGAACCAGAACTTGTAGAAGAGCCAGAGCTTGTAGAAGAACCAGATCTTGAAGAAGAGCCTGAGCTTTTAGAAGAACCAGAGCTTGAAGAAGAGCCTGAACTTTTAGAAGAGCCTGAGCTTATAGATATTACCGTAGATGATTTTTCAGACACATCAGAGTCGCTTCTTGATCCTGAAGATGCACTTGAAGAATATACAGATGATACTTTAAAGAGCGTTGATGAGCTTTTAAATGAGCTACAGCAAACTACAGATGATGACTATTTAGAAACACCTGATTGGTCTTTAGACGAGCTTGATGATGACCTTGAAGAAATAGAAGTAGACCTTGGTGACGATCCGCTAGCAGGCGACGATGACTCAGATATTACAAGTACTGAAGATCAGCTTGATAGCGAGCTTGTAACGCCAAGTGAAGAACTCGATGAGTATCCTGAACTTGAATTAGACGACGCTCAACCATTATTAGAGAGTGAGCCTTCGTTTGAGTCGCAAGAGCTCAAAGGAGATGCATCGGGTGATGAAAATGCAGTAGCACTTAGTCAAACAGAGAAAGATCTCGCTAATGCACTTATGGCAGATGGTGATTTAGATAGTTTAGAAGATGATTTTGATGATGAACTATTAATTGATAATGACTTCTCTGAATTAGAAACTGAGATTGAAGGCGAACCACTTGATGATGAATTACGTCAAAAAATTAATGATGAGGTTAATTCTGTTGAACCACCAAGTATAGAAGATGACACCAAACCCCTTAACCTTGATGAAGTTCAAGAAACATTAGAAAGTGAGTTGCCATTTACCCCTGAAGAATTACAAGGGGATGATTTAGATGGTGAGGCACCGGGAATAGCTTCTAGTCAGGCTGAGCAAGATTTAGCAAATGCGCTTATGACAGATGCTGATTTAGATGGTTTAGAAAATGATTTTGATGATGAGATTTTAATTGAAAATGATTTTTCTGAATTAGATGCTGAATTTGACGAAGATAGTTTAGAGCAAGCGCTAACTGATGAGTTATCAGACGAATCGCAAGAGCAAACAAATGCAGAGCGCGAAGCACAGTTAACAAGCTTAGATGAAGTGGGTAGCACTGATATTAGCTCTGACGACGAACTTGATGAAGAGTTTATGTCAAATTTGACGCAAACTGATTTTGATTCATTACTTAGTGAGTTAGCAGAGCCTGAAGAGTTAAGTGTTGATGACAGCAGTGAATTTGATGTTGATTTTGACAGCTTGTTAAAAGAAGACTTAGAGACAGATGACCCATTAACTACAAAAGAGTCACTTGTTGAAAGTAGTGATGTTGAGCAGTTTGATAATGATGAATTTGTAGATATTGATTCATTATTAGAAGAAAGTGACGACGCTGAACTTGAACATGAACCTTACACCGACGTTAATATGGATGTCGGTTTGAGTGAGTTTGATGCATTACTTGCCGGTGATAATCCGACGGATGTTGATGCTGAAAGTGGTGGCTACTCAGCTAAACTTGATTTAGCGCGTGCCTATATTGAAATTGATGATTTTGATTCTGCGCTTAAAGTCATTGAGGATGTCATTAACAAAGGTCCTGAAGAAGTTCAAGAGGAAGCACTTAGCTTAAAAGCTAAACTAAAATAAAATAATTAAAATGTTTATAAGAACCCGTATCTGGCTCAGCTAAATACGGGTTTTTTTATGTGTATTGGTTTGATTACGACAGGTCTCCTTTTATTGCATCGTTAGATAGCATAAAATGCCTCGTTCATTAGCACAGTAGGTAAAACGGTAATTATGCGAGTAGCACTTGGAGTTGAATACAACGGCGCACGTTACAGTGGTTGGCAGCGTCAATCACATGTAAATAGCGTACAGCAAGAAGTAGAAAAAGCGTTGTCGCGTATCTGTAATCATCCTGTTGAGGTTATATGTGCAGGGCGTACAGATGCTGGTGTGCACGGTACAGGCCAAGTAATACACTTTGAAACGCAAGCCGATCGCGATATGGTCGCATTTACACTAGGTATGAATACTTTAATGCCTAAAGATATTGCTATTCGCTTTGCCCAACCGGTTGCTGATGACTTTCATGCCCGTTTTAGTGCTACAGCCCGTCGTTATCGCTATGTTATTTATAACTCCCCCCTACGAGGAGCTGTATTAAACGAGGGTGTTACGCATTTTCATCATCATCTTGATGAAACAAAGATGCAAGAGGCGTGTCAGTATTTAATAGGTAAACACGATTTCACCTCTTTTAGGGCTATACATTGCCAAGCGAATACACCGACAAGAACAATTCATCATCTGTCGGTACAGCGCCAAGGTACTTACGTTATTATTGATATTAAAGCGAATGCATTTTTACATCATATGGTACGTAATATCACAGGCAGCTTAATGGATGTTGGTTTACATAAACAACAACCTACATGGATAAAAGAGCTACTTGATTGTAAAGAACGCGCAAAGGCCAGTGCTACCGCTAAGGCCGCTGGTTTGTATTTAGTGGATGTTGACTACCCTGAGCAATTTAATATTCCTCAAACACCTTTAGGCCCTTTATTTTTGCCTGATATAGATGTGGTATAAGTACTTTTTATAAG
>LAZR01001402.1_pt1 | contig 15292 bp, 11 predicted proteins | sample 329461 | NCBI WGS metagenome assembly LAZR01 (sample SAMN03002196, study PRJNA259156) | marine sediment metagenome | biome: sea floor; feature: Hydrothermal impacted sediments; material: marine sediment; isolation source: Loki non-amplified sample from Loki's castle hydrothermal vent sediment ...
GCCAAGTGCCCGCCACGGCCACATTACGCCGCCAGGAGCGACGAGCTCCCCGAAGATGTGCTTTCATACCCCCGAATCCAAACTGGTGCCCGCGAAGGCCCAAAAACCAAGATATTTGCCTTTTCAGGTCCCGCCAAAGAAACAAGTTTTTTGTTTTTGCCCATTCGATAATAAAGTCTATCGTCCTTAAAATCCGTGCATTTTAATTTTAAGACATCGCCGACCCTTATACCCGCAAAATAGAAACTGGTCAACCAAATATTTACTGCATGCATTTGAGCGGTAGTCAAATCGGTTGCAGTTTCAAGTAGTTGCACTTCTTCCCTGTTCAATCCAATTTTTTCTGTTTCAGGAAACTTGATTTGGATTTTTCCTTTACCAAAAGGGTAGTTCTTATCATCAACATGAAATTCTTTTCTGGCGAAATTATAAATTGTTCGAATGAGCATTAGGTAGTTTATAGCTGTTCTAGCGGCTACTTTTCTTTGGTATAGAAGATATGCTTCGAAACCTCTTAGTAATGTAACATCCAAGTCTGCAAAGAGTAGCTCCTTGCGTTTTAAAAATGCCTTAAATATGTCTAGCCTTTTTTCTTGATTGTAATGCTGATTGAATTTATTTCTTTTTAAAAGATTTTCAAGAAAGATTTCGCTAGCATCAAAAAAGTTCATTTTAGTCTTGCCAACTATTTTCTTCTTAATCTTCTTGGCAGATTGGCCTATGCCTTCTGCATCGCTATCAATGAGTTTGTCGTTAGCCTCTGACAATTTCTTTGCCAATAGTTTATTCAAACGATTTGAATTAGGATGGGATTTCTTTATCCTATTATATTTACTGTCCCAAAACTTTTCATCAATGTATTGACCGATATATAGAAAAGAAGATTTTCTATCTTTGGTTACCCGAATTGCAAGAGGAAGCAATCCAGCGCTATTTGGTTTTTTCCTTAAAACTACCTGGATTGTTGCCATAACACTTATTTTCAATTCCTAAATATACAAATTTTAGGTACAACATAGGTACAACATTACATGTTTTTACATGGTTCTATAGACTTTCATAATTTCGCAATACATTCATAAACAACTGATTATTAATCATATTAGACCATATCAATACAAATGTCCCAGAATTCATAACCCGGAGGCCGAGGGTTCAAGTCCCTCTCACGCTACTTGTAAACACAGGGCCTTCAAGAAATTGAAGGCTTTTATTTTTCATATATAACACAGGTGTAGCAATTAGACTTGTCATCTTTCAATTGAAATAGCCTTTGATAAGCGGCTTACTACACGATTTGACCAACAACTTTGTAATTCCCATCGATCAGTTATTCTTCTGCTAGAAAATTGGGTGATAGCTTGAGTCTTCCCTAAAATAGTATCCTACAAATATTTGAGCATTCGATTTGAATCCATATGCATCACAATACAAAAATTCAGCAGATTACTATTTCTGAAAAATCAATACCAATAAGGGAGATGTTCTTATAATACGTTTTATAAGTAAGTTGTGTAATGCTGCCGGTATCAAGATATTTTTATTGCCAATTCAAATAATTTCTTAGCAAATCGCTTTCTGCTCCATTCCGTTCAACACGAGGATAAAGTTCTACGGTTCTGCCACCCTAAATCCTTTTTAAAAATTGTAAAATTCGAAATCGTGAATCGTCAAAAAGTTCTACTCTCTAATACATAAGCTTTTCCCTTAGGTATCCTAAGTAATGTATAGGTCCGACCCAAAATCGGGTTTCCCTTTAGTATTTAGGGATATATCCTATATGAATGCATAGTTAATTATAAACAAATTTCTATGCAGGTACATAAGGAACTATGATATTTATCATGTTATAAAACCGCCGTATTCCTCAAATTTGCATCAGGTATGAAGTAGACGTGTATGAATACAATCAGCTGTTACCACTGCGGTGAGGATTGCAGCTCTTCGGCCATAGCAAGTGATGAAAAAAAATTCTGTTGCATTGGCTGTAAGACGGTATACGAGATATTTTCTTCCAATGATCTTTCCTATTATTATGATTTGCAGTCCGCTGCAGGAGCGACTCCCAAGCTAACGGCGGGAAAATATGATTTTCTCGATAACCCCGACATTGTTGAACTTTTAACCGAGTTTAATGACGGCGATTTCCAAATTATAAATCTTTCTATCCCTCACATTCATTGTAGCTCCTGTATTTGGATATTGGAAAACCTAAAAACGCTGAACCCTTCTATAAGCGGCTCACAAGTAGATTTTCCTAAAAAAAAGGTTCGGATAACTTACAAGGCTTCTAAAATTTCACTGAAGCAATTGGTCGTTCTCCTCGCTAGAATAGGTTACGAACCCTATTTATCTATGAATGATTCCGATAGTAAAAAAAAGGATACCGATCGCAGTTTGCTTTATAAACTGGCGGTGGCGGGCTTCGCTTTCGGCAACATTATGTTCCTCTCTTTTCCCGATTATTTTGACCTTTCATCTAGCGATACCTCTGGTGGAGAATTTTGGCTCAATCGCTATGAAAACGTATTTCGATGGCTCATGTTCCTATTTTCGTTACCCGTAGTTTTTTATGCGGGATGGGATTATTTTAGGTCTGTCTTCAAGGGAATACGGAGTAAGATATTGAACATCGATGTACCTATTGCATTGGGCATTTTAGTGCTTTTTCTCAGAAGTACCTTGGAAATCATTTTCGACTGGGGCAACGGTTTTTTCGATTCCCTAACCGGATTAGTTTTTTTTCTGCTTTTGGGTAAATTCTTCCAACAGAAAACCTATGCCTTCCTATCGTTCGAACGGGATTATAAATCGTTTTTTCCCATTGCCATTACTAGGATAAATTCCGAAAGAGAAGAGGAAAGCTTACTAGTCAACGCTATACAAAGCGGGGACCGCCTATTGATTCGGAACGAAGAACTGATACCCGTTGACGGCGTACTTATAAGCGGAAACGCCCGTATTGACTACAGTTTTGTAACCGGTGAATCGGAACCTGTCAGTAAGCAATCGGGCGATACGGTATTCGCGGGTGGAAAACAATTGCAGGGAGCCATAGAAATGGAAGCCCTGAAATCCGTTTCCCAAAGCTATTTGACCCAGCTTTGGGGCAATTCCGTTTTTAAACGGGACAAATTGAGCAAGTTCCAGTCTCTTACCGATAGTATTGCAAGGCGATTTACCATTGGCGTTTTATCGATTGCCCTCGTAGCGACCGCCTACTGGCTATATGCTGATCCGAGCAAGGCGCTCAATGTTTTTACGGCGGTTCTGATTATAGCCTGCCCTTGTGCCATCTCCCTAGCCTCACCTTTTACCATGGGGAATATGTTGCGGATTTTCGGTAAGAAAAAATTTTACCTGAAAGATGTGCGAACCATAGAGCAATTGGCGCAAATCGATACCGCCATATTCGATAAGACCGGAACAATTACCACTTTTGAAAAATCCACGGCCACTTACGAGGGAATGCCCTTGACCGCAGCCGAAAACTCGCTGTTGAAAAACACATTACGCGCCACTAACCATCCCCTCGGTCGTGCTTTGTACGAACTGCTTACCAGTAATGAACACATTATTCTAGATGAATACGAGGAACATTTGGGAAAAGGCGTCGAAGGCAAAAAAGAGAATAATTGCATAAAAATCGGATCAGCGGATTTTGTAGGAACCCACCAAAACGAGGAAACACTCAACACTGCTGTACATATTAGTTGCAATGGCTGCTACAAAGGCAAATATGTTTTCCATAACCAGTACCGTGAGGGTATTACCGAAGTGTTTTGTGCCATGTCGGAAACGCTCGAACTTGCGATTTTATCGGGCGACAACGCGGGTGAAAAATCGAGATTGCAGAAACTGCTTCCCAAACGAACCCCGCTTTTTTTCGACCAAAAACCCGAAAGCAAACTTGAGTTCATCAAAACGCTCCAAGAGCAGGGGAAAAAAGTGCTGATGGTAGGCGATGGTCTTAACGATGCCGGCGCCTTGGCGCAGGCGGAGGTAGGTATCGCAATTTCGGAAAATGTAAACGTATTTTCCCCTGCATGTGATGGTATTTTGGAAGCCTCCAGTTTCAAGCAGTTGTATTCCTATATCCTAGCTTCCAAAAAGGCAATGGCCATCATCAAATATAGTTTTATCCTATCCCTATCCTATAATATACTTGGACTCTATTTCGCCGTAACAGGACAACTTCAGCCCATAATCGCGGCGATTCTAATGCCTTTAAGCTCAATTAGCGTAGTAAGCTTTGCCACAGTCATGACTAATTTGATGGGAAGGAAGCTTAAATGATTATAAAGTGAGTGACATGACCAATATCATATAATCTGAGGTAAGCATAAGTTAGGTTTGCATAAATCACAGGTGTGGGCGCTATTTACATTTTATTGGCTGTCAGTATCGCCATCGCGGTCCTTTTTTTTATAGCATTTATCGTTTCCGTCAGTAGTGGACAATACGATGATTCGTACACACCCTCTGTGCGCATGTTATTCGACAACGAACTGGTAAAGCCCACTTCAGAAAGAAAGTTTGCCCCTGCCAAAAAAGACAAAAGAACCATTACAAATCAACCAAGTAAAAAGAAAAAGGAAGAAAATGGAAAGCAACGGTCCTAAAATTTAGGGGGTACAAACGCCGCTACTGCAAGGCGGATTGACAACATCACCTTTACCCGTTCTAAAGGTCAATTCTTTTTTCCCTTCTCTGAAACCGGTAAATTTATGGAAGTACAGCAATTTTATTATGATAACAAAGTAGTAAAGAATTTTCTTTACGCCACGATGTTCTGGGGAATTATAGGCATGTCGGTAGGCCTTCTATTGGCTTTGATGTTTATGTTCCCTAACCTCACCGATGGTATCTCGTGGTTGAGTTTTGGCCGTCTGCGACCCTTGCACACTAATGCCGTCATTTTTGCCTTTATAGGCAATGCCATATTTGCGGGAGTCTATTACTCCACACAGCGTTTATTGAAGGCACGGATGTTCAGCGACTTTCTGAGCAAGTTCAATTTTTGGGGGTGGCAAGCCATCATTGTTGCGGCTGCCATAACACTACCTTTAGGCTATACCAGCTCCAAGGAATATGCTGAACTGGAATGGCCTATCGATATTGCAATTGCTGTGGTTTGGGTAGCCTTCGGTGTGAACCTTATCGGCACCATGATCAAACGGAGGCAACGGCATCTCTACGTGGCCATTTGGTTCTACGTAGCGACCTTCGTAACAGTAGCCGTACTCCATATTTTCAACAGTCTGGCACTTCCGGTGAGTGCCTTAAAAAGTTATTCCGTCTATGCGGGTGTGCAAGATGCGCTAGTACAATGGTGGTACGGTCATAATGCCGTAGCCTTCTTTTTGACTACGCCGTTTTTAGGACTGATGTATTATTTTGTACCCAAGGCCGCAAATAGACCGATTTATTCCTATCGCTTGTCCATCGTCCACTTTTGGTCCTTGATTTTTATTTATATCTGGGCAGGCCCGCATCATTTGCTCTACTCTACCCTACCCGACTGGGCGCAGAATTTAGGGGTCGCCTTTTCCATTATGTTGCTCGCCCCCTCTTGGGGCGGAATGATCAACGGACTTTTGACCCTACGTGGTGCATGGGACAAGGTGCGCACCGACCCGGTTTTAAAATTCATGGTGGTGGCGATTACAGGCTATGGTATGGCCACATTTGAAGGGCCCTTGCTTTCCCTAAAAAATGTAAATGCCATTGCCCATTTCAGTGACTGGATTATCGCCCATGTACATGTCGGCGCATTGGCTTGGAACGGCTTTTTGACCTTCGGGATGGTCTATTGGCTAGTACCTAAAATGACAAAATCAAAACTTTATTCGATAGGTTTGGCCAATTTCCATTTCTGGATCGGGACCCTAGGTATCATTCTTTACACGCTACCCATGTACGTGGCCGGGTTCACCCAAGCCCTTATGTGGAAGGAATTTAATCCGGATGGCACTTTGGTCTATGGCAACTTCTTGGAAACCGTCAACGAAATTATGCCGATGTATTGGATGCGAGCCGTTGGCGGAAGCCTTTACATCATCGGTGCCTGTATCATGATCTACAATGTTGCTGTGACCATCAAACGTGGAAGCGTAGTAGAAGATGAATTGGCCGAAGCACCCGCCCTGACCAGGGTTTCAAAAAGTAGAACAGCGGGAGAGACCCTACATTCGTGGTTGGAAAGAAAGCCGATCCAATTGACCATTTTGGCAACGGTAGCCATTCTTATCGGGGGTATCGTACAAATTGTACCTACAATTTTAGTAAAATCAAATATACCGACCATATCCAGCGTAAAGCCATATACGCCTTTAGAGCTTGAAGGCCGAGATCTCTATATCCGGGAGGGCTGCGTCGGTTGCCATTCCCAAATGATACGCCCCTTTCGCAGTGAAGTTGAACGCTATGGTGAATATGCCAAGGCAGGGGAGTTCGTTTATGACCATCCGTTTCTTTGGGGAAGCAAGCGTACAGGTCCTGATTTGCTACGAATCGGTGGCAAATATTCCGATAATTGGCACTTGAACCATATGTACGACCCCCAAAGTATTTCATCAGGTTCCATAATGCCATCCTATCAATGGTTAATTAAAAACGAACATGATAGAAGTGGGGTACAGGATAAGATGGAAACAATGGTTTCCTTGGGTGTGCCGTATACAGATGAAGATATTGAGAATGCCGAACAATCCATGGAAGCGCAGGCTAGTCAAATACAAAAGAATTTTTACACCGACCCCGATTTTGCAAAAAGTTATGAAGCGGATAAGACGGATGCACAGGAAAATGGTGTAGCATTTATAGAAATGAAAGATAGGGAAATCGTTGCTCTAATTGCCTATCTGCAGCGGTTGGGCACTGATATTAAGGTCAAGGAAACCGAAGAAATAACCTCGAAAAAATAATAAATATGCTAAAGTTCGTAAAAGGATATTTAGAAAGTATAGAGGGCGTTGCCACCTATCCTATGATATCATTGCTCATCTTCTTCGTGTTTTTTACCGTGCTTTTGTGGTGGGTATTTACCGCCTCCAAAGAGCATGTAGAGGAAATGGGAGCACTGCCGCTAGAAAATGACGATAACCAACAAAATTTCGAATTATGAAAAATAGTTCGACATGGTGGCTCCGAATTCTTGTTGGATTCTTTATCGTATTGGGATTAATGGAATATTTCGTGGACTCCGGAAACAAACCGGTAATCTTTGTATACCCCATAGCCCTGGCCTTTATGGTTTTCATATTGCTATTGATGATCGCTATCGAACTCATAGTGGCGGCCATTGAAAATGTGATGTACCAAACCCTCTCCATCGAAGCCAAGGAACGCTATCTGGCCGTTAAGAATAAAAAATGGGAATGGACTTGGGGCAAAAGAGCGTATTTAAAACTTTTGGGTTCTAAACCCATCGAGAAAGAAGGTGAAATCATTCTCGATCACAACTACGATGGCATACGTGAATTGGACAATGAACTGCCGCCTTGGTGGGTATATATGTTTTATGCGTCTATCGTTTTTGCAGTAGTGTATTTGGCGCGTTTCCACGTATTCGGAGGTTATGACCAAGAGCTGGAATATGAACGGGAAGTAGCCGCGGCCCAATTGGAAATTGAAGCGTATAAGAAAACGGCAAAGGACTTGGTGGATGAAAACACAGTAGAACTTCTCATCGATGCCTCAGACCTCAGTTCCGGAAAAACGGTTTTCGAGACCAACTGCATTGCCTGTCACATGGTCGATGGAGGGGGTGGCATCGGACCCAATCTGACCGATGAATATTGGATTCTGGGAGGCGGTATAAAAAAGGTTTTCCATACAATTTCGGAAGGAGGTCGCGATGGAAAAGGGATGATAGCTTGGAAACAGACCCTAAAACCGATCGAAAGAGCGCAAGTTGCCAGTTATATTCTTAATGAAATCGTTGGTAGCACTCCGGCGAATCCTAAAGCTGCCGAAGGTGATATTTGGATTAATCCTAACATGCAAGATGTACCTGCACCGGAAATGCAAATACCGGAACTGGAAGTCGATTCCACGACTTCTGTATCCGACTCCCCATCAAAATAAGAGGATTCAAAATCAATTTCAGCTAAAACCATGGGTCAAGACCAAGAAAATTTCAGGGATTCTATCGGCACCATCGACGAGGAGGGCAAGCGGGCATGGATATTCCCTAAGAAACCGAGCGGCAGGCTGTACCGATATCGTAAATATGTAAGTTACGTTCTACTGATATTTTTGATAAGCGCCCCTTTCGTCAAAATCAATGGCAACCAGTTTCTAATGTTCAATGTGCTTGAAAGGCGGTTCAATATCTTCGGTCTCCCATTTTGGCCACAAGACTTTTATTTGTTCGTAATTCTGATGATAATCGGGGTGGTGTTCGTAGCGCTTTTTACCGTCGCATTTGGAAGAATTTTTTGTGGATGGATGTGCCCCCAGACCATTTTTATGGAAATGGTTTTCCGTAGGATCGAATTCTGGATCGATGGGGATAGAGGTGCCCAAATAAAATTGGAACGGCAAGAATGGAATGCGGAAAAAATCAGGAAACGAATTACAAAATGGATTGCCTTTTTCATTATATCATTTCTGATTGCAAACGTATTTCTCGCCTATCTTATCGGTAGCGATCGACTGATCCGTTATATCACAGACGGCCCTTTACAACACGTGAGCACCTTGGTTTCCCTGACACTGTTTACGGCGGTCTTTTATTTCGTCTTTGCTTGGTTCCGTGAACAGGTCTGCATTATTGCTTGCCCATACGGACGCATGCAGAGCGTCTTATTGGATAATAAATCAATTGTGGTCGCATATGATCATAAAAGGGGCGAGGCCGAAAACGGACGTAAGAAATTTAGAAAAAGCGAAGATAGGAACGCCTTGGGCCATGGAGATTGCATCGATTGCTTACAATGCGTCAATGTCTGTCCCACGGGAATCGACATCCGAAACGGAACCCAACTGGAATGTGTCAATTGTACGGCCTGTATCGATGAATGCGATACGATAATGGAAAAAGTAGATCTTCCTAAAGGATTGATTCGGTATGCCAGTGAGGATGAAATTGTAAAAAAGAAGAAATTCAAGTTCAACCCCCGATTGAAAGGATACACCGCCGTACTAACCATTTTGACAGGCATATTGGTGGGTATGCTCTTTCTACGCAGCGATTTGGAGGCCAATATCCTCAGATTGCCAGGGCAACTGTACGAACATAAAGACGGTAATATCATTAGTAATGTATACACGTATAAATTGGTCAATAAGACGACAAAAAATGTAGAGAACGTACATTTTAAATTATTGTCCCACCAAGGTATCATAAAACTGGTACGCCACGAAGATTTTAGCGTACCTGCCCAAGAGCTATCCGAAGGTACTCTCTTTATTGAAATACCTAATTCGACCATTAAAAAAGATACCGAAAAATTAAAAATAGGGGTATACAGTAGTGATGAAATGATAGAAACAACAACCACTACATTTTTAGCTCCACGGAGTTATAAATAACCAAAACTATGAAAATCAACTGGGGAACAGCGATTGTATTATCATTCGTAGGCTTTATCACCTTCATACTATTCTTTGTAATACGTATGAGTACCGATAACCGGGTAAACCACGATTTGGTAACAGAAGACTATTACAAAGCCGAGTTGGGCTATCAAAGAGAAATCGATGGCGAAAACAACGCAAAGGACAATGGCTTTCAACTATCCGTAAAAAAAATTGATGAAGGTCTACTCATCATATTTCCGAAAGCTTTGGAGTATAAAAATATAGAAGGAACCGTATCCCTTTACAGACCATCCAATAAAAAGTTGGATTTTGATCTGGCCATAATGCTATCCGATGCACGTCTGCTCATACCTGACCATCGTTTGTTGGATGGTCGATGGAACATTAAAATTTCTTGGGAATTTGAAAACGAAGCCTATTTACACAAAGAACAAATAACCTATTAAAATGCTTTTATCAGCCGTTTTACTGGGATTATTGGGAAGTCTTCACTGCGTCGGCATGTGTGGCCCCATTGCATTTATGCTTCCTGTGGATAGAACAAACAACTTTAAAAAATTCGGCCAAATCTTCATCTATCATAGCGGGCGACTGTTAGCCTATGGCATCATAGGCCTGATATTCGGCATACTGGGAAAAGGGCTCTACGTTTTCGGAATGCAACAAAAATTATCCATCGCTATCGGAGTACTAATGATTATCGTGGTACTTGTCCCCAATCGAATCTTTTCCAAATACAACCTTTCAAAACCCGTTTATAAAGTAATAGCAAAAGTCAAAAACCGCTTGGGCAGCGAGCTAAAAAAGAAAAGACCAGACACCTTTCTGACGATAGGTTTTCTCAACGGATTTTTACCCTGTGGACTTGTCTATATGGCTTTACTTGGGGGAATTGCCATGGGAAGTGTATGGTACGGTAGCTTGTATATGATGCTCTTCGGATTGGGCACCATTCCTCTAATGACGACCGCTATCTATTTTAGTGGATTGCTAAAAGGACCCCTTCGACAAAAAGTAAAAAAAGTAATTCCCGTTTTTGTTATATGCCTAGGTGTGCTTTTTATTCTCCGTGGTATGGGCTTGGGTATTCCTTATCTATCGCCAAAACCGGTAGTCGAACTAGTGTCAAGCAATTTGGAATGTCATGATTGACGGCAACTATCAAGCAATTCCTTACCAGCACTATCATTCTTCGCTCGTTGCTTTCCAATGGAAATTTATCAATTCCCATAACCCTTTCAGACAATTGGATGTACCGAACTCATAACGCTAATTTTATTTTAATCCTCCCTAAATTTCCCCACAATATCCGTGATATGAATACGATACACGATAGGTATTTCCCGTTCTTGTAAACGGCTTGAAAAATCCTTTATAAATTTCGGGGCTTCTGCATCCCTGTTTGCTATGGTACGCTTTACTCCTTCCGTGAAACGATGTAGCTGCAATTTTGCGGTACTTCCTTCAAGCTGCTCGAAACGACCTTGAACGAGTACCGAACGCCATTTTTGAATGGATTGGATGTCGTCTACCTGAAAGGCTACTGATCCGTGTTTACCCATTGCTTCAATTTTGAATCCAGGTGAAGAATAGCTTAGAATGCATTTTTCCTCGGCATCATGATAATACGTAATCGGATTGATGTAAGGCGTTCCCCAAGAGATGTAGGCTAACCGGCCTATATAGTTTTCGCCAAGCAGTTGTAGGCATTCGGAGATTTCCATGTCCCGTACAGCGGTGTTTTCATTATCTTTTGTTTCCATCAATTGCTGTTTTATTGAATTTCAAATCAAACCTTCATTTCTTATGAACTAAAAATCATAAAGTTTGAATCGTTCAGACTATGAGTCAATTTAAATTACCATATAAAAGTAAGGGCAGTTAAAGAGGAATACTATGATAACGGTCATGTTTTGACAAAACTGATCGATATCATATCATTAGTATTTTACCTAGTCTAATTTTGAGCATAAATTTTCCCTAAAATGAAGCTACTGTTCAAATTATTACTAGTCATAATGTTGATTTCCTTTACTGTAAAAGCACAGGAAACCTATTCGATAGAGGCCTGTTTTGATTCCTATATTCAAGGCAAGTACTGCTTTGTTGATATGGAGGGTACGAGCTTTCGGTTTCAGGAAATTGAACCCAGCATTATTGAAAAATATGACTTGAGGGATGCATCGTATCAAGGAAGAATGTTTGTCGTGGTTTATAAATCGAAAAATACGGCCTATGAAGAACGTGAAGAGGATGAAGTGTACGAGCAGTATGAGGGTGAGTTCAAAAATGGCGAAAACTATAAGGATGGGGGACAGTACAATGAGGGCGAAGATTATGAGGAGGAAGAGGAAGATAATAATGAGGAAGAATATCAGGAATATTGCATCGTTGATCTCGAACTGGTCAGATGACCCCTGATTACTATCATATCTTAATCCATCCTAAAACCTACTTTTATCCCTTTCATCCTTATAGCAAAAGAAATTCGTACTCCTAAAAATTAAGATTTTAACAAATCTGACCCTTAGCCAAAGCACGAAGGTTATCACAAATAAGTACACGCATCACCCCAGCTTTGTATCGCAAGGCTAGCCTTACATAATTCCCATCACCAACTATTTCGACCCATGCGCTAATCAATTATTTGGCGGAAGACCATTGTATATTGGGTATTCTAAATAACATATCGATCTTGATACAAGATCAAAAAACAGCATTCATAAATGATTGGGAGTCTGCCCTGGTACACGTATTTTTGACGCCCTTGAATTTAGCGCGGCAAAGCAAAAGTTACGTGCATTCACGGATAAGGTAAAAAGTATACTTCATTACTGGAATACAGGGAAGTGAAATTCAACAGTGAATTTTCGGGTAAATCATACGTTGGGGTGACTCCGGTAGTTTTACGATCAAATGAACAGGGTCTACGGGAAAACGCAGCGATACATTCGGTTTTGAATACTTAGTTTTGGGTGATGCCCCAAGAATTATTTGCACCTATACCTATCTGAAAAAGGAAGCTTATACCGTCTTTACAGAAATTATTAAAAAAAAAGATAAGTTAGAACAAAAGCTAAAACCGAGTCGAAGCCCTATAGAAATCATTACGATTAAAAAAGGTAATTTTAGCAATGCAGGTTTTCGAAAAAAACAGTACTATTTTTAAGTTGTTATCAGATGCAGTATCTGAAGGTATCATAGTGGTCAACGAAAAACAACAAATTGTGGCGGCCAATATGTGGGCCAACGATATGTTCGGTTACGACGATGAAGAGCTCGTAGGACAGCCATTACAAATTTTGATACCACAAACCTATCGGAAAGCACACCAAGAACACATCCAATCCTATTATCAAAAACACGAAAAAAGGAGAATGGCCCTGGGGCGTTCCCTCTTCGGTCTACGTAAGAACCAAGAGCAATTTCCATTAGAGGTCGGCCTCAATCCGTTTTCTCTTTATGGCAACACTTATACCATGGCGTTGGTCATAGACATTACGGAACGAGAAAAAATCGTGGAGAACCAAAAAATGATAACTGCGGCACTTGATGCTGCCCTTAACGGTATTACCATTACAGATGCTTTGCAACCTGATCATCCTATCATATATGCCAATGCCGCTTTTGAACGGATTACGGGATACCCGACAGAAGAAACACTAGGCAGAAATTGCCGGTTCTTGCAGGGTCAGGACAACAATCAAGAAGGAGTGAAAAAAATGTGGAATGCCATAGAAATGGGTATAAGCTGCCGTGTGCAATTACGTAATTACAAAAAAGATGGCACCCTATTCTGGAACGAGGTTTCCATAAGCCCAATACTGGACGGAACTGGAAAAACGACACATTTCGTAGGCATTCAAAACCCTATTACAGATCGACTTTTGGCGGAGCAAGAAATAGGGCATCTGGCCAGTATCTTTGATGAATCTTTAAACGAAATCTATGTTTACGATGCGGAATCGCTACTTTTCGTCAATGTCAATCATGGCGCACAGAAATATACGGGATATACACTGGCGGAATGCAAAAAATTGACCCCGTTGGATCTCAAACCTGAATTTACCGAAACCAGCTTTCGCAAATTAATAGCTCCCCTACTCGATGGTACGAAAGAAAAAATCGATTTCGAGACGGTACAACGCCGAAAGAACGGTACCACGTATCCTGTAGAGGTGCATTTGCAATCATCAAGGGTAAACGATAGGCAAATGATCATAGCCATAATTCTCGATATTTCTGATCGAAAAAACTACACTCAAAAGCTCGAAAAAACGGTTGAACATCGAACGAAGCAATTAGAAAAAGCCTTAGAAACCGAAAAAGAACTGAACGAGCTGAAGACCAAGTTCCTATCTCTAGTCTCCCATGAGTTCAAAACACCCCTGAGCGGTATATTGACCTCTGCTACGTTGGTAGGTAAATATAAGAAGGAAGACCAGCAGGAAAAAAGGGACAAGCACCTTAACACTATCATTGGCGGCGTACACCACCTGACACATATTCTAGATGATTTCTTATCCATGGAACGTATGGAAAAAGGGAAAGAGGTGTACCGGTATTCAAAATTCTCGTTAAGCAAGCTGGTCAATGAGGTCGTATATAATGCCAATATGATGCTAAAGAGCGGACAACATATCAGTTATCCGCAAAACATAGACGATGTAAGCATCTATCAAGATGAAAAAATAGCGGACCTCATGCTGACCAATCTTTTGAACAATGCCGTAAAATATTCGCCGGAGGATTCACAAATCGATTTGAAGGTAGACATAATGATGGACAAAATTATTTTTCAAATCAAAGATTTGGGTATCGGCATCCCCAAAAAAGACCAAAAGTATATTTTCGATCGCTATTTTAGGGCAGAAAATGTATTGACGACCCAAGGCACGGGTATCGGGCTTAATATAGTAAAGGCGCACGTAGAAAATCTAGGCGGAAAAATTTGCTTTAAGAGTACTGAGCATAAAGGAAGTACTTTTACCGTAGAACTACCTTTGGAAAGGTAAGCAGGAAATCTGCGTGGCAGCGCTCAAAAAGGTTTAGGTTTTAGTGAAATACTATGATTTTAAAAAAAGTACTTCTTATAGAAGACGATACCGTTTTAAGGGAAAATACAGCCGAATTGTTGGAACTTTCAGATTATGAGGTCCGTTTAGCGGCAAATGGAAAGAAAGGTTTAGAGCTTGTCAAGGACTATCTTCCAGATGTTATCGTCTGTGATATCATGATGCCCGAACTCGATGGTTTTGGGGTTTTAAAGGCTTTGTCACAAGATGACCGAACAAAGGGAATTCCCTTTATATTTCTTTCCGCAAAGACAGAACATAAAGATATTCGCAAGGGCATGGAACATGGTGCGGATGATTATTTGACCAAACCATTCACGGAAACCGAACTGATCGGCGCGATTGAGAGCAGATTGGCGAAAGTGGCAATTTTAAAAGAAAACAGGTCTACGCAAGCTGAAAGGGATTCCCAATCGGAAACTCAGATAGAAAGCATACCCGACCTAAAAAATTACATTATCCAAAATGGAGAGCAGCAGCATTTAAAAACGGGAACAACCCTATTTCAAGAAGGCATGCATTCCAATAGGGTATACCTTGTACTCACGGGAGTCATAAAGACCTATAAATTGGATAGTAATGGTAAAGAACTGATAACGGCAATCTACAAAAGTTACGACTTTTTCGGCTTTAGCTGTTTTGCCCCGAATACAATTCATAGCGAATACGCC
>LAZR01001404.1_pt1 | contig 15278 bp, 13 predicted proteins | sample 329461 | NCBI WGS metagenome assembly LAZR01 (sample SAMN03002196, study PRJNA259156) | marine sediment metagenome | biome: sea floor; feature: Hydrothermal impacted sediments; material: marine sediment; isolation source: Loki non-amplified sample from Loki's castle hydrothermal vent sediment ...
GGGTTCAGGTGTGGGAAGGAACTAATTTATATTCTTCCTTAAACTCCATAGTTGCCTTTTTTAGTCTGTTAGAAGTATCAACATCGATTTTTTTCTTCTCTTTTATTTCAAGGACTATTCCTGAATGTTTATCTTTCATATATTGCATGAATTTTCCCTCAAAGTCTTTTACTTTTTCAGTTGGTATATCATCCAGGTAACCATTTATGGCAACGAATATTATTATAACCTGATCTTCTACAGGTACTGGTTCATATTGAGGCTGTTTTAAGATTTCTATTAATCTATCACCTCTGGATAACTGTTCTTGTGTTGATTTATCTAACTCAGAACCAAATTGAGCAAATGCCGCCAACTCTCTGTGTTGAGCCAAATTGAGTCTTAGTGCTCCCGCAACCTTCTTCATCGCCGGAATCTGTGCATTACCTCCTACTCTTGATACTGACAGTCCAACACTTATCGCAGGACGAACCCCTGAATTAAATAAATCACTCTCAAGATAAATTTGCCCGTCCGTAATAGATATAACATTCGTAGGAATATAAGCCGCATAATCTCCTGCTTGAGTTTCCACTACCGGAAGTGCTGTTAGTGACCCGCCTCCCAGTTCATCACTTAATTTAGCCGCCCTCTCCAGCAAGCGGGAGTGGAGATTAAAGATGTCTCCCGGGAATGCCTCTCTGCCTGGAGGTCGTCTAAGTAATAAAGATACCTGTCTATATGCAATGGCATGCTTGTAAAGGTCGTCGTACATTATCACAGCATGCATTCCATTATCTCTGAAATATTCTCCCATCGCACAACCTGCATAGGGTGCAAGATATTGCATAGGTGCAGGATCGCTTGCAGCGGCAACAACAACTATTGTATTTTTCATTGCCCCGTAATCTTCAAGCGTCTTAGTTACATCAGCCACCGTAGAAAGTTTCTGACCGATAGCTACATAAATACTATAAACCCCGGTTTCCCTCTGGTTTATGATTGTATCAACTAATAATGCCGTCTTACCTGTCTGTCTGTCACCAATGATTAATTCCCTTTGCCCACGGCCTATTGGTATCATAGAATCGATTGCTTTTAATCCAGTCTGTAACGGTTCCTTTACAGGTTGTCTTTCAATAACATTTGGAGCGCTTCCTTCTACTGGCATAGATTTATCTGTAAAAATTGCTCCTTTACCATCCAGTGGTTGACCTAGTGCATTCACTACCCTTCCGAGTAATGCCTCACCAACGGGAACTTCTACAATTTTTCCCGTTGTCTTTACCGTGTCACCCTCTTTTATATTTGTATCTGATCCTAATAAGATACAGCCAACATTATCTTCCTCTAAATTAAGTGCTATCCCATATACTCCATCTGGAAATTCTATCAATTCGTTTGACATACAGTCATCCAATCCATATATTCTCGCAACACCATCTCCTACTTGAAGTACTGTACCAACACTCTCCATCTTTAATTTATCTTCATATCTTTCAATTTCTCTCTTTATTATCGAAGCAACTTCATCTGGTCTTACAGTCATACCTGATATACCCCCATAAAAAATGAAAAGCCTTTAAGCTAAGGCAGTTTTTGACAAATTCTTTTTTAGATTTTTTAAGTGATTGATTACGCTTCCATCAATTATTTTATTCCCTATTCTAATTATCATTCCACCGATTATATCCTTATTTATCTCAGTTTCTAATTCCACCTTTTTCTTCGTCAGTTTTTCAAGATTTTCTTTTAATTTGATAAGCATGGAATCAGGTAAAGGAAATGCCGTTTGAACTTTAACATGTGTTACACCTTTTATTCGTCCTGCTACTTCTTTGAACACATCCGGCAGAGAATCCAGTATCCTCTCTCTCCTCTTTTCTATCAAGAGAAAGAGAAGGTTTCTAACCCACTTATTTGAACATTGAGGACCAATGGTTTTGTTAATTATGTCTTTTTTTTCGGTTTTTGTAACCAATGCCAAAGTTGATACCAAGTATTTTGTAGCCACAAAGCATAAGCAAAAGAGGCGACAAACATAAAGGTCATCATCTGTCCAAACAACAGTCCAACAAAGCCAGATAGACTGACAATAGTCAGCAGACGCCAATAATCCCATTGCATTTAGTGAGTCCTACATTTCAGCAGAAAAGCGATAACCTACGCCACGTACCGTTTGTACGAAATTGTCATAACCTGATGGTTCGAGGGCTTTACGCAAACGACGAATATGGACATCCACCGTACGTTCTTCGATATAAACAGTATCGCCCCACACATAATCGAGTAATTGCCCGCGGCTATAAGCACGGTCAGTATTTTTCATAAAGAAATGTAATAAACGAAATTCGGTTGGCCCCAAATCAATACGTTCACCATCAACAGTAACGCGATGACTCTTGGTATCAAGTACCAATTTATCGCATTCAATCGTTTGTTTACCATCGGATTCTGTAGGATTACAACGGCGTAATACGGCTTTAATACGAGCGCCTAATTCGGGCGGAGAGAACGGTTTATTGACATAGTCATCGGCGCCGACGCTTAAGCCTTTGACCAAATCTTCACTTTCACCTTTGGCCGTCAGCATAATCACCGGAATATTGGCTAAAAACTCATTGGCACGTAAACGACGAATAAATTCAATGCCATCAATGCCGGGCAACATCCAATCTAATAAAATTAAATCGGGTTGCTGTATTTTTAAGCAGTCCAATCCCTGCTCACCATCACCTGCAGCGATGCAGGTATAGCCCATTTGTTTAAGTGAAAAACACAGCATATCGCGAATTGCGACGTCATCTTCTACCACTAAAATTGTAGTTGTCATTATTTCCGCTCCTGACCTTTTCTTGATCCATCAATCATAACCACTAAATGTTACAGTTTTATAACAGTCAATTAAATCGCCGCCTGCACGCACTTTAATACACCATAATCATACTCACCAGCCAATTCGTCATAAACGGGTTTTAAGCGACCTTTTTGTTGATCTTCTTGCGATTCGAGCACAAAAACGATTTCATCAAACTCAGATTTTGATAAACCTGTCACATCATGTACATCTAACAAACCCACTTCAATCGCATCGGCTAAATGGGTATAAATGGTGCTCGCTTTAACATCACGTTGCTGGGCGATTTTTTCAATATCGATACCTTGCTGGTAAAGCACTAAGGTTTCATTAACCGTAGCGCTGAGTCGATTATTTAATAATTCAGATAAAGGATATTGGCTGATTTCGGCAAGAAAGACCTTGCCGTAACGCGCCAATTTTTGACCACCGACACCGGAAATACGATTCATATCCTGCTCGGTTAAAGGTCTTTGTTTCACCATTTCTTGCAAGGTTGCATCATGGAAAATCACATAAGGCGGCACACCAGCTTCTTCTGCCAATGAAGTTCGTAATGCACGCAAGGCATCCCATAACGGCTGATCTTGCGGTCGCACCGCTGTTTTTTGTTTTTTGTCTGGTGTTATTTTTTCTTGTTTGATCTGTTTTCTTAATTCTAATCTTTGTTCACCACGTAAAATGCCGCGACACTTTTCTGTTAAGCACAATGCACCGTGACGTTCGACATCAATATCAATATAGCCCAGTGCAATTAATTGTCTAAACAGACTCCGCCATTCGGTGATGACAGTATCTTTTCCAATGCCAAATGTACTTATTTTGTCGTGACCATTACGCTGAATTCGTTCATCTGTTTTGCCATGCAAAATATCGACAATGTAATTCACTCCAAAACGTTGTTCCGTTCGATAAATACACGACAGCGCTTTTTGTGCTGATTCCGTGCCATCCCACTTTGCTGGCGGTTGCAAGCAGTTATCACAATTACCGCACGGCTCAGGGCTGGTTTCATCAAAATAAGTCAGTAATGATTGTCTGCGGCAGGTAATAAGCTCACATAAACCCAACATCGACTCGAGCTTATGATGCTCCATCTGCTTATGCGCTTCATCGGCCTTAGAATCTTGCATAAACTGTCGCAAAGTGATGACATCTTGTAGGCCATAAGCCATCCACGCATTAGCTGGCGCGCCATCACGACCTGCCCGACCTGTTTCTTGATAATAAGCTTCGATACTTTTCGGCAAATTTAAATGAGCAACAAACCGCACATCGGGTTTATCAATGCCCATTCCAAAAGCAATGGTGGCAACAATAATCACCGCCTCATCACGTAAAAATCGTTGCTGGTTACGTTGCCGTACTTCTTGCGGCAATCCGGCGTGATATGGCAACGCATCGCGCCCTTGCTCGGCTAACCAACTTGCTGTTTCTTCTACTTTTTTACGTGACAAACAATAAACAATACCGGCATCTTGAGGATGATTATCATCAATAAATTGCCATAATCGTTGCTTGGCATTATTACCTTCAGAAATCGCATAATGAATATTCGGCCTGTCAAAACTATTAACAAACACCCGCGCATCTTCTAATTGCAGCTGCTTGATAATTTCATCACGGGTACGTTTGTCAGCAGTGGCTGTCAGGGCAATTCTTGGGATCGTCGGATAACGTTGATGCAGTAATTTAAGCTGTTGATAATCAGGCCGAAAATCATGGCCCCACTGCGACACACAATGCGCTTCATCAATTGCAAATAGTGATAACTGACACCGATCTAACAACGACAACATGGCGCTATTTTGCATGCGTTCTGGCGCTAAATAAAGTAAGTCCAGTTCACCGTTGAGCAATTGTTGTTGAACAGAATAAGCCTCATTTTGACTCAAACTGGAATTAAGAAAAGCCGCTTTAATGCCAAGCTGACGTAAGGCATCGACTTGATCCTGCATGAGGGCAATCAGCGGTGAAATAACTATCGCCGTACCTTGTCGCACTAACGCAGGAATTTGATAACACAGTGATTTACCACCGCCTGTCGGCATTAAAACGAGTGCGTCATTACCCTCTAATAATGTCTGAATAATGTCGTGCTGCGCATGCCGAAAGTCATCATAACCAAAGATAGATTTAAGAATATGTTGGGCACGTTTCATATTCTAAACCTAAGACATTAATCCTTTAATCATATAAAACACCGAAGCCGCTAATACTGCTGAAGCGGGTACCGTAATAACCCAAGCTGTCACAATTTTTTTAATCGCATCACGTTTAACATATAAGGTTTTTTGGTCTTTTTTTATCTCTTTTTTAACCAGTTTAATCGCATCTTTTTCTGCATCAACCGCCTCATAAAGCTCAGTAATACGGCGATAATCTTCCGTTGACTTAATGGCTTTTTTACGCAAATCTTTCAGCTCATGCTTTAAGGCATCGCGACGTTTTTTGTCTTCTTCAAGCTCATTCTTATCGTGCTGAATTTCTGCTTCAATACTGGTACTTGAGTCCAACCATTCTCTTAAAAAACCCACCCCAAATACACCACCAATCGCAATATGAGTAGAGCTCACAGGCAAGCCTAACTGACTTGCAATAATGACGGTAACCGCTGCCGCCATAGCAACGGAAAAGGCACGCATTTGATCTAATTCGGTAATTTCACTGCCCACGGTCTTGATTAATCTAGGGCCATATAACGCTAAACCAATCGCAATACCAAAAGCACCGACGCCCATCACCCAAAAAGGAATACCTGCAGTCGTTCTAATTCCACCTGACATCACCGCATCATTAATAGCCGCTAGTGGGCCGATTGCATTAGCAACATCGTTGGCACCATGAGCAAAACTCAGTAATGCTGCCGCAAAAATCAGCGGAATCGTGAACAACAAGTTGACACTAGCCCGATCATTTTTTAAATGACCTAACTTAGCTTTAATTGAACGTTTAACCACGCCATAAACAATCACTGCCGTTATCGCACCCAATAACCCCGCTATCGCAAAGCTAGGTTTATCGGTGACTTCAATGGTGAAAAACATAATATTATTAATTAAAGTCAGGATATCTGACCAGATTGTTTTCAAACCTTTGAGGACTAAATAGGTCACAAACGCCCACGCCATAAACGCCACGTAATAAGGTACCCATATATAAGAGGCGCTAATTTTATCTTCACGGAAAACGATTGTTTTTTTAATCGACATTAAAAATGCGGCTGCAATCACACCGCCTATTAGAGGCGAAATAACCCATGATGAGGCAATTTTAATCATGGTCGACCAATTAACAATTCCAAAGCCTGCCGCAGCGACACCGGCGCCCATTACACCACCAACAATAGCGTGGGTTGTCGATACAGGTGCTTTTGCCATTGTCGCGATATTTAGCCATAAAGCCGCAGCCAGTAATGCTGCCATCATCGCCCATAAAAAGCTCTCGGTATCACCACCAAAACCATTAATATCAATAATGCCGTTCTTGATCGTCGAAACAACATCACCGCCAGCAATAAAGGCGCCACCCGCCTCGAAGATGACGGCAATAATGATTGCACCGCTCATGGTTAAGGCTTTAGAGCCAACCGCTGGCCCTACATTATTTGCCACATCATTCGCACCAATATTCATCGCCATATAACCGCCAAAAACGGCGGCAATCGCTAAGAATAGATGGTTGGGCACACCGCCACTGGTGGCGAAGCTATACGCTAAAATACCCACTAAAAAGAATAAGGCGAAGCCTATACGTGCCAGCTCGTTATGGCTTTTTTTCATAGCCTGCTTTTCGAGGTGATGTATCGTCTTTATTTCCACAATGCGTGAACCTTCATATAGAAAAGATTGCGGAATTATTACAATATTATTAATGATTGACACGATTAATTCGTTTTTTGAGCTGTCAGTTGTAACTATCACTTGTTAATATTGTCTGCTTATACATACCTCTGAGCGGCTAATGTTACCCATGAAAAAATATTTCATTTTATTCTTATTATTGCTAAGCATAAGCGTTCAAGCGCGACCCGGAATTTTGGATAGCCTTGGCTTAGGAAATGAATTCGAAACCCCACCTGATGTGGATGATGTTTTTATTTTTTCTGCTGACGTTCAAGATCCACATGCTTTATTAGCACGCTGGCAAATTGCCGACGGTAATTATCTTTACCGCGACAAAATTAAGTTTGAATTAATTGACAACGACAATGTACAACTGGCTGAGTATTCATTGCCTGCTGGCGAAAATAAAATGGACGAGATCTTCGGCTTAAGCGAAGTTTATCATCACGACACCGATGTCGTTTTACCGCTTAAACGCAGTGAACCAAGTCAAAAAATCACCCTTAAAGCGCATTATCAAGGCTGTTCAGAAGTCTTCAATATTTGTTATCCGCCGACAACAAAAACAGTCTCACTCACCTTAGCTGCTATTTCCGCTGATAATGTACAAACATCTGCCATTAACCCTGATCCGAGTTACAAGCTAGCCGACACCACAGGCTTTGCAGAACAAGATCGCATCGCTCGAAGTCTTGCTCAGGACAGTCTAATCAAAATTCTGTTGAGTTTTTTTGGACTAGGTTTGCTACTCGCCTTCACACCGTGTGTCTTTCCGATGATCCCTATTTTATCGAGCATCATTGTCGGTAGCGGCGAACGCATCACAACCTATCGAGCATTCATTCTTTCTTTAAGTTACATATTAGCCATGTCAGTCACCTATACCGCGGCCGGTATCATGACAGGGTTACTGGGTGAAAATCTGCAAGCGATGTTCCAGAACCCTTGGATTATTGGTAGTTTTAGTGGCTTATTTGTTATTTTATCACTCTCAATGTTTGGCTTATTTGAACTGCAATTACCTCATCGATTACAACACCAGCTACATCAAATTAGTCATAAACAACAAGGTGGCAGCATTACTGGTGCCGCATTGATGGGCTTATTATCCGGATTAATTGTAGGGCCCTGTTTAGCGCCGCCATTAGCAGGTGCACTCATTTTTATTGGTCAACATGGCGATCCAGTTTTAGGCGGCGCCGCATTATTTATGCTGAGCATGGGCATGGGATTGCCCCTTTTAATTATCGGCACATCCGCAGGTTCATTACTCCCTAAGGCTGGCAACTGGATGAATCTCATCAAAACTATCTTTGGTGTGTTGATGCTGGGGCTTGCCATCTGGATGTTAGAGCGCATTATTCCAGGTTGGATAAGCTTATTGTTATGGGGCGGTTTTTTGATTGTATCAGCCGTTTATTTGGGCGCTTTAAACTCACTTGCAATAGATGCCAACGGTTGGCAAAAATTGAGAAAAGGCTTCGGGCTTATTTTATTAATCTATGGCAGTTTATTAGTCATCGGCGGCGCCAGTGGCGGTCAGAATATTTGGCAACCTTTATCCTCTATTACGAAAACAGAGCAAAATGGTCAACAACTAAGTCATGGTCTAGCTTTCACCCAAGTCCAGAGTTTAAGCGAGCTTGAGCAACTACTCGCTCGATCTCAACAGCCTGCTATGCTCGATTTTTATGCGGATTGGTGTGTAGAGTGTAAGAAGATGGAGGCCACCACCTTTCAAGATGCTAATGTTATCGCCGCACTGAATGGCACAACATTAATTCAACTAGATATGACTGACTATACCGACGACCACAAAGCACTTTTAAAACACTTTGGTTTATTTGGCCCCCCGACCTTATTATTTTTTGATGCTAATGGCGAAGAATATTCGCAATATCGTTTAATTGGCGGCATCAGCGCTTCAGCATTACTTGATCATCTAAAGAAATTACCGCCGACTTAGCCATAATCAAAAAAATCACACATTTCGCCGAACTTAGCGACATAAAGCCCATTTTTCAGTTAAAAAACTGGACAATAATTAACCCTTGGTGCAAAATTCGCCTAATTAATCGACCTTGGCAGAATTCTCACAATGGCAAAAATTCTCGTGTTGCACGGCCCCAATCTCAATCTTCTAGGGACGCGCGAGCCTGAACATTATGGTGCCGAGACACTATTAGATATTACACAACGCTTAACATCGCAAGCCTCTGTCGCGGGTCACCAACTCGAAAATTTCCAATCTAACGCCGAACATGAATTGATTGATAAAATTCATGCTGCCCGCACTGACAATACCGATTTTATTATTATCAATCCCGCCGCATTTACTCATACTAGCATCGCTCTCCGCGATGCATTATCGGCCATTGAAGTGCCTTTTATTGAAGTGCACTTATCCAATGTGCATACACGGGAAACATTCCGCCATCACTCTTATTTTTCAGACATTGCCGTGGGCGTGATCTGCGGTTTAGGAGCCCAAGGTTATGAACTCGCTTTACAAGCAGCTATAAAACACACCACTAAATAAGGTTATCTAAATGGATATTCGTAAGATAAAAAAACTGATCGACTTAATACAAGAATCAGATGTTGCAGAAATTGAAATTAAAGAAGGTGAAGAATCAGTACGTATTAGCCGTGCTAGTGCAACAGCACCAATGATGATGTCTGCGCCATCAATGCAGCAATATGCACCCGCACCGGCGGCTCAAGCTGCACCTACTGCTGCTGTTGAATCTGCCGCAGCTGCTCCAAAGAATTTCGATAAAGCCGTTAAATCGCCCATGGTGGGCACGTTCTATCGTTCATCATCACCTGAATCTGCTTCCTTTGTTGAAGTCGGTCAATCAGTCGCTGCTGGCGATGTTATCTGCATTATCGAAGCAATGAAGATGTTTAACCAAATTGAATCTGACCGTAGCGGTATTGTGAAAGAAATTTTGGTTGAAAACGGTAATCCTGTTGAGTTCGGCGAGCCTCTAGTTATCATCGAATAATTTATAGCAAAAGATGACATACATATCTCAACTACGGATAAAGAAACATCATGATCGATAAAATTCTGATTGCCAACCGAGGGGAAATTGCCCTTCGAGTACTTAGAGCCTGTAAAGAATTAGGCATTAAAACCGTTGCTGTCCACTCTGATGTGGACCGTGAGTTAAAACACGTTTTATTAGCAGATGAAAGCGTATGTATTGGCCCCGCGGCTTCTGCACAAAGCTACTTAAACGTGCCGGCATTGATTAGTGCAGCTGAAATCACCGATGCCACAGCAATTCATCCTGGTTATGGCTTTTTATCTGAAAATGCCGATTTTGCTGAGCGTGTAGAACAAAGTGGCTTTATTTTTATCGGCCCTAAATCAGAAACCATTCGCCTAATGGGTGACAAAGTGTCTGCCATTGCGGCAATGAAAGAAGCAGGCGTACCTTGTGTACCCGGTTCTGACGGCCCACTTGGTGATGATGATGCAACTAATCTTCGTCTAGCCCAAAAAATTGGTTATCCGATCATTATTAAAGCATCGGGCGGCGGCGGCGGTCGTGGTATGCGTGAAGTACATAGTGAAGCGCATCTATTAAATGCCATTGCATTAACACGCAGTGAATCGAAACAATTATTCGCCAATGACATGATTTACATGGAGAAATTCCTAGAAAACCCACGTCATATTGAGTTTCAAGTATTAGCGGATCAACATGGTCATGCGGTTCATTTAGGCGAACGTGATTGTTCGATGCAACGTCGTCATCAAAAAGTGGTTGAAGAAGCACCTGCACCGGGTATTACACCAGAATTGCGCGCCAAAATGGGCAAGATCTGTGCTGATGCTTGTATTCGAATTGGCTATCGTGGCGCGGGGACCTTTGAATTTTTATTCCAAGACGGCGAATTTTATTTCATCGAAATGAATACCCGTATTCAAGTTGAACATACGATTACAGAACAAATATCAGGCATTGATTTGGTTGCCGAGCAAATTCATATTGCTGCTGGTAGACCGCTATCATTTACTCAGCAAGATATTATTCTGAATGGTCACGCCATTGAATGTCGTATTAATGCTGAAGATGCTAGAACATTTATGCCAAGTCCGGGCTTGATTACCCATTATCATGCACCAGGTGGTGCAGGTATTCGTATGGATTCTCATGTTTACAGTGGCTACCGTGTGCCACCTAACTATGACTCTATGATCGGCAAATTAATTGCTTATGGACAAACTCGCGAATCAGCTATAGCGAGGATGCAAACCGCCTTAGGTGAAATTGGTATCGAAGGTATCAATACTAACGTTGAATTACAAAAATCGATTATGGATGACACTCACTTCCAAACAGGTGGTACTAACATTCACTACCTTGAAAAGAAATTGGGGCTTTAATGGCTTGGATCCAATTTATATTCGATAGCACACCGGATGCGGCAGATAGATTATCTGATGCCTTATCTGAATGTGGTGCAGCTGCTGTCACTTTTCAAGACAATGCTGATCAGCCCATTTATGAACCTGAATTAGGCACAACACCACTTTGGGCGGCGACTAATGTCGTCGCCTTGTTTGATGCTGAACAAGATGTTGATGCTGTTATCAATGCCTTGACTCATAAATTAAGACCGAAAGCCGTACCGAATTATCGAATCGAAGCTGTTGAAGATAAAGACTGGGTACGCGAATGGATGGATAGTTTCCAACCCATTTGTTTTGGTGAGCGTTTATGGATATGCCCTAGCTGGTTATCGCCTGTTGAACCTGAAGCGGTGAATATCATGTTAGATCCTGGTTTAGCATTTGGTACGGGCACACATCCAACCACGGCTTTATGTTTAAACTGGCTAGATCAGGCGGATGTTAAAGATAAATATGTAATTGATTATGGTTGTGGCTCAGGTATTTTAGCTATTGCAGCGGCCTTACTTGGCGCCAAACGGGTGATTGGTGTTGATACCGATCCGCAAGCTTTAGAAGCAACGCAAGCTAATGCAGCGCGTAATGGTGTGCACATTGAGACTTATTTTCCCGATCAATGCCCTGATGAGCCTGCCGATTTATTACTCGCGAATATTTTAGCGGGGCCATTACAAACATTGTCAGAACGTTTAGCTAATTTAACCAAAGCCGGTGCGCCGATTGTATTATCGGGAATTTTAGATGTTCAAGCCGATGCAGTTAGCCAAAGCTATCAACCTTGGTTCGATATGCAACCCGCGGTATTAAAAGAAGAGTGGACACGAATTGTCGGCCAACGCCATGATGTTTAATCACCAACGACCATTCTCCATGCTCATTATCCACCAACAATATATAAATCTGTGATGAAAATAGGCCCTTATACATTACCCAATAATCTGTTTCTCGCGCCGATGGCTGGGGTAACAGATCGCCCTTTTCGACAATTATGTCGTCGTTTAGGTGCAGGCATGGTGGTATCAGAAATGATTACCGCCAATAAGGCGTTGTGGGCCAGTAAAAAATCATTATTACGTGCTAATCATGATGGCGAACCAGAACCTCGTTCTATTCAAATTGCAGGCACCGATCCCAAAATGATGGCGGAAGCCGCGCAACATAATGTTGACCAAGGCGCGCATATTATTGATATCAATATGGGTTGCCCCGCCAAGAAAATTTGTAATGTAATGGCAGGCTCAGCTTTATTACAAAATGAAAAATTAGTCGGCGAGATTTTAGAAGCGGTGGTTAATGCCGTTAATGTCCCTGTCACTTTGAAAATTCGTACCGGTTGGGATACTTGCAACCGTAACGGCGTGGCCATTGCCCGCATTGCCGAACAATCAGGTATTCAAGCACTTGCCGTACATGGTCGTACTCGCGCAGATGCATACCGAGGTGAAGCCGAATACAATACTATCGCCGAAATAAAATCAGCGATTTCAATACCCGTGATTGCTAATGGCGACATTTATTCGCCAGAAAAAGCACAAGAAGTGCTTGCTTACACACAAGCAGACGCGTTAATGATTGGCCGCGCAGCCCAAGGTAACCCGTGGATATTTCAACAAATTAACCACTTTTTACAGCATGGTGAACATTTATCACCGCCCACTGTAAATGAAATTAGCCAAACCCTGATCGAACACCTCCACACGCTGTACGAGTTTTATGGTGAATATTCAGGTGTACGCATGGCACGCAAACATATTGCTTGGTATAGCAAAGGCCTTCGTAATGGCAACCCTTTCCGCCAACACATGAATACCCTTGAACAGGCGCAACAGCAACTGGATTTCACCGAGCAGTTTTTTGCTCAACTCGAACAGGAAACAATTGCCGCATGAATACCTTAAATAACTCCGCCTGCTTCACTATAGCGCCGTCTGAAGAAGTCATTCATCCGCCATTAAGCGAATGTGTCGAAACCGCATTAAAAGATTATTTCAAGCATTTAGAAGGCCATTCAGCTGCCAATCTTTACGAAATGTTATTAGCCGAAGTTGAAGCGCCATTATTTAAAGCGACACTTGAACACACCAACGGCAATCAAAGCCGTGCAGCGGAGATCTTAGGTCTCAACCGCGGCACGCTACGCAAAAAATTAAAAACTTACGGCTTATAAGCGGTGTTTTATTGCCCAAGGTAATAAAAACAATCTATAGCTGCTTCTTCAAATTTAGAGATTAAAAATGAATAAAATCCAACGTGCATTATTAAGTGTGTCAGATAAAACCGGCGTATTAGAACTCGCTCAAGAACTCACGCGTCTTGGTGTCGAATTATTATCAACTGGCGGCACTGCTAAATTATTACAAGAAGCCGGATTACCCGTAAAAGAAGTATCAGAACACACCGGTTTCCCTGAAATGATGGATGGCCGAATCAAAACTTTACACCCTAAAATTCACGGTGGTTTATTAGGTCGTCGCGGCACTGATGAAGCGATTATGGCGGAACATAATATTGCGCCTATCGATTTGGTTGTGGTTAACCTTTATCCATTTGAAGCCACCATTGCACGCGAAGATTGCACATTAGCAATGGCGGTTGAAAACATCGATATCGGCGGTCCAACCATGTTACGTGCCGCCGCTAAAAACCACGCGTCTGTCACCGTATTAATCGATCCAAGTGATTACAGCCGCGTGTTGGCACAAATTGAAAATGCTGGCGGTGTTGATGATGCAACGCGTTTTGATCTTGCCATCAAAACATTCGAACATACTGCACATTATGATGGCGCGATTGCTAACTACTTCGGCACCTTAACTGAAGGTGATGAAAAAGTTAACTTCCCACGCACATTCAACAGTCAATTCCATAAGGCACAAGAAATGCGTTATGGCGAAAACCCTCATCAAAAAGCGGCATTTTATACCGAAGCGAATCCTGAATCTGGCACGATTAGCGCTGCTGTTCAGATCCAAGGTAAAGAATTGTCATATAACAATATTGCCGATACCGATGCTGCGCTTGAATGCGTTAAATCATTCCCTGAAGCGCCGGCTTGTGTCATCGTGAAACACGCTAATCCTTGTGGTGTTGCAACCGCTGATAACTTATTAACCGCTTATGATTTAGCCTACCAAACGGATACAACCTCGGCATTTGGCGGCATTATCGCTTTTAACCGCGAATTAGATGCAGCAACGGCACAAGCTATTATCGATCGTCAATTTGTTGAAGTGATTATCGCGCCATCAATCAGTGATGAAGCCAAAGCGGTTATCAGCCAAAAAGCCAATATCCGTTTATTATGCTGTGGTGAATTTCCTATTCAACAATCTCAAGAACTAGACTACAAACGCGTGACAGGTGGCTTGTTAGTTCAAGATAGAGATACGGCATTAGTGACGCAAGATGAACTGAAAGTGGTCACTAAAAAAGCACCGACGGCAGAGCAAATGCTCGACTTATTATTTGCATGGCGCGTGGCTAAATTTGTTAAATCAAATGCGATTGTTTATGTCAGCAAACAACAAACTGTCGGGATCGGCGCAGGCCAAATGAGCCGTGTGGTGAGCAGCCGAATTGCAGGTATTAAAGCAGAGGATGCAGGTTTGACCGTACCAGGTGCGGTAATGGCTTCAGATGCATTCTTCCCATTCCGTGATGGTTTAGATGCGGCAGCTTCAGCAGGCATTAGCGCGGTTATTCAACCAGGTGGTTCGATGCGTGATGATGAAGTGATTGCCGCTGCTGATGAACATGGTATTGCAATGGTATTCACTGGCATGCGTCATTTCCGTCACTAATCCAACTAAGCAAAAACGACCTTGAGCTTCATTGACCCTATTGATGCTCTCTCAGCATTTCAGAGACTTAATCGCACAAGGATAGAGCGATTAAGTACCTTATTACCTCAAAAAGCGCACTTCTTTTTAAACGTATTACCGCTGTTATTTCAAACCAATGATCCGATCCTGCCTGGATTTATCAGTCAGGCAACGCCGGTGGGTATCGTCGCCTACCAGCCTAATAATGCCGTATTAGATGCGGCAAAAACGATCAATCACGCCTTCAACTATAAACGTCACTCTTTGCACCACTATCCACTACGCGGGCTTTATCTGATTAATGATAATGGGCTACTGAATTATCATGTCGATGTTGAATTTGATTTATG
>LAZR01001405.1_pt1 | contig 15269 bp, 10 predicted proteins | sample 329461 | NCBI WGS metagenome assembly LAZR01 (sample SAMN03002196, study PRJNA259156) | marine sediment metagenome | biome: sea floor; feature: Hydrothermal impacted sediments; material: marine sediment; isolation source: Loki non-amplified sample from Loki's castle hydrothermal vent sediment ...
TTAAAGCTGGGGAGGATTTCGCTAGTGATTATTATTACTTATCCTTCAAGAAAGAAGATTTATCATACGATTTTAAAAATCTAGATATGATTAAGAATCTTTTGAAGTTTATACGTGAAGATAACAATTACAGAATTAAAATTCGCGATTTAGGAAGGACTGTCGAGGAATTTGAGACGCGAATGATACAAAATGCGACTTTTTTATGCGTAGATCCCCCATTATGTGAACTGGGTAAAACGGAGGGAAAAATTGAAAAGGTGTTTTTTGGACAATACCTTGTCAACCCTATTAATAATTATGATAAAAAAAGCTCTTTACTTGAGCTGTATAAAATATTCTATGATAGTAAATGTCTAGAAATGAAAGTTCTTTGTCTCAAAGAAGACACTGTTCCTATTCTTTACGAAAAATTGAAAACAGATCTCAGAACAATAGAACAAAAAATCATTAAGAAAAGATCACTATTTATATTCCAAGAAAATCTTTTTTCATATACCCTTATTAAATTTCTTATCGATTTTGCCACTGAGCATGAAATTGTTATTGTTGGTGGCCTTGAACACATCACTTTAGAAAAATTTAAAGAATTTATAGAAAATTTACCTTCTAATTTGAAAGAAAGATATCAAGAAAATAAGAGTTTTTCAAAGTTGCTAAGAGAAAATACATTGAGAAATAATGATTGGATTAACCAAGTTATCATTATTAATGCTGCCAAGAAATTTTCTTTTCAAATTAAAAATGTTCCGTTCCATACTTATAACATTACAGAAAATATCCCTATTATTCAATATCCCTGTTATTCAATATATAACACAATTATGGGAAAAATAGTTATTTTTATCTGTAAAGATTTTCTGGTCAATTATCCAGTAATTGATAAATGGATGGATAAACATGAGGTTAAATATGCTATTATACCTTCAAACACCAATCTCGTTAATCCATTCATAAGAAAATTTGGAGAAATCATCAATTTTAAAAAAAATAATGAGAAACATTTCTTTTTTGTAAATATCGCAGAATTCAGTGGATCAGGGATGTTTCGCTATAAAAATCGTACTGATTATGAGCCTGGGACAACCACATTTTTTTCAAGAAAACAGGAAGGAATTTTACCCATTGAGCTATAATATTTTTTTGGAAATAACTTACATATTGAAGGTATTGATGGGGATAAATAAAATCTTTAAAATAATCGTGATAATGTGCTGAATAAATATGATCTTATTGAAAATTCAGGATTTACCGAGAGAATTTAGGATGATTTTATATTAGGTCTTTTGGATCTTGATTTGAATTACCTTTAAGTAAGGAGGTAAGTTCAGCAACCCTTTTCTTCAACTTAAAAATTTCTTCTTGTAATGGAATTTTTTTGCTGGTCTTCCAAGATATCATTAGAAGCCCCAGTTTTACATGTTTTGATATTTCTATTCTATTTTTAACTGCAAATATAAATAATTACTGTTCTAGGAGGGGATATTCAAATACGAGTGTATTCAAATTTTTTTGAGAATTTTTTCTTTATATATCTCAATTATTTAGAATACTATATCTTAAAAATAATGAAAACACATCTAATATAGAGACAAAATTATATGACAATATAAACCATGGAGTTCACTACCTATCCCCTGGATTTTTGTCTTTTGGTAGTGTAAGAAATTACACTTAAATTTCGCCCTTCTCCTACTTTGTGGTCGTGGCCTCGTATTGAGGTCCTTGGTAGTGAATTCCAACCTTTTGGATTTAGGATTCATTAAATAAATATAAGATAAAAGAAATCTCTTTTTTCTTTTGGGTAGTTACAAAACCCAGTGATAGGTTTTAAATCACTTGGTATTTTGATTTCTTAAATAATTGCGAAGTACTGATTCCAAAGTTGCTGGTAATTTCCATACCATTCATCAAGCTTTATTTTTTTATGCTTAAAATACATTCCATGCCCTCTTAATGAAGGGTGATTTTGAGTTTCTTGTACTAATAACCGATATCTTTTATAATTTTTGTTCAATTCTAAGGAATACTCAGGAAATTTGTCAAAATTGTGTCTGAATACACGATAATCAAGTACTCTCTGCGCCCCTTCAAGAAATACACGTCTGGTATATTTTTTAGCTTTTTGCCGCGGTACGAGAGTATGAATAGATTATCAATAATTTCTCAAGATGAAATACAAGATATTCTAGATTTCCTTAATAAAGATTGGACTTCAGTTAATGAAAAAGAAAAAGCAAGGTTCCTTGAGAAAATCTTATATTATCTCGGTTTTGAGGTTTTACCTCTCGAATTGATGCTTAGTAATGATAAATACAATGAATTAAATCACTTATCTCATCCTGAAATAATAGTATATGATTTAAATTCAAATTCAATTCTTTTAATCGAAGAATTAGCAAAATTTACAAAAGAGTACTTATACAAGAAAGATATTATAACATCCATAGTAAGATTGTTTGATAGGTTTTTTCCTGTTGAAAATAGGAAAATAGGATATATATTTATTCTAAATAGTGAAGTATCAATCGATCTTGAACATTATGGCTTTAAAGAGCGAATTATCTTGAAAGATGAATTCACAGATAAAATGATAAAAATTTTTGACTTAAATGAGCTTAAAAAGGAATATTTAAAAACCGGAGATTTAAAAAAATATTAAAAGAATCTATAGAATTCTTAAAGGAGAAAGATGGGTAATAAACGCTTTATTTTAATTAATCCTGAACTTTTCAATATATAATCAAGATATTTGAAACCTGAATGATTTTGCTAAAGCTAGAGAGTTGGGATTTTAATTATAGATGAGAGAGATTCTTTATTACCAAATATAATTCAAAATAAAATAATACAAATTTAGGAATAGTACTGAGAGTTTTAAGTTTTAAAAGTAAGAAGAAGTTGAATATTAAGAATGTATAAAAGTAGTTCATGCTAACCATATCTGTTCATAATAAATTTCTTCATTCATAAGTTTCATTAATTCACTAGTATTCTTCAAAATCTTCCTCAAATTCAACATCATCAATATTATCCAATCCTGAACCCCTCTTAATCTAACTAATAATAAGTTAATCAGATAAAATTATAAATAAAAAATTTAATTAAAGCCTATAGGACAAAAAAATAATTATTGAGAAGTGATTACGTTGAAAATTTTATCTTGGGAAGATCGATTTGAAAAAATTACTAATATAACTGATACAAAATTTTTACCTTTTAGCGATAAGATAGAAATTGAAGAATATATAGCTAAGGATCTTATCTTAAAGCAGAGAGTAATCTTAAAATTAATTAAGATTGATGAAGATCCTGATATAGTATCTTTGGCACAATATCTTTGGCATTATGAAATCTCTCTAAATCAAAGGGCATCTAATAACTCTAAAGGTAATTCTTTATTAAAATTGTTACATGCCCAAAGAGATGAAGAAAAAGGAGTTTATGTGATTGTAACTGAATATAGTGGTCCAAGTCTAAGAGATCTATTAATGGATCATGATGAATCTGAGGACTCTATCTTTTTTAATAATTTTTTAAGATCATCTGATAAAAAAAAAATTCTATGGGAGGCGATATATAAGTTAGCAGAAGGGTTATATGCTCTTCATTTTTCAGGATTAATTCATAGGAATATATCTTTAGATACGATTTACTTTGATAGTGAAGCTTATCAACAAGGAGAGAAAGAGATTTTTAAGATTGGCGACTTTAATTGGAGTATCTATTTATGTTCATTATCTAACGTCTTTACTGATGATTTATCTTCGGAATTAATAAAGGATAATTATCACTTTTTTAGAGCTCCAGAATGTCTTCCTTCAACACTTTTAGAATTTGAGACCTCAGGAGAAACATATCAATCAGACTTGTTTTCTTTAGGATTAGTAATTTCATTTCTTATCCTTGGAATTGAAGATATTGAAAAGTATACTAACTCTCAACTAAAGGATCGCCCCAAGTTATATGAAGAGATTTATCTTATGTTAGAGAACTTCAATGGTTATCCATTAGAAAAAGAAATACTTTTAAAATTAGTATGTGTAGATGTGGAAGAAAGATTTCAGAATATTAATGATTTAATGAATAGAATGCGTGAATTATTGAATATCTTTAAACATAATTTCATTGAAGAGAGTAGATTACCAATAAATTTCAACTTAGAAAGGAATTCACCTTTATTAAGACAGATTTCTAATATATTAAATATAAGTATTGATGCTATTTTGGAAGAACCAGACGAATTCTTATCATTTGAATTTAAAAACTGTATTTTGCTTCTTACTAATGATTTAAAATTTCCTTTATATGCAAAAGGTTCTTCTGGTACTTATTATAAATTTGGAAAAGCATTTAAGAGAAGTAATCTTTCTCAAATTCGTTCATTTCTCCCAAATCAAGAGCTCAACTTAGAATTAAAAACTATACAAATTGGTATTATAAAAGAATTTTATTGGCTTGATCGTGAGGGATCTTGTCCTTATTCAAGGTGGGAGGAAATTTTTAGAAATGCAACATCTCAAATAAAAGAACTTCAAATCGAAAAAGATCCAGAAATTAAAAAAAGAGAAAGATGGTTAAAAACTATCAAAATAATAGGGAATGCCGAAAAAGAAATAGAAAAAAAAAAGATCCTAAATTATCAATGTATCTATGATTCTTTGAATGATGAAACTAAAAGGAAGAACAATAAAAGAGAGGTTATTATACAAGTCTTTGATGAAGAAGAGAAAGAATTATTTTCAAATATTATCAATGAAGCTGAAAGTGGTCTTTTTGAATTATTAGATACGGATAATTTATTTGAACCATTTAAAAGAAAACGAGTATGGAAAGTCATTGAGATTACTGAAGGAAGTAGAAACAATACTCAATTAATTCTTGAAGGGGATATAAGAAATCATGAAGTTCCCGAAAACGGTTTTATACGATCATGGGATCTTAAAAATACTATATTTCTATTAAAAAGAAAGCGTCAAATAATTCAAGATTTAGAGAATAATGAATACCTTTTAAATGCTATATTAAATCCTGCTTCAACTCACACTTATTTTGAAAAGTATGATAAAAATAATTTAGTTTCATTTATTTATTATACCAATCCGATTTTTTTATTACAAGGTCCACCAGGTACAGGAAAAACCTATACTGCAACAAAACTAATTAAATATTCACTTCAAAAAGATCCATTTTCACGAATATTAATTGCAAGCAAAGAACATTCTGCTTTAGATGATTTACTGATCAAATGTCAAGAAATTATTAGTGAAACTAGTATTTATCCTACTCCAAAACTAGTAAGATTAATTTCTCCTGAAAGAGAATTGAAATACTCCCCAAATTCTATTCCGTTTCAACATTTTATTACAAATATTACGAAGATGTATTTAAAACAATTGTATGACTGGATACCCTTGAATAACATTCATGAAAAATTATCAGATGAAATAAAATCCATAGTTAACAATGAATTAGATTCTCCAAGTAGGGAATGGATAAATTTAATTAAAGAGAGCTCAAATCTGATTTTTTGCACAACTACTACTTCTTATCTTAAAGAATTAGAATTTTCTACACAGAATTTTGATCTTGTCATTATTGAAGAAGCTGGAAAGACATACCCATCCGAGTTATTCAAACCTATACAACTTGGGAATAAATGGGTACTTATAGGTGATCAGAACCAGCTTCCTCCTTTTAGAATTAAAGATATTAATAGAATTATTGATCGATTATTAGATGACATTGAAGATATTGAGAGAGAAAAAGAGTCATTTGACCCAAAAGATTTCACTAAATTAAAAAAGGAAGTGAAAGAAAATCTAACAATCTTTAATTCAATCTTCAATATATTTAAGGAAGTTAGACAATCTTTTAAAGGGGAAGAAAATAGAAAATCATGTGATACATTGTTAAATCAATGGAGATTACCTTCAAAAATTAGTAAAATGATATCAACAACCTTTTATGATCAAGAATTCTATCAAGAAATTGATGATCCTGTAGACTTTATCATAGAACCCACCAATTTTAGAGATAGACAATTAATATGGGTTAATATTCCATCAGATCGGGGATTCAAAGAACAACGAAAGGGCTTTAAATTATACAATAATAGTGAAATAAGGGTAATAAAAACATTATTATCAAGATTAAAAATTGGACCAAATCATTTTCCTTTTAAATTAGTGATATTAAGTCCTTATAAAGAGCAAGTCGAACGATTAAAGAATCAGTTACCTACATATTTACCTAACTTGAAAGGAATAAATATAAAAAATTGTTGTTTTACTGTTGATGGATTTCAAGGTCAAGAAGCAGATTTAGTGATAATATCTTTGGTTAGAAATAATTTCAACCCAATTGCGAAAGATGCTTGGGGTTTTGTTCCTGAATCTGAGCGTCTGAATGTAATGTTCTCTAGAGCAAAAAAGACAAATATTATAATAGGCTGTCTTGATCTTTGCCTAGCATATAAAAATGACCCCTTTATGGAGAAATTTATAAAAATAGTAGAGTTTATTCAAAGTTATGGGAAGATTATAAATTTAAATGAGGTGATTGACTAAAATTGACCATGTTAAAGAATTTCCCTAAGAAAGACTATTTGACAATTCCAATAGAGATGTACAGCTGTGAAGTTATAATAAAAAAAAATCAAAAATTAGCAGAAATGGAGAAAATTATCTTAAAATATATCTACAATGAAAATTCAGTAAAACAATTACTTAATGATTTTAATTTTGACCACTTTATTATAAATAAAATTCTAGCAAAATTGTTATATAGGGGATTATTACGTCTAAAATTAGATATCGCTCAATTTCAGCTAAGTAATAAAATATTACCGTTTATAAAAAATGATAAACTTGATGACTATTTAGATAAGGGTGCGGTTTCTGAAAGCAGAAGTGTGTCTATTTTACAAGAAAAAATTAGTGGAGAGATATTTATAGAAAATGCGGTAAAGGAATATTTAAAAAATCCAAGTAGTCTTACAACTAATTATTTAGATTTGAGAATTGTTAGTCTAGACTTATTTCCCGATTTAAAAGATTTTTCATTAGATAAATTTATAAAATGCATTCGAAGTCAAATTAAAGTAGAAATTAAAGATATTGAGAAAGTTAATTTATTGTACCCTCGACATTATACAAAACTATATATCCCATTAAAAGAAAAAGATAATCAGAAATATTTAGATTTTGATCTTGAAATATTTCCGCGAAGAGTTCAAAAAGCATGGCAAAACGCATATGAAATTGATCATGGTACTCCTAAAGAGAATTTAATCGAAATTTATACAGAAGAAACAGAATTTTTATCAAATAATCTTTTTAAAATTCACTTTAATAAGGATTTAATTCTTTTTGAAGACACTCTAAGAAAAATAGATAGATCTTTAAAATCAAAAAAAGAAATTCAAGATTTATTAATGATAAATAACGATCTAGAGAAAAAACTTATTTTATTAATAGAGAAAGTAAAAAGTATTAATAAAATAAGTTTTTATCATAAGGATCATGAATTATTAAAGAATTTAGTTAAATATATTTCATATGCAAAAGAATATATAATAATTTGCTCAACCCATCTTAGCTCAGATGCTATAGAATTCCTTACTTTAATGTTAGAGGATTTTAACAAAAGGGATGTTAAAATCATTATACTGTGGAATAATTTGGTTGATATTGATGATCAAAATAAAATCTATCAAGATATTAAAAATAAGTTCAGCGAAAATCTTCGAAAAAATGTTCATCTAATGCAATCTAGAATTCATTTCAATTCAAATTTTATTTTAATAGATAATAATTTTATTTTTTATACAAACTATTCATTACTTGCCCAAGATGTCTACCTTAAAGATCAATCTTTTCCATTTTTTATATTAGAGGGAGGTACATCGTCAAACTATTTTCTAGAGTTCTGCTGCGATTTGCTTCCACAAAAATTTGAACTAAAAAAAGCAATTCAAGAAAAAATAATAGAAAATTATGAGGAACATAATGTCGACCTCTCTGAAGAACGTATGAATTATATTAAGAATATTAGAAATGTTATAGCGAAGTTGAAAGGAAAAATATTGAGTTATTCCTTTGAAGAATTACCACCCACGATTGATCAGATTAAAAAATTATTGTTACAGTTAGATTTATATAATAATATTAGCATTATTAGAGATATTGAACATAGTAATATCTTAATTGATGCAATGAGAGAAACTAATAAAAATTTCATTTTATATACTGATAAAATCCATAGAGAACAATTAGGTCCACATTTTATGAAATATTTGGGAAGAATACCAAAGTTCCAAATATTTTTAAATGATATCGAAGTCCAAGATGAAACACAGAGAAATCTGGGCATTTCAGGTATAAAAAAAATTATGAATACTGAAATAAATTTAAAACTTGAAATTAAGAATTTCCCTAAATTTAATTGTCTCTATGTAGAAGATAATTTTATAATATTTACTAATAATCGATTTTTAGATAAATTTCGAAGAAGACAATTATTTAAAGAAATTGGTATAATATTTTATTTTACAGATATAGAAGAGTATAATATCTTCTTTTAACTCTTTTATCTTCTTAAAGCCTCCAAAAATCTCGTTATTAGCCGATTTGAAGATTAATAATGAAATAGATATTGATAAAAAAAAATAGATGCCCTTTAGCGTTGTTTTATCTTGTAATTCTCCTACTTGAGTAAAAGAGGTTTCTGGCATTTAGTTTCCTTTTCCAGTTTTTAATGAAATATGATAGTCTATTAAATATAAATCTTTTTATATATTCTGACAGATTGATGGGTAAAGGGGGAATATTGCGCATTTTATTAGCCAAAAAGAAATAATTGAGTATTCTCTTTCGGAGAGTAGTTCCCCAACGTAAGATTTTCATTGAAATAAGACTCTGGATTAATGAAATGAGAAGGTGAAGATCATTTTAATCTAATTAAAAATAATATCTGGTTAACAAGATATATAAAGGCAAAAAATCGAAAAAAAATACTTTTAACATTTAAATAAGATGATAAGATCTCTTAGAATAAGACAAAATAAATCAAATAAAGAGTGCTATGGTACATCTTTTAACAATAGAAGACATGCAGAATCTGGTAAAAAGACATGGGGGGAGATGTCTTTCAAAAATATACCATAATACTAAAACTAAGCTTATTTGGGAATGCAAATATCTTCATAAATGGGAGACAACTCCGATGGTGATTCAAAAAGGGAGTTGGTGTCCAATCTGTGCTAAAAAGAGGAACTCTGAGACAAGGGCATTAAGTCTGGATAGTATGCAGAAGATTGCTGAGGAAAAAGGCGGAAGATGCCTTTCAAAGCGATATACTAATAACAAAACAAAACTATTATGGGAATGTCAGATAAAGCATCAGTGGGAAGCCACCCCTAAAGCAATAAAACAAGGTGCTTGGTGTCCTGAGTGTAAAAAAACTAGAAAGGTTGCTCATAAGAGATATAGTTTACAAGATATGATACAATTGGCAGAGAGTAGGGATGGGAAGTGCCTGTCAAAAGAGTTTAAGAATGTTAGATCGAAAATCCACTGGGAATGTAGCAAAAAACATAGGTGGAAGGCAGTACCAGACTCAGTTCTACGAGGTACTTGGTGTCCAATATGTGCTCATGATAAGGTTATTTCTATGCAACGATTAACCCTTGATGATATGCAAAACCTAGCAAAAAAACATGGGGGGATATGTCTATCTACTGAGTATAATAATTTTCATTCAATGTTATTATGGAAGTGTAAAAATGAACACCAATTTAAAGCTACTCCGAAAGTTATAAAAACAGGAACATGGTGTGTTATCTGTGCCTATAAAGAAGGGACTAGACATCCAAAGTATACTATACAGGACATGCAAGCATTAGCCGAAAATCATAAAGGTAAATGTTTATCTAAAAAATTTACCAACATGATTACGAAACTTTCATGGCAATGCGAAGAAGGCCACATATGGGAGACCACTCCTCATATTATCCAGCAGGGTTCATGGTGTGCTATATGTGCTAGAAAAAGAGTAGGCCTTAATAAGATGCTTTCATTTGACGAAATTCAAGCGATTGCTAGATTGAAAGGGGGAAAATGTATTTCTTCCGAATATTATGGGATATTTCAGGAGCTTTTGTGGAAATGCTCCAAAGGACATGTGTGGGAATCTACTATTCAAAAAATTAAGAATGGTCATTGGTGTCCAGAATGTTCCAAGAAATTGAAAAGAGATACTTCCAAAAAAGACTTATTCTTTTGTCAGTCGTTAGCTCAACACTATGCAGGAGAATGTTTGTCTAAAACTTATATCGATGAATACCGTAAAATGACATGGAAATGCAGTCAGGAACATGTGTGGGATACTACATTAAACTCCATCTTACATAATAATTGGTGTCCAACTTGTGCTATTAAACTTAAAGTTGGTGAAAAGACAATTGCATTATATGAAGATCTAAATACTGTATTAATTGATTTCAAATCAAGTCATCAAGAAGAGCTCTTCATTTGCGAATTGCTTGAGACGGACTTTAAAGCTCAATTAGATAAAAGATTAGGGGATTTAAAACAAAAAAATAATTTTTTACTGTATGAAAACCTCAATAATGATAAACTTTTTCAAAAACTGTATAAAAGACTGAGCAATAAAAAAATTCTTCTAGCCAAGATAAAACAAATCTCTCTTAAACACGGCTCCAGAGATGAATCCGAAATTAGAGAAATTTTTAACACCATGGTAGACATTAAAGATTTTACTTTGGGAAAATCAACCGAAGAAATTGCTAAGAAATACAACAGATCTCATGGATATATTAGTAAACTAGCCCGTATCTTCTTAAAAGACAAAAAGCTTTTTAATTGCCGGTTTCGTAAGCTGGAGAATTTAGAATATCAATGTTTAGAAATTGGGGAACAAATTATAGTTAATAAAATAGACGAAAAGAGTTTCTCATGTTTAACGGATCCTAAATTTCAACTTCTAATCAAAGAGTTTCAAAGACTTCACCCACATTTAAAATATAAAAGTATTTTCAAAGCAAATTTAATTTCACCTAAATTTACTGAATGGTTAAAAAGACTCCCTATAGATAATATTACGTATGTAATTGATAATCATATAGACATCGATAAATCTTTGTTGTATTGCTCTCGAATTAATCGAAATCAAGAAATGTTGAAGTTTATAATTTTTTCATTAATTAAAAACAGGGCATCATTTAAAGACATAACAAAGGTTACAACTAAAGGAAGGCATTTTATTCTTAAAGTAAATGAGATTTTAAACACTTTTAAAAGTCTTACAACCACTGATTATTATATTAAAAAAGATATGAAAGATCTTGCTGTAAATCCGATTAAAATTCAGATCTTTAAATCAATTTCTAACTTAGTAGATAATCTTGCCAAGAAAATTCCGGCATTTTATATTATTCGGGATCTTTACAATCTCAATCTAGATGAAATTAAGAAAGATTTAAGTTTAAATCCAAGTTTACTCTTTTTACAAAACATTTTTCCAGATGCTGATAGTTTAATATTAGCAAAAGAAGGGATTTATGATCATTTAAAAACTATCCACTCTCAATACGATAATATAGATCCTGACTATATCAACCAAATCTTTATTTTTGTTTTATTAGTTAAAGATCAAATCTTCGGTGGCGGTATGAAGCATATAGGAAACATTGTAGGATTCTCTACAGCTAGCGTAGGAAACTATGCCCGTTTTTTCCTTGATCCCAAGGCTTATGATAAAAGATTCTTAAGCACTAAAACAATAAAAAAATTTATTCTTTCATTAGCAGAAAAAATAGTTATAGGGGATTTAAGAGAAAATGGATTCTCAAACATTATAAATTCCCAATTACAAGATTTAATTACGGAATACAGAAGGTTGTTAGGAAAAAAGCGAAGAAACGGCATTTTCTTTCGATACAAAATACCACTTGAATTTGTATCTTGGTTGAAAACAATGGGAACTAAAAATTATAGAAAAATACTACAAGGTTATAACAATATTATTTCTGAGAGAGATATGTTGAAAATATGTGAAATTATAAATACAAAAGGTGAAATTCTTTGTTATATAATTTACACCATAATTAACTCAACAGACAATTCTACTCAAATAGCTGAAGTTACAGGTATTAGTTCGGGAACAATTTTAGTTGTTGGAAAAGTTCTTGATAAAGGAGTTAGTCCCTCAACAAAAAGATTTTATTTAGAAAACTACTCTAAAAGATTTAAGATTGCTAATCTTTAGTCAATTTTAGTTGAATGTGGGTATGCTATCACACAATGAAATTTTAGAAACTAGTAAAAACGGGAGAATTTAGGAGCATTTTTTCGGCTTGATTATCATAACTTAAATTTGTTAACGATAACTCCCAGCTGCCTAGAATTCCAAGACTAAAGAGATCGAAATCTGAAATAAATAGATTAAATAAATTACAATAAGAAAATGAAAGCAGCGATTATGAGTACTACAATTGCGCTAACGGCCATTGCTAAATAAGTTGTATTATTATTCTTAACAATATCTGGATCTTTATATTCCCTTTTTTGTTCTTGCTCAATTCGATTAATTTCATCATTAAGTGCATACATTCCTTTTATTTAAAGCGGATTTAATATGTAATAGATATTATGATAAATTTTAACAAATGCTAAAAAAAAATATAATAATTAAGAGTAAAATTATTTTTCTAAACTTTACTGCTAGTAAAGTAATCAGAAAAATCTATTAATTTTCAGAATTTTTTTTCGTGAAAATTTAATAGTCATCAAAATGGCTTAATAGTTTGATATTAAATTTTATAATTTTCAATGTGAAGTGATAATTATGAGTAATTTTAACGAAGAGCTAAAGGAACTAGAACAAAGATCTAAATTACGTGAGGAATTAATAAAAAGAATCGTTAAGGATTCTGAAATTATTCAAAATTTTCCTGATGACGAGAATTTCTTAGTATTATCTCGACAATGGAATTCATGGTATCCTTCATCTTTAGATGTTGAAGGGGGTTGTTATTTCTTTAATATTAATGATGAGATCATTATAATTGATCCGGGATTTAATACTATAGAGGAGATAAAAAAAAATCAATTAGATATCAGACTTATTAGACATGTCTTTATAAATCATTTCCATCCAGACCATTTTGAGAGTTTAGTTAAGATCCTTACTAGGATTACTAGTAAGAATAATCCCATAACAGTCTATATGAATTCTACTGCATTTGAGCAATTTAAAATATACAGCAAAGAATACACTGATTTTATTGAATTGAAACCTGGTATGGTCATTAAATTAGATTTCCAAAAGGATGATCCTGAGATTATGGTAAATGTTGAAGTTACTACGGCGTATCATAAAGAAATCGGAGGTGCGAATAACTCAATTGGATTAAAATTTGAATTATTAGATAAAAATATTAAAAAAGTACATGTAATTGGTTTTATGAGTGATACAGATGGATCTGAGAAATATATTGATGAATATTGCTCATTTTATGGCAACTGTGATATCTTAGTCATACATATTGGGTCGATTGATAAACATCCAACAGGGTATAAACATCTATATAAAGATGGAATAATTTCACTGTTTAATCGTTTGTCTGATCAGAAGTTATTAGAAAATAAATATATATTTATCGGTGAATTTGGATTTGAACTAGCTCCAATAGATATTTTTCGAAAAGTATGTGAAGCCATAATTCCAGAGAGATTGAATTATTTAACTTTAATTAATAGCTTCTTGGACTTTTTAAACAAAAAAGAACCTGAAATTTCATTGGGAAATATCTATGTATCTTCATTTAAGAAATGCATCGAAAAGATATCCTTTTTATATCCTACATTAGAAATTGTCGCTCCTTTTTTCTTTAATTTGAATGATGACCCTGATGCTATTATTATAGATTCAATCAAAATATTAGATGTCAAGGATATCCAAATTGAGGAAATATGGGACATCTTTTCACAGACAATAGTTTTCGAATCAATTGAGCCCTCATCTGATGTTTTTTATTAAAGTCTTCTACCTTTCTGTAGGTTATTTTCTCCTTGAATAAGGTAAAATTTAATCCGTTCATGAGTAAAACCTACAAATATGATTATTTAGTCGATTTAGAAAGTTGTAAAGCTCTGAATGTGAAATAAGGGACACTGAAATTAAATTAGATTTATTAATTCTGAAATTTTGAAGAGTTAAGTAGATATAAATAATTATAAGGGTTAACCTTTCTACGGTATTATATTTTGGGCTTTCTCTAAGTATATGATGAATTTGAAGACACTTAGCTACCATTGAGTCTCTAACTTTATCTGATTGAGGAAAGCCTAAACCAGATAACACCCTTGAGAATTCCCATCCTAATTTTGTTTTTAACATATCCAGACTTCTATCTGTTTTGTCTTACTGCCCCTTTTCATTTAAGGAAACCGTGCTACAATCGGCTAAACTACATTTACTTCCTAATCAACATTTTCTTACAATTTTATTCTAACTTTATTGATGGTATGGTTCTTTCTATGCCAAAAATGTGGCTGGAAGGTCTGGACTAAGAAATTCTGGAAGTGCATCAATCCCTTCACAAACTGCTGCTTTCTCCGATGGATGATTCTTGGTCACGAACTCGCTGCATTTGTGTTAGGATGGGCACAATGGTTCGGATTATACACACCTCCTGGATGGATCTGGATAGCACTGGGGTTTGGCTTCACCGGTTGGTCGGCTCTATGGAGTATCGCTAAATGCAAGTCTTTCCCGATTCTTTTAAATCCCTCGACTTGGCCACCAGCAAATGTAAGAAATAAAAATAGAAATATATTTGAGACTGTACTTAAATCTCACCAATATACCCATAATCATAGGATCATATTTGTATTTGGAGGGATATTTATTTATTCCTCGTAAAATAAATGAGAGAACCTCTTTTTAGCTCATATAAAGTCTCTTCTTTTTTTATATTAAAAATTACTTAAAATTCACAGATTTGTTGAGTGATTTATCTGTAGAAAAAAATCTAATTTAAATTCTCAATTTTATTCATAGTACAATAAGTATACATATCCTGCAAGAGTAAATTTTTCAATTTTAAAATCTATGTAATCTTCGCTATTGGTGGCGTTATCCCAACAATTTTCTTTAGGATTTAAGGAGGGTGTTAAAGGTATTTTTAGGACGAATTTATACTTGATTAAATATAAATTAAAATAAAAAACCCCAATATTAGAACT
>LAZR01001406.1_pt1 | contig 15260 bp, 14 predicted proteins | sample 329461 | NCBI WGS metagenome assembly LAZR01 (sample SAMN03002196, study PRJNA259156) | marine sediment metagenome | biome: sea floor; feature: Hydrothermal impacted sediments; material: marine sediment; isolation source: Loki non-amplified sample from Loki's castle hydrothermal vent sediment ...
TGTACGGCATTTACAGCATCCTGAAACGAACAGAACGCACCCAATATCAGCCGACCGGGGGTCCCTGCAACAACGCCGACCAACACCGAAAATGAAAAGCCAAACGAGCCAAGACCAAAGCGACGCCTTTGCGGTGGATTTCATCTACGGCCCGCGCAGGCGCGAACGATTTGCCTATTTTGTCGCCGCGGCTGGTGTTCTGGTCGGGCTGGCAGGCATGGTCGCTGGTGCAAGCTTGTTCCCGCTGAAATCGATCGAGACCTTTGTGGTCGTTGTCGACAAAGAGACTGGCCAAATGGACCGCGTCGCTGCTGTCCAAGCGCTCTCCCTGTCGGAGAGTGACGCCATCATCCAAGCCAACCTTGTGGCCTATGTGGATGATCGAGAAACCTACGATCTGACCGACGGTGAGCAACGGATCAACTCTGTACTGGAACGATCAGACGAGGATGCCGCACGCACCCTGCGCGATCTTTGGACCTCGTCCAACGAAGACTACCCCATCGCTGTTTATGGCCGCGATGCCGTGATCGAAGTTGTGATCAAATCTGTGAACCAGATTGAACCCGGCGTGGCGCAAGTGCGATTTACCCGCACCCTGCGCCGCGCACGCGACACTCGCTCCGTGACCCGCAGCTATGTGGCCACTGTTGGCTACGCCTTTGAACCTGAAACCCGCCAGCGCCTGCAAGACGTCTGGGCCAACCCCTTGGGCTTCGTGGTCACCTCATACCGCGTCGACGCCGAGACTTTGGAGAACTGATCCCTTGAATATCGCTGCCCGTTTGATCTGCGCTGCCGCATTGCTATCGGCGTCCCCCGCCTTGTCCGAATCCGTTCCGCGAAGCGGGTCGCTCGATAACCGCGTGCGCACCGCGACTTATGTTGAGAACCAAGTCTTCGTGATCGAAACCGACTTGCGTCATTCTACGACCATCCACTTTGGGCAGGGCGAACGGTTTGACGCCGTCATCGTTGGCGATACCGAGAGTTTCCAAGTGGATCCGATCCCAGAACTTGGCAATGTGCTGACCATCAAGCCGCATGTGCAAGGTGCCTCAACCAACATGACGGTAATCACCAACCGCAGGACCTATTCTTTCCATTTGCGCGAAGGGGCCATTCCGGGTCGCTCGGGCATGTTTTTCGAGGTGCGGTTTCGCTATCCAGAGGATGAGCGTCGCGCGGCAGCGGCCAACACCCAGCCTAAGGGCTTTGATGCACCGCGCAACTACAGCTACCGCGTCGCGGGCGAAGGGGATTTCCGTCCAACCCATATCTACGACGACGGGCGGTACACATACTTCACCTTCCCCGAAAACGGACGCCAACCCGCCGTCTTCAAAGCAGACGAGCAGGGCCGGGAGCGCACCGTGAACTGGACCCAGCAAGGCAACACAGTTCGGGTGCTTGGCGTGAACCAATTCTGGACCTTGCGGATTGGCGATGAGGCCATCTGCGCCTTGCGCGATGACAGCGCAATTTATGTGAGCAACTGATCATGGCTGATGAGAACACACCCGACCTGCAGGACCGCCTCAGCACGTTCAGCCAGAAGGGCAAAGCCAAACGCCGTGGCGGTAATATCGGTGTCGGGGCATTGGCGATCGCGCTTGCGCTTGGCGGGGGTGGCGCCGCTTATTTCTTGGCAACTAATCTGCAAGAAGGATCAGACGGCCTAGAAACGTCTGACGTTGAGGCCTTCCAGGACCAACGCACCGGAAATGGCGGGCGGTTGGAATTCCCGCCGGATGAAGCGGAACAGCGGGTTAATGATGCGCTGATCGCTGTTGAGGAAGCACTCGATGTGCCGGCCCCTGCCCCAGCAGCTGAACCCAGTGCAGCAGTGCTTGAAGAAATCGCAAAGCTACGGGAAGCGCTTGCTGCAAGCCAGTCTGCCCGCAACGCCGAAATCCAAGAAGCCGTCTCTGATTTACGAGAGGCGTTTCAGGTTCAGACAGACGCGCTTGAAGCCTCCATCGCCGCCAAAGACACCGAGTTGCAAAACGCGCAGCGGCAGAACGAAGCACGTTTGGCCGGGCTGCAGGCGATGTTGGACGCGGAACGCGCACAACGCGAAGGACTTGAATCCGAAATGGCGCGCGAGGGATTGATAGCAGATCAACGGTTGCTTGAAGAACGCCAGCGGCAGGAGGACGAACAACGTCAGCGTGAAGCGGAACGGGTGGCGCAAGAATTACTTACCGCGCAAATCGTCTCCCCGTCTGTTGTCTATGCCGATGGTCCACGCGCTGCATCAGCTGGAACGACGAACCCAACTGCGACCACCGGAGCAGACGGGCCAACCCTTTCTGAAAATGAACAGTATCTACGGCAAGGCGCACGGCCGTTAGACGTGCAAGAAGCGTCCCAGCTGGCCTTCCCAGAGCGAACACTTTCGCAAGGCTCTGTCATTCAAGCTGCCTTGCAAACAGCGATCAACAGCGACCTGCCGGGCTCTGTTGTAGCGGTTGTGTCTGAGCCGGTGCCGGCGTTTTCTGGCGATCAGATCTTGATCCCGCGTGGCTCCCGCCTTTTTGGCCAATACCGTTCTGGGATCGAGTTGAACCAAAAACGCATCTTGATCCTTTGGACACGCGTTCTGACCCCAGACGGGACGTCGATTGAAATTGCGTCCGTTGGCGGCGACCAACTTGGCCGCTCTGGGTTGACTGGGATCGTCGACACAAAGTTTGCTGAACGCTTCGGCGGAGCGGCACTGATCTCCCTCATAGGTGCTGCACCCGCTGTCGCCGCAAATAGCGCCGACAATGAAACAGCCAGCGAAGTACTTCAGGGGGTTTCCGAAGATCTGGAAGACGCAGTTGGATCTGTAATCGCTGAACAGGTCTCGATCTCACCCACTATTTATATTGATCAAGGTGCATCCGTGACCGTCCTCGTCGACCGTGATGTGGTAATCTATTGAACCAGCACCCAAAACCTGCGTCATACTTGGAGCGATATCTTGAGCCGTTCCGCGATTTGCTGCTGCGGGACGACGTCGTTGAAATTGCAATCAACCCTGATGGAAAAATCTGGGTCGAAGCCGCAGGTGACGCGGCAATGCGTCATGAAGGCCAAACCGTAGACCGCAACACCGCCTTCAACATGGCGCAGACGATCGTCGGTGATGCCAATGCCCGCGTGTCAGAAAAGAACCCACTCGTGTCTGGCAAAGTTGAGTATGCTGGCCGACCTCTGAGAGTTCAGGTCGCGGTTCCACCTGCCATTGAACAAGGTGCGTCAATTACGATCCGTCTCTTCGCCATGGCGGGCATGAAGGGGTACAAACCATCCTATCTTTTTGGCAAAGCTGTCTCGCTCGACCAGTTGAGAGCTGAAAAGATGAAGGACATCGCCAGCCAAGCCGAAGAGAATCTTGAAGCCGCATTAGAGGCCTTAGTACATCAAAAACTGAACATACTGATCAGTGGTGGCACGTCGACTGGCAAGACCACCTTCGCTCGACATCTTCTTACTCATGTCGATGATGGCGAACGGTTGATCACGATTGAAGATGCGTTTGAACTGTTCCCTAGCCAACCCAATACGGTGGCCCTGCTGGCAAGTCGCGGCACTGGCACACAGAGAAGTTCGAACGCGCTTTTGCAAGCTTCTTTGCGGATGCGCCCTGACCGAATTATCGTTGGGGAACTGCGCGGGGGCGAAGCCTTGACCTATCTTGAAGCGATCAACACCGGACACGGCGGGTCAGTCTCAACCATCCATGCGGAAACAGCTGAGCTCGCAATAGATCGTTTAGCCATAATGGTCTTGCAAGCGGGCACGCCACTGACCTTCGCTGAGGTGCGGCAGTACATTCAGAAGTCGATCGATGTCATCGTTCAACTAGGGCGGACAGCCGGACGACGTGGCATTGCTGAGTTTTATTTGCCCAACTAAACTTAATAAATCGCGACGATTCCGTCCCTTCGCTGCGCACCGAATCAACTTGCAGAAAGCGGGAAAAAGCGGCAGTTCGCCACGAGATGCGAAAATGACCGCTTTACTCAAAGTTCAGCCATTTGATATTCACCGAAATCCGTTCTCTCTCAACCAGATGCGGTCTTCCGGTGGCAGCCAGCGCAAGAACTCAGAGACAAGATGCGAATGCCCGAAATAGTGCAGCCTCGAGAAGGCCGTACCACCCTGATCATCCTGTGAGCGTACGTCTGCTCCGTGGTCCACAAGTGTTTGAAGTAGCCATAAATTACCGATTTCGGCCGCGTAAAGGAATGGCGTTAGTTTCGAGGGTCCAGCAAGTGCATTCACATTCGCGCCGCCATCGAGCAAAAGTTTCACGACGTTGCGCATGGCTGGTGAGTCTCCTTTGACAAAATGCTTTGCGAGTCCGGGAAGAATTTCCGACTCTTCTGGGGAGTAGCGTGACATCGTATGCACTTGCTCGTCGCGAAAAGGCGAGCTTGTTTTGCGTAAGAACGCAGGCATGTCGAGACCTCTACCCTGCTGTAACGCTGAGCGTGCCATTGTCATCGGATTAACAAAATGGCTGACGGATTCGTAGAGCGCCGTTTGCTGGTTTAGACTAGTAATTTCGACCTCCGCCCCTTTCTCAAGGAGGCTTTGTACGTAGTCTGAACTTCCCAAACTAATGGCCATCAGTAGCGGAGATTTACCACCTTTCGTTTTGACGTTGATTGTTTCTGTTGAGGTCACCGCAAGCAGCGCTTGCACGCAGGCATCATCTTCGCCCTGCAGTGCATTGAGGAGCGCTGACCCGTTGTTCCTGTCTAAAGCATCGGGATCCGCACCGACGCGTAAAAGTTGCCGAACCTTTTCGACCTGACCGAGATTAGCAAAGAGCGAAAGTTGCGGTGTCGGAGTCGGTCCGTATCCCTTAATGACGCGGTTTGGGTTGCGTAAATCTGGTTTGCGCTCTTCCCATTCCGGCATAATCATTAGATAATTGCTAAGAGGGTCGGCATTGTCAGCCGACTGCGCCTCTGGAAAAAGCTCCGGAAAATCCCGGGAAACAGACAGATCAGCATCTGGAATGTCTAGATCCAACCCCAAGCCATCACACCACCCTTGCCACTTTGCAAGAACACGTCGCTTTCCGAGTTTGCTGGCAAGGTTAAGGATATAGTGCAGACAGCTCTTCATCTGGGTCGCGCTGCGAAATTGAAACCAATTGGCGGCGGTCTCAAACGCGTCTAGTGCATCGTCATATCGCCCCACCTGTGCAAGATATCGCCCGCGATAAAAACAGAGACCAGCAAGACGTTGTTGATCGTGCAGAGAATACTCAAGCTTTTCAAACAATGCTTCGACCCTAAGAAAATCCCTATCTAATTTCGGTCGCCGAGGATCCGTGAGTTTCGCAATTTCATTAATTTTACTTTCGTCGGAGGCACTTAGACCGCAGGTCTTCAAATATCTTGGCGATCGCGCTAAATCTAAGAGCGCAGCCTGGATTGCATCGAAGTTAAACGGCAGCTCATACCCGTCAACATGTCTGGCTGGATCAACCATGCTGAATTCGCAGTATTTCCGGTACATACGTGCAACAAGAAGCGCCCGAGCGAATTCACGATCCCAGTTTTTCATCAACGGTAGTATCGTATGAATTTGCGGGTCATGTTCGCCTTTGGACCAGCCTTTGATTGAGCTTTCCCAGTTTTCTTGCCCTCTGCGGAGCACAGGCTGGACATCGATCTCAGCCGCAAGGCCTGCAAGCCCATGGTCTTTCACACGCGATTGCCACAAGAGCCTTGTCGCCTGATCGGGTTTTCCAAGAATCTCTTGGGGATTAACACCAGTTATGTAAAGTACGTTTCGAAAAAGGTTCTGGAACAATCCATATGCAACTCGGTCAAACACGCCCCGTACCACGCCAGCGGGTAAAGCTGCGCAATCCAGCCTAAGGCTTAGCAAAGTGTATCCATGCAGCGCTTCCAAGAAGTCGGTCTCGCCCCAAATGTCATTGCCATTCGCTATATGAAATTCCGCCAAATGCGCCTTCAGCAGGTCGTTCGCGGCTTCAGGAGAGATCGGTTTCCCCTTTCGCAGACGTTGAAGTTCCTTCTTTAGCGCCTCTTCGTGCTGGTCATCGACATGCGACATCGCGCGGATCAGGAACGCGATGATCTCGGATGGCTGCGGAATAGGGGTAAGGGTTTCTGTCATGCCATCAAAGCCTGTTTTCGCCGCAGTCTTGCGAGTTCGCATTTCACATTCCGGGAGGCGCGTACATCGCTTGGAGTTTTGGAAAAAACGAGCATGCCGCCTTCGGGCAGAAACAGCTTCCCATGCTTCTTGCCGCGTACAAAACGTGCCCCTGAATTTACGGCGTCGGAAATTACCTTGTTCAAATCTTTGTCTCGGGAATAGTACATGTCTCACCTCGATAACGGGATGGTGGCGTTACCACCATCCCGACCAGTTTATTTCTTAGAGCTGCTACGGTTGGAGCTTTTTGCAGCGGCACTCTGAGCACGTGCGGCGAAACTGCCTTTTGCTGTTTGCCCGCCAGTCTTTGGGGCGGTTGCGGATTGAATACGTCCCGCAGCTTTCGAGTTCATGGCTTTGGTTTTGGACATCCTGTCTTCCTTTCATGTTTGAGGATGTCTTAGGAATACGGAAATTATACCGTGCTAAACAGAAACAAGGTCGGGACACGAACCGGATATTTTGCATCAACCATAGTGAATGCGGCTAATCATTTACTTGAATGAGTTCAAAAATGTGCAGATTGCACATTTCTGCAAAGTCCGATCTCTGCGCATCGCAGTCGTCGGTGCAGTTTACAGCATCAGACACTCTGGGTTCGAAGGGTGAATTCGCTACGGCTTTCCTGAACGACCGCTGTTGGTCGCGACAACAGCCTCTATTACCCCAACAATTCCTCGATAAGCTCCTCCCGCATATCCAGCGTTCTGTCCCAAGCCTTCGGCACATCCGCCTCGCGCTCTAGCGTCTCCGGCACAGGCTGCTGCTCCATTTCAACCCCTTCAGCCATGACCCGCATCCCCCGCGCCTCGCGCCGTTCTGCACGATCTCGCGCCGCTGGCTGGCCCACGGTATCACTTGTCCCCTGCTCATTACCGACATCACCCCACGGCCCAGCACCTTCTACACTTGGTGGATAAGGAAACGGCTTGTCCTGCTGCTTGGCATCCATCGCCTTGAACATCGGGTCATCGTAGTACTTAATCCGCTGCGCCTTGATCGGATGCTGCGGTGACGCAAGGATGATCACCTCATCCGGATCCATCAGCCGCGCCTCGGTTTCTGACAACAACGGCCGTTCTTCCAATCGCGCCGAGGTGGACGTTGCACCCAGTATCCCCTTGTTGCGCCCATACATCCGCGTCACCGCCTCGCGAGTCGTGCTCCCAACAGCGGCCGACACTTCCTTCACGGTGCGTTGGTCCCGCGGTGTGATGTAGAGCTTGAGCCCTGCCCCGTTCTCCAAGCTTTCTCGCCCTTCAGGCCCATAGATCCGGTCCAGAGACGCTAACGACTGCGCAATCATCGCCACCCTGCCCCCGTAGCTGGCAAGCGAATGGATCGCGCGTTCCAAATAGGGCATTGCCCCCATCTGCTGGAACTCATCAATCATCATCATGACGGGCCACGGGTCATCCGGTCCTGGCTCTTTGAGACGGATGGATGCAATCAGATCCGCGAACATCAAACGCAACAGCGGCGCCAACGTCGCAATGTGATCCTCAGACACCGCGATATAAAGCGACTGCGGCGTCTTTCGAAACGTTGCAAAATCGAAATCGCTGCCTTGGGTGGCAGATCGTACCGCCGGATTATCCCACTGCTTCAGACCTGCCGTCATCAGCGCCTGAACATTTGAGGTCAGTAGCCGCGATGACGCGCTGGCCGCGTTGGTCCAAAGCTCGCGCAGAATGGCTTCTTCAGCCTCATCTGCATAGGTTTTGTACTGTGCGTTCTTATATTCACCGCCCGCGACGATCTTGTTCACCTCACCGAGGTTTGCGGTTCCGCGCTGGATCGCCAGTAGACAGGCCGCGACAAAGATCGACTTACCTGCTTCCGAGAACGTGTCGAGCGTCTTGTTGTCCTTATCGAGAAACAGATCAGCCAAGATGCTGACTTCGGTAAATCGCTGCGCAAAGGTGGGTGCTTTGGCGATGCGCGACAAAGGGTTGTAACGGTGCGTGGCATTTGACCAATCAAACGGGCTAAATCGATAAATCTCATCACCATTGAGCGCGCGCAAGCGGGAGGTTTTCTCAAAGTTCTCGCCTTTAACATCAAGGACCACCACGGACCCTGCGAAGGCCATCAAGTTCGGGATAACGAAGCCCACACCCTTACCGGCCCGCGTTGGCGCCACCATCATCACATGCGGGATTGCCGCAGAAGAAATAAACGTGCCGTTTGACTTTGGCAGCCCGAGCTTGCCACAAACAAACCCCTCGCCCGGCTTGTGCAGCATGTCATTTTTCATCAGCTCGGGTTTAGTCTGCCAATGTGCCGAGCCGTAGTCATCGCGTTCCTTCTTCCAGGTCCAAGCAAGTGCGAGCCCGCCTAGACCAAGGGAGCCAAAGCCTACCGCACCGTAAGCCACCTTGAACGCTTCGGGGTGTGCCGCGCGCAATCCCGCGCTGGCGTTCCAAACCGCCAGCATGTCGAAATTGCCAAACCCCGTGCGCAACGCCAATGCCAAATAGAAGCTGGCGACGATTGTTCCAAGGATCGCGCCGCAGATTACGCCAAAGGGCAGTGCCGCCCAAAGAGGAAATGCTTTGTTCATCTGTTCATCCCCCCTCTAGAATTCCATCTCGTCGTCGAGACCACGATCACGCCCAAGGTCTTTGCCTAAGGTCTGGGCTTCTTGCTGCCCCTTGAGCTGTGCCATCTCAGTCGCTTTGTCCTGCTGCAGAATGGATGCGCGATCGGTGAACACTTGGTCGCCGGTTTCCTCAAAAGTCATTTCTAGGAATTCTTGCGTCACAGTGATCTGATCGATCTTGCTCGGCAGCACGTCATCAAGCACTTCGTAATTCCCGCGCCGCAGCTCGCCGAGACCTTCCTCGCCAAGTTCTTTGAACAGCTCAGCCTGCAAGGTGCGCTCAACCGTCTCTTCTTGGACCTCCGACAGCTGCCCATCGCGCAGCATATCCGCCAGATCCTGCAGATAGGTATTTGGCGTGCGATCATCCTCATCAATCAAAGGCAGATCTGCCTCCTCTTCTTCTGCGAGGCTCAACCCGATGGCGACACCCAGTTCTTTGGCCCGTTCGGTCAGGGCTTCCATGACCCCATCGACACGCTCCAATGCACCATCAAGCTGTTCATCATTCGCAGTATCAACCGTTAGTCCGTCTTTGCTCAGGACGGCATTCATGTCGCGCTCAACCCAGTCCTGCGCCATGCCGTAGTTCTTTGTGCCGCCGGCCGTGATCCGCGCAACCAACTCGTCGTCATCCATGCCCGCCTCATCAGCCTGCGCGAGGACATCTTTCAAAGCGTCGTCATTGCCAGACTGCAGCGCTGCGATCAGCACCTCGTTTCCGGCACCGGGCGGATAGGGCTCTTCCAGTTGCTTGCCAAACCGCGCGCGCAGTTCTGGGTCCGGTACCATTTGCGACAGATCTGCGATGACGGGAGCGGCCTTTGCCTCAAACGCGGCGCGCTCGGTTACATCAAGCTCTTCGGCCTTTAGCCGCAACGCCTCAATCGTGCGCTCGGAATAGTCGATGGCATCACCGACGGTTTTGATGTCCTTCATATCGATCTCTCCTTCGGTGAATTTCCAAGGGGTGCCGGTGCCGAGGTTCTCCGCCATGCCGCGCACGGCGCGGGCCACATGGCGCTGATCCATGCGGTCCAGCAGGTCAGCAAACTCGGTGTAGTCTTTAGCAAAGCCCACGACCTGCGCTTGTGCGACCGCTGACTCCTCGGCCGTCATGATGATCTCGCGCGGCAAGCGCGCTTCTTCTTTGGCGCGGTAGATTTCAGCGAGGCCTGCGGGTTTCTCGAAGATGCCGCGTTCAAGCCGCGTGGTGGCATCCAGCATGACGCCGTAGCCTTCCGCGATCTCAGCCTGCTTTTCGCGCATCAGCTGCGGTGACATCACGCCTTCGGCCCAACAAGAAAACCATGTGCCCTGATCGAGGCCGCGATTGTTCAGAATGATGTGGGCATGTTTGTGCGCCCGGTCGTCGTGCACGGCGAGAACGTAATCCCACTGATCACCGTATTCACCGCTCTCGAAGAAATGCTCGGTCCAGTCCATCGCGATGTCGCGGACCTGATCGACAGTGACGTCAGTCGGAAACGACAGAAGCATGTGCGAGGTAAACCCGAGCTTGGTCGATCCACGCCAGGTCTCGGACCACGCCTCGATGATCTCTGACTTCTGATCCTCGGATAGCACAGCGTCATCAGTCAGCGCATTGGTCATGGTCGAGTAGGTGTAGACCGCTTTGTCATTGATATAGGTGAGCTGATTGCCAAGGGAGCTTTGCGTCTTGCATCCCCCAGCCCTGATCCTCTTGAACACAGCAGCACGGCTCTGGCCACTGGCGGTCTTGGCCACGTTGCGCGCTGACATGGATCCAACACGCCCAAAGCTGCGCCCCTGCCGCCGGCCCGCGATACGCGCGTCAATCCGCGCCGCCGCTTTGCCCCGGATCCGCTCATCCTCCCAGAGCTTCCCCATGACGGAACTGTAGAGGGCAAGCGGATCAGCCATTGGAGATGCTCCGATCGATCACAGCCGCGCCCCCCTCCGGCGCAGCCCCTCCACGCGAACCCAAGGCCACCGACTTCCGCGCCCCTTCGCGACCGCCCTCCCCCGCCACCAAGCGCAGCCCGGATGCCGCCCGCGTCGGCTGATCTGGAAGCGCCCGAAGGGCTGCATCCTCTTCTTCCTTTAACGGCCAATCCCGCTTGCGCCGGACCTGCGCTGCATCCTTCATTTGGCCAAGCTCACGGCTCATGCACTGCGCCAGATCAAGCAGTGAAACGAGCAAGGCCCGGTCCTCAGATGACACAGACACCTTTCCGCGATGCACTGCTTTTGCGAGCGCCAAACCTGCATCACTGACATCCTTGGCTTGCCGCCAACTGGCACAGAACTCAGCGACCAAATCACGGGGCACATCAAGGAACCCACACCGTCCGCGCAGCACTGCATTGAGGGCTTGAGAGCGGTTGGCAAACCCGCGTGTCTGCCACTCCGCATCAAAGGCTGCGAGCTCTGACGCTGAGGCGCGAAAGCTGACCCGCTCAGAGGGATCGCGCACAGCGAGACCTTCACCCTGCTCTTCCTTTGCAAGCCGCGTCACATGCCTGCGAGAAACGCCGTAGGCTTCGGCCAATACCTTTGGGGTTTCTCCTGCATGGTATCGCCGCGCCAGTTCAATGCGCTGCTCCAGCTTGAGGCGTTTTGGTCTTCCTGTCTTCATTTCGAAACCCCTCGGACAAATGTCGCAGACAAGTGGCATATCCTGCCAACGTCCTTTTCTTCTCCTTCCTCTATATAACAATATTATATATTGCGCAATTTATCTTTTTGTATTGATAGCATTTCAATGCCCCCCTACACCGCCTGCCAGTAGCCATACCAAGCATTAGGCCTATCATTGCCTGCTCTATTGGCCGCCCGCACAAAGCGAACACGGGCCCGCACCAACCAAACAACATACAAGGGTTTGCGCCACCAAGTCGCATCAAGCCGTCAGCATGAAAACAGCAAAAAAGCTGACCCCCAACCGCGTCGGTGTCAGCCTTTGCAACTGCCCATCTGAGACCTCCGACAGGAGGTCACCCTCCCCTGCGGATCAATCCAACCGCAGAGGTGTCTGGCTCAATGAGCCAGATCCTGAGAGCGCAAATCTGCGCAGCGATCTTGGGCGATTAGAGCCTCGGTTGCGAGGCTGTCTATGACTTCGGGATGGTCGCCCACTTCGAAGGCTGAGAGGTAGGTTTCAAAGGCCATGTCGGCTTGCAGTTCTGCGAGGTCGAGGGATTGTTCGTATGTCATATTGTGATCCTTTCCATTGATCGTCGTTGGACGGATCGTGGAAAAGACTGGAGGCATCAGAGCGGGCTGCACCCAACTTGGGGCGTAATGAAATGGAGCACGCGACGGGCAATGTTTGTTGTGCGCGATGCACCGCAGCGCGCAAGGCGCCAGCCGTCCAGAAACCTCGCCCAAGCGTTGTTGGCCGCTCGCCTCCGGGCTAGCGATCTGATGGGCCAACAGGTCAATGGGAAGGAGCACAACGGTGGTGATAAATCGACCGTCGTCTATCAGTTCGCCTGCATGCGACAGAGGACAGTATCCCACACTCAAATCCGAAGTTTGGGCAAACTACACGTCAGCCAACCCGCTCCAAAAAAACGAACGACAGCTTCAAAGTGACAGGATCAAGTTTGGTTCAGTTGGTCCTCGAGAGCCGCAATCGAATCCAAGATTGCATCAAAGGATGGAGCCTCACCGAAGATCATCGCCTCGGTATTTTTGTAATCACCGCCCAATCGCGCAGCCATGTCTGCAGGTGGTGCGAGCGCAAACGTTCCGGGCTTTGCCGTACCTAGGTTGAAATCAGGACGGTTAAAAAATGTCTTCGCGTGGGCCACACAGTCCGCGCCCAACTCAAGGTCTGCAACAGCAGCCCTACCCGCGTCGGTTTCCAACATGCAATGCAGATCGTAGTAATGCCGCGAAATACGCTGCCCGTCTTGCTTCAGTTCACCGCGCGTCTCGAACCAATTCCGCAGCCCGTGCAAGATGACGACCTTGTCCCAAAACGTGCGCTCTGCATCAATCGTTCGAACCTCCGGAACATCCAAATCAATGCCGCCCAAATCGTCCGAAATGTACGGACGGATCAACTGCGGGCTGTTTGGATCCAGGGCGGATTTTGCCCCGGACTCGATTTTGACGGCGGCTTGAACGTATCCCGTGTCGGACCCGTCGACCCGTGGATACCAGACAAGAAGTGTCTGTCCCGTGCCATCATCAGGATCGATTTCAATCCGACCCTGCCCGCTTGTGTCCTCGGTGATCAGCTGGGACAGCTCCACCAAAAGCGGCCCAGTTATATAGGCGTGGCAATCACTCTGGATCGCTTCAATGGCAGCTTTGCGTTTCTTCCCAGAGAGCGCGGCTAGCGCCTCTGGTGTTTCGCCGTGGCCAAGATCATCGCGGAACACCGTGACGTCGATGTCTTCGGAAAACCGATCAATCAGACCGTAGGCCTTTGAGAGAGATGTCCCCCCTTTGAACAGGAGCCGTGGACCACCGGCAGGAAGCCGATGGTAGAGCGCATTAAGCGTCCAGCAGACCCAGAAGTCCTTCTCAATATTGATCAGCGGCGCGCCGAGCCTGTTGGCGGTGGTGAGAAACAGATCAGCGCGATCTGCAACGCTTGCAGCAATGATCTTTTGGAAACCTTCCGTGCTCATCCTTGATCTCCCTCGACCACATCAAACAGAGGCGCACGCAAAATATCTTGCATCCAGATCGGCATGGCTGACAAACCGCCCTTCAGATCATCCAAAAGAGCCGGACCTGTGTCCTTATCGGCAAGCAGACGCCGTATAGTTTTGCGAACAGTCGCCCCCTGGACATCATTCGACATGACATCATGAAGCCAATGCAGAGCCTGAACCAGATACATGCCCGGCCGCCCCGCCCAATATAGTCGACTAGGGGCAGCATGTTTGAAGACGATCTTTTGATTGCCCAATGTGACCGGCTTGAGGCGTGCATCCACCAGCACCTCAATTTTGGCTGGCACCGCATTGGTAAGACCAAGCGTGTTCGCAGCCGTCATCCCATCAATCAACCAGCGGACTTGATCACGGCGCGCGATCGCATCGATGACAGCGCGGTAGTCTGGTACAGTTGATTTGCCTGTCAGCGCACTCTGGGATGGCTTGTCATAAAGCCCTCGCTCAATGCGCCGCAGTTGACCGCACGTGACCATGCGTTGCAGAGCCTTGTCGACGGCAGCACGACCACCGACGTCGGCAAAATCGGCCGGTGTCCACACTTGGCGCGGCGCATCGTCCATGCGTGCACGAAGGCGATCTGGTAGTGATTTGGATTGCACGTCATGAGTCATGTCCGAAATGTACTACAAGTTTCGGACAAACGCGAGTCCGAAGAATGTTACAAATTTCGGACATACATTCTTCACGCGAGGTCGAAATCTCACATCTGCACGTATTAAGCCAGACCGCCGAAGCGGTCTGGCTTGTTTGTTAAGCGGCCTCTTTGGGACCCCAGGGGATGATGGCCTGCAGGGACATATCATCTTGGCTCGCAGCTTTGCCAAGGTTGGCGTTGAAGGCGTGATCGCGGACCGTCAGGGTGAAGTAGTCAGAGCCGGTGTCTTTGTTCTGCTTCTTCCAGATACCACCGCATTCGACCAGTTTGCCGCGAGGGGAGCGGCCAAGGACACGGTGCGTCGGTGCCATGGGATTGCTGCTGGCGATTGGTTCGACTGTGATGTCGAGGTCGAAATTCAGGGTTGAAATGGACCCTACGCCTTTTGCTGTTTCGATATCGTCGCTTGTGAATTTGATGCAGTTCGTGGTCATTGCTTTTCTCCTTGTTTGCGTTGCAATGATGGTCACCTTGCAGCTGGCCAAGACCCTTACACACCGAAGGCGAAGCGCAGCGGAGAGGGGCAGGCGCCGCTCTTTTTGTCCCGCGAGGAATGGCCCACCTCTTATCTTTGGTGGGACAGGGGAAAAAGATCGGGGGCAACCTTTGTGGATGGGGCGACAGCTGCGACCAGCATTATCGAGCAACTCAACACATCAGGAGAAAGCCCGTGACTTCGCCGCTGCAATCGCTCAAGCGATATTTAACTCCGCAAAGAGGTTGGTCTGAATCGCCCCGGTTTCACCGGAGACCTATAGCTTCATTTCACGCGACCATATCGAGCACGTCGCACTGTGCATAGAAGTTCTGTTCAGCCTCTGCTGGCGGTATGTTTCCGATAGGGCCGAGCAAGCGCCGGTGATTAAACCAATCGACCCAGCCGAGGGTCGCCATTTCCAGATCCTGCATGTTGCGCCATGGACCCTGGCGATGGACCAGTTCGGTTTTGTAGAGACCGTTTATCGTCTCCGCGAGGGCGTTGTCATAGGAGTCTCCCACGCTGCCGACCGATGGCTCGATGCCAGCTTCGGCCAGACGCTCGGTATAGCGAATAGATAAATATTGGGCGGATTCAACCGGTCGTCGCAACACTTTCGATTATATGCTGTTTGAGCAGCTGGTCGAGTGCCTCTGC
>LAZR01001407.1_pt1 | contig 15257 bp, 9 predicted proteins | sample 329461 | NCBI WGS metagenome assembly LAZR01 (sample SAMN03002196, study PRJNA259156) | marine sediment metagenome | biome: sea floor; feature: Hydrothermal impacted sediments; material: marine sediment; isolation source: Loki non-amplified sample from Loki's castle hydrothermal vent sediment ...
GGTGGAACTTTCGATGGCAGTGGTGCTGAAAAAGGCACTCAACCTGTCACCTGTACGACATGTGGTGGTCATGGTCAGGTGAGGATCCAGCAAGGTTTCTTTACCATGCAACAAGCCTGTCCTCATTGCCAAGGCACGGGCAAAATGATCAAAGATCCTTGTCCTGATTGTCATGGCGAAGGACATGTTCAAGAACAAAAAACACTTCAAGTGAAAGTTCCTGCTGGTGTTGATACAGGTGACCGGATTCGCCTAGAAGGTGAGGGTGAGGCGGGATCGCATGGTGCTCCTTCAGGTGATCTTTATGTTGAAGTATCGGTGAGCAGACATGATGTGTTCACCCGTGATGGGACGAATTTATTCTGTGATGTGCCATTAAGTTTTGTTACAGCCGCATTAGGCGGTGATGTTGAAGTGCCTACACTTGAAGGTAAGGCCAACTTAAAAATTCCTGATGGTACACAAACAGGTCAGCAATTTCGCCTCAAAGGCAAAGGGGTTAAGTCAGTTCGTGGTGGAGCAACAGGTGATTTATTATGCAGAGTGATTATTGAAACACCAGTGAAACTATCTAAACGCCAAGAAGAATTACTCAGAGAGTTTGATGGCACACTACAAGGTGGTGGTCAAAAACATAATCCAAAACATTCATCATGGCTAGATGCGGTGAAACGTTTTTTTGAGTAAAGCTTAGCTATTGATATTTCATCAACGGTTAACGAGTCGGTAAGGAAAAATTATGGCAACACAAATAGCGATCAATGGTGCGGCAGGCAGAATGGGAAGATGCCTAATTCAAGCTGTTGTGCAAACAGAAGGGTTGGAGCTGAGTGCGGCGATTGATCGAGCGGAATCATCATTGATCGGTGCGGATGCTGGTGAGTTAGCTGGCGTCGGCAAATTGGGCGTGGCCATTTCATCAGATGTGGCTAAAGCGACCAAGGACTCCGATATTATTATCGATTTTACCTTGCCAGAAGTAACAATGGCCTTGTTGCCTCATTGTATTGAAAATCAATGTCGCCCAGTGATCGGAACTACTGGATTTGATGATGAACAAAAGAACATCATCAAACAGACTTCTGAACAGGTGGCTGTATTGTTAGCCCCCAATATGAGTGTTGGAGTCAATCTGACACTTAAATTATTGGATATTGCGGCTCGAGTGTTAGGTGATGATGTTGATATTGAGATTATGGAAGCACATCATCGACATAAGGTAGATGCACCCTCAGGCACAGCCCTCAGAATGGGTGAAGTGGTCGCGGATGCATTAGGGCGTGACTTAAAAACATGCGCAGTCTATGGGCGTGAAGGCCGCACCGGTGAGCGTGATCGGGAGACAATTGGCTTCGCTACTGTGAGAGCTGGAGACATTGTGGGTGATCACACGGTTTTGTTTGCTGCCGAAGGTGAAAGGGTAGAGATTACACATAAAGCTTCTAGTCGTATGACCTTTGCTTTTGGTGCTATGCGAGCTTCTAACTGGTTAGTGAAAGAACCAACGGGGCTGTTTGATATGCAGGATGTTTTAGGTTTATAACTAAATGTAGCGCTCCAATATACTGGGGCGCTATCTATTTTTGAATTTACTATTCAGTATTTTTAATCCTTACAAAATTTCACCAATATACTTTTCCTTTCAGTTACTTATATAATCAAACGTAACAAGATGTTATTGGAATCAAGTCATGGTGTCTCATTCGAGAATTCTCATTGTAGATGACGTTGCTGACAATATTCAGGTCGCAATGAATTTATTAAGAGAAGATAATTACGAATTTTCTTTCGCTAATAATGGTGAAAAAGCGTTGTCGCTATTAAAGGGTGATAAGGCTGCATTCGATCTTATTCTGCTCGACATTATGATGCCTGGCATGGATGGCTATTCTGTCTGTCAGGCTATTAAATCGCTTCCTAAATGGCATGACGTGCCAATTATCTTCCTAACGGCAAAATCTGATATTGACTCTATATCCAAAGCGTTTGCTGTGGGTGGGGTTGATTATGTAACAAAACCTTTTCACGCGGCTGAATTACTTGCTAGGGTAAAAACACATATCCAGCTTTACCTAACGAAGAAGTGGCTGAAGCAACAAAATATCGATTTAGAAACCAAGTCTCGCTATGCTGAAGAGCGTCTGTTAACTGAGCTGGAAAACAGCCAAAAAGAACTCATTTGGATGTTAACTGAGCTGATGGAGTCCAACTCTGATGAAACGGGTAAACACATCCGCCGTGTGGCAGAAATTTGTTCTTTACTTGCGATAAAACATCCCGCCCTAACCGAGCAGGATGCACATTCACTATATTATGGTTCACCAATGCATGATATCGGTAAGCTAACCATTCCTCACGAGATCCTTCATAAAGCCGGGAAATTGACGGCTGAAGAATTTACCATCATGAAAACGCACACCACAAATGCGTACAAACTTCTCTCTAATTCAAAAAGAAGGCTGATTAAATCAGCAGCTATTATTGCCCATCAACATCACGAAAAATGGGATGGTAGTGGTTATCCTCAAGGTCTTTCAGGAACAGAAATTCATATTTACGGGAGAATTGTCGCTATAGCGGATGTGTTTGATGCACTAACACATAAGCGTTGTTACAAAGGGCCTTGGGAAGTAGATGAGGCATTCGATTATATATTGCAGCAGCGAGGTAGCCATTTTGATCCTGAGTTGGTTGATTTAATGGCGGCAAATCGAGAAGATTTTACAGACATTATTCAGCAGAACTAACTATGGATGAAATGAAACAAGGCACTATCAACATCATACCGACTCGGTATTTTCTGCGCCTTGTAGTTTTGATTCATATTTTTTTATTTTCATCATCCGTTTTATTGGCAAATGATGCTGATATTTCCACAAACCGCCTTACTTTGTTGAGTGATGAGGAGATTGCCTGGATAGAGGCGCATCCAGTCGTTCGTGTGGGGGCAGGTGTCGAGTGGCCGCCTTTTGAGTTTGTAGATGAAAAGGGGGAGTATTCAGGGATCGCTCGAGATTATCTAGACATCATTGCAAGTTATACAGGTCTGACATTTGATTATCAGCAAGGCACATGGCGAGATCATTTAAAACGCTTCACGGCAGGTGAGCTGGATCTATTACCAGCAGTCTATATGACACCTGAAAAATTATCTTTTATGACATTTTCAAGCCCCTATCTGAAGGCAACTGATGCCTTTTTCATTCATCGAGATATAGGGGTGACTGACGTTGAAGAACTCGCTGGCGGTAAAGTCGCTATTCCAAAAAATGATGCCAGAATTAATACCATAAATCGATATTACCCTAAACTGAAAGTGGTCGAAGTGGACTCTATTAATGACGCTATTAATATGGTGAACAGCGGTCAAGCCGATTTGTTGTATAACACCTATGCTGTCTTGAGTTACGAGTTGAGTAAGCGTGGTATAGATGAGTTTGTGCCTATTGAGTCGAGTAGCTACCTCAATAGTGAGAATATTTACATGGCGACCCAAACGACCATGCCGATGTTGTCATCAATAATTGATAAAGCCATGTTAGCAATCTCCGCTGTTCAAAAAAGGGGGATTGATGATAAGTGGTTCAGAGCGATGGACCAGAATAAAGAAACACCACTCAGTGTTCCTATCGCTCCATCTGAGCGTGCATGGCTAAATGCCCACAAAACAATTCGTTTCACAGGTGATCCTAACTGGCTTCCTTATGAAGCCTTTGATGATAATGGCAATTACATTGGTATTGTTTCCGAATATTTGAGCCTTATCGAGCAAAAGTTAAACATAAAAATTGATTATATCCCCACTGCTAGCTGGGCAGAGTCGATTCAAATGATACGTAATAATGATGTAGATATGATTTCGGAAACCAGTGATTCTACATTGGGAAAATTTTTGACCTTTAGTCGAAGCTATCTATCAAGCCCAATTGTTATTGTGATGAGAGATGATGAATCACATGTGGAAAACCTAGATCAGATTAAAACTAAACGAATAGCCATGATTCGTGACTATGGTTATGTCGATAATATTCAAAAACAGTACCCCCTAATTGAGTTTATTATGGTTGATAGTATTCAAGGAGGACTTAAACAAGTTTCTACGGGGAAAATTGATGCATTAGTGGCGACACTGGCGCAAACGAGTTACCACATATCTGAAATGGGTATTAACAATATTCGTATTGTCGGTGATACCGGTTTTGAAACGTCTCTAGCTTTTGGCTTTACAGATGAATATAAACCAATGGCGAGTTTGTTTAATCGTGCGATTGCGAGCATATCTCAATCAGAAAAGCAGGCTATATTGGATACGTGGGGTAAAGATAAATACGCCTTCCAAGTTGACTACGGTTTACTCATTAAATTTGCTATTGGGTTTGCTATTTTTGCTATGTGGATCCTCTACTGGAATAGAAAGTTGGCGGCTCAGATTAGACTCAGGGAAGTGGCTGAAGCACAGACCAAAATTTTGATTGATCATATTCCATTACAAATTGTAGTGACGGAGCGTAGTGGTCAGATTGTCTATGCTAATCCGCAAGCCTTGTCAGATTATAGCCTCGATATTACATCACTAAAACAACACAATATGATTGACTTCTATACTAATGTTGAGGATAGAGAACGGTTACTTAGTGACCTGTCACAGCATGGTTTCGTGAACCAAAAAATTGTTCAATTTAAAAAGTTGGATGGTGATGAACGCTCGATGATGGTTTCTATCATGCCGATTCATTATCAACATCAAGATGCCATGTTGGGTATTGCGGTTGATTTGACTGATCGCCTTGAGATGGAAGCTGAACTCATCGATGCGAAAGAAAAAGCAGAAGTGGCCAATCATGCGAAATCAGAATTCTTAGCGAATATGAGTCATGAAATTCGTACACCAATGAATGCCATTATAGGCTTCACCGAATTACTTTATGACCAAATACAAAATAATAAACTCAAATCCTACGTCAAAACTATCCAATCTGCGGGTAATGATTTGATGCTGCTTATTAACGATATTCTAGATTTATCCAAGATCGAAGCGGGTAAATTAGAAATCAACAATAAACCTGCTAACCCTCACATATTGTTTGAAGAAATTTCACATATTTTCAGTGTGCCTTTACGTAATAAAGGGGTTGAGCTCAGACTGATAGTGGATGACGATATCCCCTCTAGTCTGTTTCTGGACATTGTTCGATTACGCCAAATATTACTCAATCTTGTGGGTAATGCGGTTAAGTTTACTGAGCAGGGGCATATTAGCTTACGAGCAAGAGCTGAAGACGATATCACTCAACAAAGTAAAATTAGACTTCGTATTGATGTCGAAGATACCGGCATGGGTATCCCTAACCAACAGCTTGATTCCATCTTTGATGACTTCCAACAAACGCTTGGGCAGGATACATCCAAGTTCGGTGGTACAGGCTTAGGTCTATCGATATGCAGTCGATTGGTGAAACTCATGGGCGGCACTTTAACCGTTCAATCTCAATTAGGTGAAGGTTCTATTTTTACAGTGAACCTAGATAGTGTGGCTGTTACCTCAGTGGAAGCTGAGAATAACGATGTACTTCCATCAAAAGTGGCGCTTCCTGAATTTCAACCGGCAGTTATTTTAGTGGTGGATGATATCGACGCTAACCGCTCTTTGATAAAAGAAGTTTTCGCTGAGAGCTCAATTACTGTTCTCGAAGCCAATAATGGTAAACAAGCTGTTGATATAGTGGCAGCGGAAAACATTGATTTAGTGTTGATGGATCTGAGAATGCCAGTTATGGATGGTTATAAGGCTGCTGATGAGATCAAAGCTCACATTAATCCAAATCTACCCATCATTGCGCTGACAGCTTCAGTGATGAAAGATGATTTTGATCAAGTGAGGCAACATAGTTTTGATGATTACATTCGAAAACCAGTAAAAAAGGTTGATTTATATAAAGCCTTAGCCGGCTATTTAAAGCATTCGCTAGTGGGGGATGACTCTAAAGCTGAATCATTGGAATTATCAGAGCATGAACTACAGGTTTTAGCACCCGTGTTGACCGGGCTAGAAGAAAAAATGTCGATGTGGAAATCGGTTCGTGACAGTAATGATATGAGTGAGATTAGGCTCTTTGCCTCAGATCTACTCTCTCTTGCGCAACAATACGATTTCACACCATTATGGGATTATGCTGAAACCCTATTAGAAAAAGTGGATGTATTTGATATTAAGGGGATGACCGAAATCCTTAGTCAGTATCCTTCTTTGTACCAGAAATTGTCTGGTGAAATTTCTTCGTTATAAATAGCTTTGGGCCTTACGCTGAGCTTCTTCAGCACCATTAGCATCACCTGCACGTAATTTAATTTTGGCCATCAAAAACCATAACTTTTTCAACTTATCTGTTTGGCCATTGGCCACCGATATACCTTTTAACGTGACTTGTTCTGCCAGGCCATAATTGTCTAGGGCCAAATGAGTTTGAGCCAAAGAGTAATAGACTTCTGGGTCACTAGGTGCAATTCGTTGGGCACGTTGTAATTGGTTTTGTGCAGCAGGTAAATTGCCATTATCCGTTGATTGCTGAGCTGATGCTAAAAGCGCTATTACGGCTGGGTTCTGTTTTTTAGGTGTTGGAGGGGTAATCGCTTCAATTGTCGCTTGTTCAGGCAGTGACTCGACGATGACTGGCTCATTTTTAATGCGATTATCTGCTCTCGGTTCAGGTGCTGATTCTGTTGATGGTGGTCTGGATGTTCTATCATCAATCGGCGCATGAGAAGGCGCTGTGGAACAGGCATTCAACCCTAATAGCAGGAACGCGGAAAAACCTAAAAAACGAACGTGAGACTGTCTCATTACACTACCTTATTAAAACCAGTTTTTTATCCAATTAAGTGATCGGCTTACTGGATTATCTTGTTGTGATGATGTGTTGACACAGCTGATAGCTTCAACGGGTTCTGTCCCCTTAATAAAGGGTAATTGTCTCGCGCCATCACACTGTTCTGAAGATAATTTGCCGGAAGCTCTATCGATCCACTTCCACTCTATATCATCGGGCTTAGGCGCATCAAACGATTGTAATGGTTGTGAAGCCATAAATTGTTTCCACACCTTTAGCGCACCACCTGAACCAGTAAAGGGAAGGGGATGATTATTATCTAAGCCCAACCAAACAACCGCCAAACGATTGCCACTGAAGCCAGCAAACCAGCTATCTCTTTGTTCGTCAGTGGTCCCCGTTTTTCCAGCCACATTAATGTCAGAAGGTAAGCGCTGATAAATGCTCTGAGCGGTGCCGGCTCTGGTCACTTCTTGCATCGCTGTTTGAATCAGGTAGTTGTTCTCTGCTCTGACAGTCTGCTTCAGTTGGAAGGGATAACTAGATAAAGCGTCATTCTGACTATCTGTTACTACCCTAATTGATCGGGCAGGCATTTGAAAGCCATTTGCCGCAATGGTCTGATACATATTTGCCACATCGAGCGCTGACATTCCTTGTGCACCAAGCAGAAGAGATGGGTAGGCTTTGAGCGCTTGTTTGATACCAAGACGATGTATGGTATCAATCACTTTATCTAGACCCACCGCCATCCCCAATCTTACTGTGGATATATTATAAGAGTGTGCAAGTGCGTCAATTAATAACGGCGATTGATGCGATTGTTTGCTGAAGTTTTGCGGCTGCCACACTTGCCCATTGGGTAATTTCAGTTGATACGGTGAATCGTCGAGTGGGCTAGCAAGTGTATATCCTTGTTCTAGTGCTGTTAGATATACTGCTGGTTTAATCAGCGAGCCGATAGGCCTGTCAGAATCAAGAGCCCTATTAAAGCCTTTATAACGAGTCTTTTTGTCGCCAATCAAGGCTAATACTTCACCTGTCTGTGGCTCTGTAACGACCATACTTCCCTGTAATGCCGCTATTTTTTTACCATAGGTTTTTTCTAATCGGTCTATGGTTTGTGTTAATGATTGCTCTGCTTGATATTGCGTTATGGGATCCAAACTGGTGAATACTTTTAACCCTTCTGAACTCAGATCTTCATCACGATAGTTAACACGTAATTGACGCTTTACTAAATCCAAAAATGCCGGATACGCTTCTTTGAGTAAGGTCCCTTTTCTAACAACATCAAGTGGTGCAGCTATTGCTTTTTCATATTGGCTTTGAGTAATTTTTTCTTGGTCATAAAGTACTTTCAATACCAGATTACGACGTCTTTTTGCCCGCTCAGGATGGCGTCGTGGATCGTAATAAGAGGGACCTTTTACTAAACCTGCTAAAAGTGCGACTTGATGTAATTTTAGCTCTTGTAAAGGTTGAGCAAAGAAATAGTGAGCACCCAGTCCAAACCCATGAATGGCTCTTGCGCCATCCTGGGCTAGATAGACTTCATTTAAATAAGCCTCAAGTATGGCTTCTTTACTGTAATGTAGCTCCAACAACATGGCCATAGGAATTTCAAGCAACTTTCTCACTAGACTACGATCTGAGGTGAGGTAAAAGTTTTTGATCAATTGTTGTGTTAGCGTGCTGCCACCTTGAACAAAAGCCCCTGCTTTGATATTTGCCCACATGGCTCTGGCAATACCTTTTGTTGATATGCCATGGTGTTCGTAAAAGTCACGATCTTCTATCGCTATCAAACTATCGATTAGACTTTGAGGAGCATCTTGTAGCTGAATTAAATCTCTGTCTTCGTTGTTCAAAGGATAGATTCCGCCGATTAAGACTGGTTCGAGTCTTAGAAGTGGAATCGACACTCCGTGATAATCTGTCACGTTGATGACACTACTACCTTGGAAATCTAAAACGACTTTTTGGGATATTTCTTTGCCATCAGGAAAGTTGAATCCACGAGTATTAATGATGGCTTTTGAACTTGAGAAAGAGGCTTGACCAGGACGACTCGCTTGTGAAGTAAATTGATAGCCCAAGCCGCGTAATTCAATTTTTAGATCAGTCATCGACAGTGGAACACCAGAATATAACTCTAGTGGTCTCGCATACACTTTGGCTGGCACAGCCCAGTGTTTGCCCTCAAACTGGCTACGAATTTGTATGTCCAGAAAACCAATGATTAAGCCGAAAATGACCAGCAAGGTAAAACCAATTTTCATTAAATTGGTGAAACTAAAAAAACGTGATGAACGCTTTGTTTTTACTGATGATCGTTTGCGGGTCGTTTTAGCTGAAGATTTCTTACGAGCTGTTTTTTGTGCCATGGATAATACATTGATATCTTTAAGTTAGATGAGCATATTCTAAAGCATATTGCTGAATAGAAGTGCAGCCAATTATTTGGCACTTCAGCTGAACGATTTAACCTAAGTGAGTGATTATTCAGATAACCCGTCTTAGAATAGTGTAAACCCTGATGTTTAAAATCTGTTGTATAACAAAAAGTCAGCTTATGAATTAATTAGGTATTTCCGTGAGTCTTCTCAGCAAATGCCTTAGAATATCGCTTTATTTAAGTTTGTCTGGTAACATCTTTCGTCCTAATAGCTTCAGTAACTGTCTGTTTTTGTAGAGAACAGTGCCCAAAAAACGCGAGAGCCTATGGTTAGTTTGGAAACACCTGTTTGTGAGTTTGGTTTACCTGCTATAGATTTTTCTTTGCCGGGGACAGACGGTAAAATATGGACACTTGACGATTGTCGAGGAGAAAATGGGTTACTGATCATGTTCATCTGTAACCACTGCCCATATGTAAAAGCGATTATGGACAGATTGGTTCGAGATACCAATGAACTGAAGTTAATGGGTATTCATTCTGTCGCTATCATGGCCAATGATGCTGATGATTATCCGGAAGATTCTTTTGACAATATGAAACTTGTTGCACAGCAACAATCGTTTTCATTTCCTTATCTGTACGATGAAACACAACAGATTGCTCAGGCATATGGGGCAGTGTGTACCCCCGATTTTTTTGGCTATAACAAAGACTTGCAATTACAATATCGCGGACGATTAGATGCTAGCAAAAAACAAGCTGCTGCAACTGATGTGGATCGAGACTTGTTTGAAGCAATGAAACAAGTGGCAGAAACCGGCCACGGGCCAGAAAATCAAATACCAAGTATGGGTTGTTCGATTAAATGGCGAACAGCTTAATTTTTTTAAACAGGAGAATGTAGATAATGGCTACACGTAGACATTTAGCTAATGCTATCCGTGCGTTAAGTATGGATGCAGTACAAAAGGCGAACTCTGGTCACCCAGGGGCGCCTATGGGTATGGCAGACATTGCAGAAGTATTATGGAATGACCATCTGAAACATAACCCGACAAACCCTAACTGGGCGGATCGTGATCGTTTCATTTTGTCTAACGGCCACGGCTCTATGCTGATTTACTCATTGCTTCATTTGTCAGGTTACGACTTGCCAATGGATTCTTTGAAAACATTCCGTCAGTTGCATTCACAATGTGCAGGCCATCCTGAATATGGTTATGCGCCTGGTATCGAAACAACGACAGGTCCTTTAGGTCAAGGTATCACCAACGGTGTTGGTTTTGCGATGGCTGAAAAATTAATGGCTGATCAGTTCAATAAACCTGGCCATGACATTGTTAATCACCACACCTATGTATTCATGGGCGACGGTTGTTTGATGGAAGGTGTATCTCATGAAGCGTGCGCACTTGCTGGCACATGGGGCCTAGGCAACCTAATCGCATTCTGGGATGACAACAATATTTCTATCGATGGTCACATTGATGGTTGGTATACAGATGACACTGTTAAGCGTTTCGAAGCATACGGCTGGCATGTTGTTTCTGTAGATGGTCATGATTCTGACGCGATCAATGCAGCAATCGAAGCGGCTAAAAAAGTGACAGACAAACCTTCGCTTATTTGCTGTAAAACAATCATCGGTTTCGGTTCACCAAATAAATCAGCTAGCCATGACTGCCATGGTGCGGCTTTAGGCGAAGAAGAAGTTGCTTTAACTCGTAAAGAGTTAGCTTGGGATTCTGAACCGTTTGTTATTCCTGCTGACGTTTACGAAGGTTGGGATGCGAAAGATGCTGGTGCCACTGCAGAAGCTGAATGGAACAAAAAATTCGATGCTTATGCTGCTGAATACCCAGAATTAGCTGCAGAATTCAAGCGTCGTATGGCGGGTGAATTACCAGCTGACTGGAAACAATTCACAGACAAAATGATTGCTGATTTTAATGATAAAGCAGAAAGCGTTGCGTCACGTAAAGCATCACAAAACATCATCACGGCTTTAGCACCTGAGTTACCTGAATTTTTGGGTGGTTCTGCAGACTTAACGGGTTCAAACCTAACAAGCTGCTCAAGCTTCAAACATGTCTCTGGTAAAGAGTCTGGTAACTACATTTCATACGGTGTACGTGAGTTTGGTATGTTTGCCATCATGAATGGTATGGCATTGCACGGTGGTTTATTGCCATACGGCGGTACTTTCCACATGTTCTCTGACTATGCTAAATCTGCATTACGTATGTCGGCATTGATGAAACTACGCACAGTAGCAGTCTTGACTCATGACTCTATCGGTCAAGGCGAAGATGGACCTACTCATCAACCTATCGAAAATACAGCAGGTCTTCGTTACATTCCTAATATGGATGTATGGCGTCCTTCTGATGAAACTGAAGTCGCGGTTGCATGGGTTTCTGCAGTTGAACGTATGGATGGTCCTTCAAGCTTAGTATTAAGCCGTCAAGGTATTCCTGGTCGTAAACATGACACAGCTGATTTCGAAGCAATTCGTAAAGGTGCTTATGTGTTATCTGAAGCTGAAGGTGGCGCTGCTGATGTCATCATCATTGCAACCGGTTCAGAAGTAGACCTGGCTGTTAAAGCACAAGAAGAATTGAAAGCTGACGGCGTGAAAGCGCGTGTTGTCTCAATGCCTTCAACAAATGTGTTTGATCGTCAAGACCAAGCATATAAAGACAGTGTGTTAACACCTGGTGTTAAACGTGTTTCTGTTGAAGCTGGCGTAACTGATTTCTGGCGCAAGTATGTTGGCCTAGAAGGCGGTGTCGTTGGTATCGATACATTTGGTGAATCAGCGCCAGGTGGTGTATTGATGAAACACTTCGGCTTCACTGTTGAAAACGTTGTTAAAACAGTAAAAGAAGTATTGTAATTCCAAGAACTTTGTAGTTTTATGGAGTAACAAAAGAGAACCAGTGGGCGCTTTGCCCACTGGTTTTTCTTCATATGGGGATCACACGCGTCTAACAAGTGACATTTCGTTGAGATGTTAGTTTTTAGACAGTTGCCAGAATAGGGGATATAGCATGAGTATCAAAGTAGGCATTAATGGATTTGGTCGTATTGGCCGCATGGCTTTTCGAGCAGCAATGAAAGATTTTAAAAACATTGAAGTCGTTGCTATCAACGATCTGCTCGATCCAGAGTATTTAGCATATATGCTGAAATATGATTCCGTTCATGGTCGCTTTGATGGTGATGTAGAAGTCAAAGATGGACATCTCGTGGTGAATGGTAAAACAATTCGCATCACTGCTGAACGTAATCCTGCTGACTTGAAGTGGAATGACGTTGCAGCGGATATTGTGATTGAATGTACCGGATTTTTTCTAACCGAAGAAAGTTGCCAAGCGCATATTGATGCTGGCGCCAAAAAAGTAGTGCAATCAGCTCCCTCTAAAGATCACACGCCAATGTTTGTTTATGGTGTAAACCATCAAACATATGCTGGACAAGCTATTGTTTCAGCCGCTTCATGCACCACCAATGCCTTAGCGCCGGTCGCCAAAGTATTGCATGATAATTATGGAATTAAACGTGGTTTGATGACTACTGTACATGCCGCTACGGCTACTCAAAAAACGGTAGATGGACCATCGATGAAAGACTGGCGCGGTGGTCGAGGCATTCTTGAAAATATTATCCCTTCTTCAACCGGTGCAGCTAAAGCGGTTGGTAAAGTTTTACCCGAGCTAAATGGCAAATTAACGGGGATGGCATTTCGTGTCCCGACATCAGATGTTTCAGTTGTTGATCTGACGGTTGAGCTAGAAAAAGATACTAGCTATGAGGCTATTTGCAGCAAGATGAATCAAGCCTCTCAAGGTGATCTGAAAGATGTGTTGGGTTATACCGAAGATAGTGTCGTTTCAACCGATTTCCGTGGTCATACAGCACCGTCAAATTTTGACGCAGGTGCGGGCATTGCGTTAGACGGTACCTTTGTGAAAGTCGTTGCTTGGTATGATAACGAGTATGGTTATACCTGTAACATGATGCGTTTAGTTGAGCATGTAGGCAGCTAACCCCACTTTTTAGCCAAATAAATACTAAGGCTTTCTGCTTGCAGAAAGCCTTTTTTCTAGCAAATTTTAGTAGAACGTTATATTTTGTGATGTAGTTCACAAATATAGCTAATGAGGGAAACACATGTCCGTAATCAAGATGGTTGATCTGGATCTGAAAAATAAACGGGTTCTAATCAGACAAGATCTCAATGTGCCACTAAAAAAAGGTGTTGTTGCTGACGGCACGCGAATACATGCTTCTTTGCCCACGATTAAAATGGCCTTAGAGGCTGGTGCGAAAGTGATGATTATGTCCCATCTAGGAAGACCTACGGAAGGCGAGTACGACCACCAATATTCTTTAGCGCCGGTTGCGAATTATTTGTCTGCCTTATTGGAGCAGCCCGTTCGATTGGAACAAAACTGGCTTGAACCTGAATTTATACCTGTTGAATCAGGTGAAGTCGTGCTGTGTGAAAATGTGCGCTTTAATATGGGGGAGAAAAAGAACGACGAGGCATTATCTCAACGCATGGCAAAGTTGTGTGACGTGTATGTAATGGATGCGTTTGGTACTGCTCACCGTGCCCAAGCATCAACGCACGGTGTGGCTAAGTATGCTCCTGTGGCTTGTGCTGGACCATTGTTAGCAACAGAGTTGGAAGCGTTGGCAAAGGCATTGGATAATCCGGCACGTCCTCTTGTGGCTATTGTTGGTGGGTCAAAAGTATCCACAAAATTGACGGTATTAGAGTCGTTGTCACAAAAAGTAGATCAGCTCATCGTTGGTGGCGGTATTGCGAATACCTTTATTGCCGCTGAAGGCTATCAAGTAGGCAACTCTTTATACGAAGAGGATTTACTTGATACTTGTAAAACCTTACGCGCAGATGCTCAGTCCAGAGGGGGGGATATTCCTGTACCTACGGATGTCGTGTGTGGAAAGCATTTTGCTGAAAATGCTGAAGCCGAAACTAAAAATGTAGCTGATATTGAAGCCGACGACATGATTTTTGATATTGGTCCCAAGACAGCGTCTGTACTCACAGATATTATTAAAAATGCCGGTACCATCGTATGGAATGGTCCTGTTGGTGTATTTGAGTTCAATCAGTTTGGCGAAGGCACAAAAGAAATCGCCATGGCGATTGCTGAGTCTGAGGCCTTCTCTATTGCGGGTGGTGGCGATACCTTAGCCGCTGTCGCTAAATATAAAATCAGCGAAGATGTATCTTATATCTCAACAGGTGGAGGGGCTTTTCTAGAATTTTTAGAAGGCAAGAAATTACCTGCTGTGGATATTTTGGAGCAACGTGCTACCGAAAAATAAAGGAGTATGAGATATGGCTCTAAGACGAACAAAAATTGTTGCGACTTTGGGCCCGTCATCTCAAAGGCCTGAAGTGTTGGATGCAATGATCGCCGCTGGCATGAATGTAGCGAGATTGAATTTTTCTCATGGCAGTCCAGAGCAACACATTGCCTTAGCCGCTTTGGTGAGAGAGCGGGCGCAATTGCAAAATAAGCAAGTCGGTATCCTTGCCGACCTTCAAGGCCCTAAAATTCGTATTTCTAGGTTTAAAGACGGTGATATCTCCTTAAAAGAAGGGGCTGATTTCATACTTGATGCTAACTTGCCTTTTGATGAAGGTGATATAAATCAGGTCGGGATTGATTATAAAGCGCTTCCAAAAGATGTCTCAGCAGGCGATACCTTATTGCTTGATGATGGACGTATTGTGCTACGCGTAATTAAGGTAGAAAACAATAAAATAATTACCACCGTTATGTTTGCTGGGGTTTTATCCAACAATAAAGGCATAAACCGCCAGGGTGGGGGATTGTCTGCAGAAGCTCTTACTGAAAAAGATAAAAAAGACATCAAGACGGCTGCAGCAATGCAAGCGGATTATGTTGCCGTATCATTCCCTCGATGTGCGGCTGATATTCATCAAGCCAGACAACTCTTACATGATGCAGGTGGACATGCGGCTCTAT
>LAZR01001408.1_pt1 | contig 15255 bp, 16 predicted proteins | sample 329461 | NCBI WGS metagenome assembly LAZR01 (sample SAMN03002196, study PRJNA259156) | marine sediment metagenome | biome: sea floor; feature: Hydrothermal impacted sediments; material: marine sediment; isolation source: Loki non-amplified sample from Loki's castle hydrothermal vent sediment ...
TTATTTTGTTTATGACATACTCATAAGCACTTTTCTCAATATACTCATCAATTAAAATATCAACCATTTACATCACTACATAAGATTCATATATTTTTATTAGTATGAACAATCATTCTTTTAATTTTATCATAAATCCCAATAACTTTTCCTTTCCATCTTGAAAAATCATCTATTTTTTCTGGAAAAGCCCTATAGAGTTTAGATATTTCATTCATTCTTATCCTAAGAAAATTTAAATCCAATAATAAATTTGGGCGTGAAATCCCTTTGATTACTTTTACTGCCATAGTTATGAAAGATAGGTTTAACCCACCTTTCGATGATAGTTCTAAAATTTCTTCTCCACTTAGTAAATCGTGTTCTAATCCAAAGTTTAGATCTGCATTTGAAAGTGATTGAAGAACTATCCTTAAGAGGTCTAACGCGGCAAATTCAGCTCCGAAACCGGTCATTACTTTATGGTTGTATTCCCATAATTTATTTATTGAATAATCATCTTCTTCTATAGCACTCACGGCTGAACTAGCCGCATAAAATCCTGCCCGCATGGAGGGATCAATCCCCCCACCATGGAGAGGGTTCACTTGGCAAGCTGAATCCCCAATGAGCATAATTCCATTATCAGCGCATGACCAGAGTGGTCTTCTGACGGGAACTACACCTCCACCAGTAGATTCAATCTCAACCTTAGAATTTTTAAGAAATTCTTTGAATACATATTTTTGGTAAAGTTCCTTTACTTTTCCTTTGTAATGCATAAAAGTTCCTATTCCAATATTAATTGATGACTCACTTTTTGGAAAGTACCAAATATATCCTCCTGGAGCTTTTTCCTGATCAAGAATTATTGAAATATATTCCGAATCTTGAACCTCATGATCTTTTGGGGAAAAATTTACAATTTCTCGATAACATAAGATACTATCTTCCTTTGAGATACTTGTTTCAATTAAAGCACTCTTAACTGCTTTTCTTAAGGGAGAATAAAAGCCACTTGCATCAAGGACCAATTTGGCCTTAAAATCGGTCTTTTCACCATTTTTTAATTTAACTTTCAATCCGTTAACGGTGCCGTCCTTATATAATAAATCTAAAGCCATGGTTTTATCTAGAAACTGAGTGATCCCAGCATCAATAGCTTCGTTCAATAATCTCTGTCCAAACTCTAGTCTATTCACAATGTAACCTGCTTGCTTAGGATCTATTAAAGTTATGCATTTTTTAAGATTGGGGGAATACATTTTTGCACCCTTAATATGACATGAAAGTTCTTCGTTCTTAGGGGGATTAATATTGATGAGCCCGAAAATATCATTTCCTACAGCATCACCACATATTTTATTTCCAATTTCCGTTTTTGGTTTCCTATCAATTAAACATACATTTAAACCGCTTTTCGCTGCGAACCTTGCGGCGGTAGTACCTCCAGTACCCGCTCCAACTACAATAATATCAAAAGACTTTTGAATGTTCTCCATGGTAAATAGCTTTAAATTCTAACTTTTTTTTATAGTTTTTCATATTTTATAAATAATATGATAAAAATCATAATAAAGATAATATGTAAATAATTAATGTGCTCCCTAGCGGAACGGTGAGATCGTCATATGTACTCGGCGAGACTAATTCAATGAAAGTAGCTATAGAACTGGTAATGAGAGAGTAAATTATAGTAGTATTAAATGTCAAAGGATCTTGCAAAGCAGGAAAAAGTGAACCAAACAAGAAAAAAGAAATAAAACAGAGAATAAAGGCACTTACGAAGAAAGTGAGGGACCCCTCGAGAGTTCGCTTTGAATTTGTCCATTTAAGACTTAAGTTTATTTTACCCCAACGCTTACCTACTACTGAAGCTAATGTATCAGCAATTATCATTATCAGTATTCCCGCGATGGCAAAATAAAATTGATCTGGATTAAAAAATGCAAAAATTGTAAATAATAAGGTAATAGAAACGGCATAGAAAAAAGGGCCTTGGAGAAAAGCTCTTTTTAAGCCTTCTTCCTGCTCTTCAGATATGGTATTATAAAGGTCTTTTAATTGTTTTATATTTGAATCCTTTGAGCTGAGATATACTACAGCTGTAAATACACCAGCAATTATTGTGGTCCAAAATGGCCAAATATAAAAAGGTGCTGTTACCACAACTAAACCAGCAAACATGTGAACAATTTTTCTTGCTGTAAACTTCGAAATTCTATCTTTTTTATAAAGTACCATCGGGGTTAATATTGTTATACCTACATATAAAAAAGCAATCCCAACAATTCCGAGATCAAGCAGAAAATTATCTAACGAATAACCCATATATTTCAGTTATGTTTCTTTATAAACCAAAAAAGTATTCTTACTATAAAGACTTTATTCTAGTTCTTTCTCCTAATTATTACACTTAAGAATATCAAGAGTATTAATTTTGTTTTGGTGGTAATGGAGGTACTTCATTATCTTTCCAATTATCTACAACTGGATATCTCCAACAGTGATCGGGAAGTTTTTTATAATTACCATATTTAGTTAATCCCTCAGAAAAAGCATTAATATTTGCTTGAGTCACTTGGATATGATCAACTTGTGGATAAAAATAAGCTCCCATTCCTCCCCAAGGAGTCCCTAGGTTGCGTACCATATGTCAGACTTCTCTCTCACATTCTGCTGCTGTACCTAAGGTGTAAATCGATTGAATGTTAAGACATGCCCAAATCATAATTTTTCCTCTAATTTGATTCAACTCAGTTGTATAATCGATGTAAATGATTTTTTGAACAAGATCTATTTTTTTTTTTTTTTCAATAATTTGTATTAAAATATCTTGTCTTATTTTATTTGAAGTATTATATGAATTGAAATACTGTTCTCATACTAGGATTAAAAAAAAAAAGGAAATTAAAAAAAAACTATTTGAAAAGAAAAATTTACCCGAAGAGCTCTATTATTCGAGAAGATCTGCACCAAGTTCCAAAGCGAGTGCAAGGATTTCCCCATACGCAATAGCGTCTTGCAGGTTTCCTTCAATTACAAGATCTCCAGACATATATGCGCTAGTGGAATCAATTTCTTGTGATTGCAATCCAGCCCAAGTAGCTTGGGTTGCTTTCATAGTGACACTAGCATCATCACTTGCTCCTTCAGCATAATCAACTGATCCTTCACCAAATTTGATCCAAAATTTATAATCTATATCAGTTATTTCTTGTTGGACAAGTATTGTATCAATATCTTCAAGTTCTTCTTTTAATTCTTCATTTTCGGCAGCGAGTTGCTTAATGAATTCATACATTTTAAGAGCAGCAGAAGGTTCGCTTGTACCCTTCTCTCTGGCTTCTTTTAATTCTTTTATTAAATTTTCGTCAACCATTTTGATTATCAACCTAAATTATTTTATAGTTAAAAAATATTTAGTTATAAAATGCAATGTCATTTGCTTTTAAAATTTTATTTTAAATCTAGCATTAAAGTAAAATAAACAATAGGAAACAATAATAAATAATATTAACTTTTGAGTAATTCTATAAAATTTTTCATCTCAAACAACAATCTTTGTATTTTTTTCCACTTTTACAAGGGCATAGTGAATTACGACCAATTTTTTTAACTTTAATTTGAAATGTTGAATTTAATTCATTGTTATTTATTATTTGATCTGCTAAAACTTTAAATCGAGGCAAATAATTAGCGTAAAATTTTTTCCATCCTTTACATAATATACTTAAGGTTTTTGAGGAGTTTAAAATATTAAATCGATGTTTTTGACAGTCTCCATGACATAGATTAATAAATGGACAATTATTGCATCTAATATTGAATCTCACTTTTTGATTACCAAAAGCGTGATACGTTGCTGAATTTATGAAATCATTCCAACTATGCGTTATCACATTCCCTAACAACAAATCTTTGCGAACAAAGAAATCACATTGAATGGTGAAAATTGTTATAACTTTTTATAACAACGAAAATAAGTCGTTTCGCACGGTATATACATTTAAATTTGTGAGTTGTCTATAACATCATAAGAAATGGTAAAAATTAAAGGAAGAAAGTATTGGAAATAGAAGTTACAATTTAAAAGAGATTTATATGGTAAAAGAATTCAGAGTTAATAACTTAATCAGTCTTCGCTTAGAAGATAACAAGACAATTTTATATGTCAATAACCAAGAATTCAAGCAATGCAAATATTTACTCCTCGATATTCCAGATGATGAAATTGAAGATGTCCAAGAAGTTAAATCTATTGATGAAGCGGCAGAGATTCTCGATAATAGTATGGAATATGACAAATTAGGCATACTTCCAGAAGAAGAATTTACTGCCCATTGCTCAAACCTACAAGCATGGGTTGAAAATCATTACAATACAGATCTATTGCATAGAAACCTAGCTTTCCCTCTATTAAAAATCTTGTCAGAATAAGGAGATATTTTAGCAAAACAGAAGTTTAGGGAGAAAATAGCTAGAAGGTATAGATACGGTAACGCAGTGGTTCGGGAGTTCTTATTTGAAGAGAACTACCTCTCTTATTTATCCAACGAGGATATAATAAATGGGATACTTACTCCTAAAAATGGAATATTTATGGAGAAAGTTATTAGTTCTGGCGAATTGTATGCTATAATTCCATATTTTGAAAAATTGCGAGATATAGACCCCCCTAAGAATAAAATCTTTATGAGCCTTGATGATGGTAAAATTAAAGAATTTGAAATTGTATTAAATAAACATCTAAATCGGATTCCGAGAGAAATAGAAAACTTAACTGCTCTGCGTAGATTAAATATATATATAGATGTTAGCTATACTGGTAATATTTTTGAAGAAATATTTAACATACCATCAGTAATATACCTCACTATTATTTGCGATTCTAATGTAATTATTCCAGATTCATTCCACTATTTTCCTAATCTAAGATATTTAAGAGTTCGAGGTTCTGAACCCTTTAACAAACCTACTATATCTTTTGAAAACTCTTTTAAAAAGCTAACCAATCTAGAAGAGTTATATCTTTATTTCGTTAAATTGAAAAATATCCCAAACTCGATTATAAATCTAAAAAAGCTAAACCATTTGTCTCTGAGCAAAACAACTTTAAAAACTTTACCTGTCTCCTTAATGTGTAGTCTTAGATCCTTAAAGATATTCGAGCTAAAATTTAATTTTAATTTAGAGATCCAAAAAGCAGAAATTGAAGAATTGGAAAAAAAATTAATTTTAAGTATTTACTAGAATTTTAGAGAAATTCTGAAAAGCTTAAGTAATAAAAGAAATCGACCCAAGGTGGAATCCAGCCGGAAAACTGATCCATCATGAATTCATCAATTGGGCCAAGCACTAAGGCGGGATCAAATATCCATGCCGCTTCATCGTTAAATATAATACATTGTAGATTTATATCTGCTTGTTCTTGAATTGTTAACCCATAGGCGGCTAATTGAGGTATGGCGTTGGTAAAAGCTAACTTACCTAAGTTATTATAAACTAAATTGGGCTTGTAATCAGTAACATAGATAGTCTTTGTAGCAGGATTAAATAAAAGTAAGTCGATATGACCTGTATACTGATTTTCTAATTCGATCCATACTGGAACTTCTGAGGCGACAAAATATGATGAACTTTTCATGATACTCGCTAAAATTTTATGTCTATCATCGTTGGTAAGTTCAGGATCGTTGCTAACTATATGTATTGTCTTTTCAGCACCATCCATTAGGTCTTGGATAAATTGTGGTACAAATGTTTCAAACCCTTCAAAAAAACGGGCAAGATGCATATTCAAAAATTGAGGACTTCATAAGCCATAAAGTGGGTAGTCTCTCTAAGATTATTTCGATGTACGAATCTAAAGAAATCTTATCAAGAGAAAGTGGAGTCATGCTAACCCCAGAAGAAGAGAAACTAGTGGAAGTTCTTTTAAGTGAACTAATATAAATCTTTCTTATTTTTTTTTGTTTTGTATGCTTCTTAGATTAGTGAAAAGGAAAAACCTGAGATCTCTTAATTGTAATTGAGTTTTTATTGCCAATAAAATCATCCTCCATTAAATTATTTAATAATTTTTTCACTCTTCTTAACTCTTAAAATTCTCAAGCCAATATTATAATTTAGAATTATTTAAAGATAAATATAAATATCATTTTTACTTCTATTAATACAGACATAAAAATAATTTGAGATCCTTAAAATCTTAAAGTTATAGATGTGTTTTTTAACCATATCTCGTGTATCATTGTCGTCCTTAATGATTTCGACAATGAAAGTGACAAATATCTTATAACTATTTTGACAAAGATTCCTTAAAATTGAAAATATTATGAGATTAGAAAGGGGATAATCACTCAAATAACAATAAACTATTAGGGGAATAGAGCAATTTTTCTAAAAATTATCCCCTCGTTTCTCTCTTCACCTCATCTAAAAGTGAAAAAAGGTTTAAAATAAATGACAGTAAATACAGAAAGTGAATCTAATATTTTGAGAAATTATCCTTTCTCATTATTAGATGTGGATGGTTTATCGGAAATGTGGCAGAAAATATATGATCCTTACATAGATTTAATCGAGAGTAAAATTATTACGCTAAAAAATGATTCTTTAAGTACAATTAGAAATCACAATTTTGCTTTTAATAATGCACTTCAGCAAAGAATTGCTGATTTAATCGTTATTGAACTTGAAAACCAGATTTCTAATCCAGTTTCTAAGAGTTCTAGAAATAATGTGAATAAATCAATGGAAAAAATCGAAGATCAATATTCTGATATTGTAGAAAAAGAAAATTATAATCTTAAAATTACCTTAGTTCTTACCAATAAGAAAATGCAACCGTTAAAATTAATTCAGATTCTTAAACTAACAGATGAAATAAAGAAATATACTCAATTACTACATAAAAAAGATCTTAGACAATATTCTAATATAATTCCACAGATTATTTTTATATCATTATTTGGTTTTGAAAGTTCAATAGGAGACTATCTAAAAAATAATCTTTATGGAGAAAAAAATAGAAATATATCCGTCCTGGTTGTTCCACCTATTGACAATAAGTTATGGAATAATTATTTTGTGAAGAATTCATTAGAAGGTAATCATGATGATGAAAAAAGTAAATGGGGCCTCAGTTTCAACGATTATAAAGCTTTGAGTAAAAAAGGGGGCGTTAATCAACGTCAAGTTAATCAAATGGAAACCCATTATAGGGATTTAAAAGAGGCTAAAGAGACCTCAGATTATAATTATCAACAGTTAAATATTTGGTCAGATGCCTTGAGCATTAAAAATTCTTCTGCACTATTGGATGTAATAAATTCAAGAAAGATGATTAAAGAACTAGTAATTGAATAATTTTTATACTAATAATTTTTTAATTTGTATTACCTTTTTTTTATTTTTAAAGAATCTTCATTATTCAATTTGAAAATATGCTTTAAATAACAAATTTTTTATAATTCTTTTTTATTATAAAATAGCTTATAGTAATGTAAATAAATCAATAATAAAAATAAAATAAGATGAGGGAAATTACCTTTCCAGAAGGTTTTATTTGGGGTGCTGCCACTTCCAGTTATCAGATTGAGGGGGGATGGAAAGAAGATGGTAAGGGAGAAAGCGTGTGGGATGCCATATGTCATACAACAAACGCTATACATGACGGTGATACAGGCGATATTGCGTGTGATCATTACAACCGATATAAGGAAGATGTTCAATTGATGAAAGAAATGAATCTTCAAGCGTATCGATTTTCAGTGTCATGGCCTCGTATTTTCCCAAAGGGTAGAGGAAAGATTAATCCTAAAGGTGTCGAGTTTTACGATAGTTTGATTAACGAGTTAATTTCGAACGACATAGAGCCATTCGTCACACTTTATCATTGGGATTTACCCCTTGAATTTAATAAATTAGGAGCTTGGGAAAGCCGAGAGGTTGTAGACGCGTTTGTGGATTATGCGAAATTTATGTTCAACCACTATGGAGATCGAGTTAAAAAATGGATCACTTTTAACGAACCTATGGTTTTTGCTGTGTGGTTTTATTTTCTTGGTCTTTACGGCGGGGGAGATATTGCTGCAGGTTTTCGCGCGACTCACCTCGTCAACGTAGCACACGCAAGAGCAATAGAGGCTTATCGTGATTCAAATAATCCAGATGGTTTAATTGGTACGACTCTTAACTTAGATTCGGTATATCCTAAATCAGACACATCATTGAATAAGGAAGCTGCTACTATCCTCGACGGACTCTTGAATCGTTGGTTTTTAGATGCAGTCTTCAAGGGTGAATATCCAAGCGATACTTTAGCTCTTCTTGAAAAGCATTTCGATTTTCCTTCAATTCCAGATGAGGATTTACAATTACTAAAAGATAATCCTTTGGACTTTTTGGGCATTAACAATTACTCTTGTAATCGCGTGAACTTAAAGAAACCCATTAATAAACCTTCAGATTTTTACAAAATACTATTACCAAAAAAACCTGAAAAGGGAGTCGAAGTAAGCGATATGGGTTGGGAAGTATGTCCTGATGGATTATACGATCTTCTAAAAAGGGTTGACAAGGATTACGATCATCCCCTTATTTACATAACTGAAAATGGAATGGCATGCAAAGATGGAAATATCATTGCTAAAGTGGTACAAGATGACGATCGCTTGAGTTATCTCCAGCGTTATTTTGAAGCCGCAAATAGAGCCATAAAGGAGGGTGTGAACTTAAAAGGTTATTTTGTTTGGTCCTTAATGGATAATTTTGAATGGATTATGGGCTATTCCAAGCGTTTTGGGTTAATTAGGGTTGATTATGAAACACAAGAAAGAATGTGGAAAAAGAGTGCTCTATGGTATCGAGATGTAATAACGAAAAATGCTTTTGATTTTCACAGATAAATTGCAATGTATAATATTACTCGTAAATATGGAAAATATTCAAAAAAAAAGGCTAAATAATATTATACCTCCCTTACTTCCATCAGAATAACTAATATTAATCTCAGTAAGGTTTTTCTTTATGGGGCTTATGGTAAGAGCACGAGCAATGTACATCCAATATGATTTTGATTTGATTTCTAAACAAGAAATTGGATATCATCAGAAGTTTGGACGCATCCAATCCTAATATAGTAACACTTTCTTTAAAAACATTTCTTAGTATTTGCCGTAACGCCTCGATGCCTCAATGAAATATTCCACATTTTTGAATGGTATACCTTCATAAATGACTGTACTCGGTCCGATTATAAAATGACGATTTTCCTTTAGAGTATTCATAAGCTCTTTCACATGATTGAAAATCTCTTCCTTGGAACCGAAAGGTATAACCTGGGAGATATCACCAAAACCAATAATCACAAAATCTGGATGTTTCTCATTCACGGTAATGGGATTAGCCCCCCCTTCCCACCTTTGAACCCCGTTAAATCCTATTCTCTTTAAAATACGAACCATTTCGGTTACATCTCCATCTGAGTGCAACTGTGTCTTCATTCCCGCATCAATAATAATGGAACATATTTCTTTATAATATTTCCCAATATCTTTTTCCCATCTTTCAGGCGAAATCATTGACCGACCCTTGTATGCAATTCTTCTCCTATAATAGGTAAATATTCAGATTCTTTAAGTTTTTCATTAGTATTTGAATAATCTCTAATATTTTTATGTGAAATTGCTATTTGATCTTCACTCTCATCAAATTAAAGAATAAATATGGTATAATAATTTTACTAATTTTTCACTCTTCCTTTTCTTTTATTAACGCTAATATATTAAGGGTTATGGTAGAATCATTACATCCAAAAGAATTGATGAGCTTGGGCTTGAACAACAAAATAGAAGGCTATTATATGGAAGAGAATCCAAGATCACTACTTATTAGATTGGTAGATGGGAGAAAATTTTGGGTTCCAAAGAGATTTATCGATTCAAAATTTTCTAGAAAGAAAAATATTAAGCAAGAGTTCATCATCGAAAATTGGATACTGAGGAAAATCGGATTCATTTAGAATCTAGATAAGGACTCTACAAATTGAAGCTTTTATGAATTAATCTTAAATTAATTTTCTATTTGCTTCTTCTTTTTTTGTTTTGTAAATAGTAAGATCTTTCTTAATTAAATCTAGTTTTTATCAGGTTTCTAAGTTTTGTAAAGAATTCTAAGAATTATAGGAAGGATTATAGAAATCTAACCTTTTTCTTAGTTTTTCATAGGTTTCTAAGTAAAATGTTGTTTTCTAAGATTTCTAGATAAAACTAGAGAAAACTTTTCTTTTATAAGTTTTCAGCAGGTTTCTAAGTTTAAAATTATTTGGAAAAAAATAGCTCATGACAAGAAAAGTTAAGCATATCCCTGAAAATTCGATTTGTTTGATCATCAAATTTCAAACAATGGAAGAAAAATCAGATCTTATACAAGATGAAGAGTTTCAGAAGTGTAAGGCTCAATTAGAGAGTATAGTCCTTCGAAAAGGGGCATCATACGAGTCATTTACCAACTAAATTACTTTTTTTCCTTTTTATCTCTCACACAATCTTTATCTTGAATGGATTAGTGATTCAAAATCATTGCAGTTTTTTCTTTAAAAATAACAATTAAATATTGAATATAAGATCATTTTTATTTGCATAGGGATGAATAACTATGGAGTCAATCAAATTCTTTGGAAGACTGTTAGTCAGAATTAGTAGAATTACTATGACTAAACGCTTTGAAACAGAATTTTATACAATTTTGGAGGAGGTCATTAAGGACTTGGGAATATTCTGGAACTTCTTGATTATTAACTTGTTTATTCTCCCTGAAGAAGAGGCAAAGAATTGGCACCGGAAACTACAATTCTTTCAGAAACGCTTAGATATCTTGATAGAAAAAGCGGGTATCCTCAAAAGATGTGGAAAATGTGGTGTTCAATTTCCCTCCACGAGAAAGTATTTTTATTTGAATATGGGATCAAAAGATAATTTGCGTCCTGATTGCATTAAATGCCATAAAGAAACCAAAAGAATCGGATATAACAGGAAAATTGCTCCAGAAAGTATCCATGGGTAATATATCAGGAACTAAAAAATAGTTTTTATTTAAATACTTTTAGTTTAAAAATCTTATAAATATATCTTACGAGGTGTTGTGAACTGAGTTTTGAAAAAGTTAATAAATTTGAATCGATCCTAGCGATGAAAAGGTTCTCTAAGTTATTTTGGTATTATTTCCATATTTTCTTAGTATTTAAGGGCCACTACTCAAAGAATGTTTCACGTCAGAAACGAAAAGAAATTTGTGAGGATTTCTGTGATATATTACACCTTCCAGCAAGTGTCCTGCACCTTTTGCACTTAGAGGGTGTAAATTCAGACCAGCTCAAAAAGGTAAATATCTCAACTTTAGGAGAAGTAAAAAACATTTCTGAGGATGAAATTCTAAATACGTTCTCCCATTTAACACCAATGATTTAAAGGAACTAACAATATGTTAAAATTATTTGTAAAGAGTTGCATATGGAGATTACAGTCGGTATCAAAAGTTAGAAAAAAAAATTTTCTTTAAATAGTTTAAAATTTACTTATGTATAAAAAAATAAATGGTGAAAAAATGAAGAACTCAAAGGTTACTAAATTATGTTTTTTGGTGGGTTTAGTTTTAGGGACAGTTATAGTGATTTCTGGTAGTATTTTTATGAATAATGGGGAAAATTATCAAGCTTCCTCTTCTCTCCCAGTAAAAACTTCTACAATCATGTCTCCCATATATATAGACGATTTAGATCCAAATAATAATTGGGATATGTTTATTTCAGAAAATCCAGGGTACCTTGGGACAGGTGAGGTTGGTGATCCTTATATAATCTATGGTGGCATAATTGATGCAAAAGGGGGTTCAACGGGCATCACAATCAAAAATTCAGATGCCTTATTTCAAATAGATAGCTGTACCTTTTTCAATACAAGTCAATACGATATTAGTGCCGGAATTTACTTAGAGAACGTATCCTATGGCTTCATCATGAATTCAGATTTTTACAATAATGGGTTTTTTGGAATTGAAGTAATCAACAGCACGTTTCTCCAAATCCGGGGCAACTCCTTCCATAATAATCTTGTTACGGGTATTTATCTGGGTGGTACATCTATAATAACTATAGCGGAAAATAATATTAATAATCATAATGGAAATGGAATAGAGCTTTACAATAGCCAAAAAATCTCGGTAGCAGGCAATAACGTTTCCTATTCTGATTACTATGGTATCTTATTGCTTGATACCAACGACACCGAGATTCTCGACAATAGAATATCCCATAATTTCGATGGTATCGCGCTCATAAACAGTAACCATAATACTATTAGCCTCAACACTATCTCTTACAGCGAAGAAAATGGGATACTAATACAAAATTATAGTAATTACAACAGTGTTAAAGATAACATGGTTTTCTATGCTTTGTACTGTATCTCGATTGGTAATAGTAGTTATGGAACGTATCTTTTAAACAACGAACCCAGCCTCATCCGAAGGTTTGAAGATATTCCGAACCCAGAACCACCTCCTTCACCAAACGGAGAAACTGAAGATGAAGTAATCATTTCAGGATATTATGTTTTTTATTTCGTTTCAATTTTTACAATAACTATTGTGGTTGCAATAACCAAGAAAAGGATGAAATCCAGAAATCGAACGCAATAATAAATTACAATATCTACAATGAGAAATCTATATATAATGAATAATCCCTCCCACAATGGGGACATATAGAGTTATTAGACATTCCAACATAAGAATTGCAATCTGAACATGTCATATTAATTAGAATTTCAACTATTTTTGCTTTAGAAATTTATATGACTCATTTTTTTTAAATTTCCTCAAAAATAAATAATCTCATCCCATAATTAATATTTTAAGTCCATTAGTAATAATAGATTTAACACAAAGTGGTGAAGGCAACCATGCCTGATAGACAAAAATCGGAACAGGACCAAATTAAATATCTCGTTGATGAGATTTCTCGTCATCGCTACTTATATTATAATGAGCAACCCAAGATTTCAGACGCAAAGTATGATTCCTTAGAGGATGAGCTACGAGATTTAGATCCAAAAAATCCTCTACTTTTTAAGATCGGCATAGATTCCTCAGATATTTTCACCAAACGAGAGCACATTATTCCCATGATGTCCCAAGATAAAGTGACACAGCCTCAAGAATTTATCAAGTGGACCAAGAAACGAAATTACAAAACTTTTCTCGTACAATATAAGCTCGATGGGATCAGTATCGAATTGCAATACGAAAACGGTATTTTCCAATATGCGCTGACACGGGGGAATGGGAAAATTGGAGACGATGTTTCTGCAAATGTTACTCGGATGAAGGGTTATATTTCTAAACTGCAATCTACCTTTACCGGAGCTGTTCGAGCTGAGGTTTTGTTATACCATAATATCTTCAAAAAAAAATATAATGACAAACAAAATTGTAGAAATGCTGCTTCAGGTTTGGTAAGAAAAAAAAACGGGATCGGCAGTGGAGATTTAAATCTTGTTTTTTACGACGCGATTAGCATTTCTGATGATGTTATCTTTCAAAACGAGATCCAGAAGCTAAAATGGCTCAAACGAGAAAGATTTCCAACCATCCCCACTAAAACCGTTAAAACAGCTCAAGAAGTAATTGATCTTAGAGAAGATGTTATGAACAACAAACGGGATACACTTGATTACGACATTGACGGGTTAGTGATTAAGGGAAAAACAATCAACTTAGAAGATATGAAAAGAACTAGACCAATGTTTCAAATAGCCTTTAAATTTCACGCAGAAGTAATAGAAACAAAAGTCTTGGATGTAGAATGGAGTATTTCCGGTCATAATTATACCCCTGTTGCAATAGTAGAATCGGTAAGGTTGATGGGAACGACGGTATCGAGAGCAAGTTTAGCAAATCCCAATTTAATCCAGGAACTCAAACTCAAGATAGGCTCAGAAGTGTTTATCAGTAAAAGGGGTGACATCATACCAAAAATAGAAAGTGTAATTAATACGCCAACTGAAGCAAAAGATATTATAGCTCCTACTGTGTGCGAAGTGTGTAATACAGAGCTTATCAATGAAGGAACCCGCCTTTACTGTCCAAACGAACTATGCCCAAAGAGGATATATCACCGCCTTAGAAAATGGATCAAAAAACTCAATATAAAATATTTCTCAGAAAAATTAATTCTAAAACCATTATTTAAAAAAGATAGAATCTCAGCGATCGCAGATTTATACAGCCTTAAAATTTCCGACCTAACCACGCTTAACCGAGTAAAAGACAATTTAGCTCAGAAGGCATTAGATAACCTTTTTGCGGTAAAAGAAGTACCGTTGGCTAAGTTTATAGGGGCTTTCGATATCGAAAATATTGGAGAAGATCTGACACAACGAGTAGTAGACGCGGGGTTTGATACATTAGAAAAGGTCAGATCGTCTAGTAATTTCCAAATATCTCAAGTAGACGGATTTGCCGATCTTACCGCTCAATATCTGCATGATGGGATTGAAACCCTTTACTTACAGATGAGGGATGTACTTAATACTAATAAAATTACAATTAAGGGGGTGAAAAAGATGGGAGGAAAATTAGAAGGGAAGAGCTTTTGCTTTACAGGGAAATTAGAAACCATGAAGCGAGCAGAAGCAGAACAAATGGTTAGAGAAAAAGGCGGAGAAGCAAAAAGTGGTGTCGTCAAAGATCTAACGTATTTAGTTACAAACTCAAATGAGCCTACTACCAAGTACAAAAAAGCTCAAAGTCAAGAAACGAAAATTATTACTGAAACTCAGTTTTTAGAGATGATAAAACAGTAATACCATCCCAAAGTTTCTTTATAATTTCTTTTTTTTTCTATTTATTTTTATAGTTTCTGCTGAAAGGGTTTAAGAGGGCATTCTAACCCGTCACAATCTTTCCCCGTTATAGTACAAGATTTTATTATTCTATGAATGCATTCAGAAGTGAGTTTTTGAAACCCTTTACGCATATAAAAATATGTATCGGCTAGTAAAATTCTTTTTTCTCTTCCAGTTATCCTAAAAATATATCGTTTTATTTTACTTTCATCTTGAAGTTTAACAAGCTTTATAATTTCTGCCAGTAAAGAAGGGCCAAAAGATTTAGTCTTCTCATTTAATGTAAGATCTGACAAGCTCTTATAAAATTCATAGTCTTTTCTTGTTTTTAATAAGCCCCACGCCTTTAACTTCTTTTTAACATCAA
>LAZR01001409.1_pt1 | contig 15246 bp, 26 predicted proteins | sample 329461 | NCBI WGS metagenome assembly LAZR01 (sample SAMN03002196, study PRJNA259156) | marine sediment metagenome | biome: sea floor; feature: Hydrothermal impacted sediments; material: marine sediment; isolation source: Loki non-amplified sample from Loki's castle hydrothermal vent sediment ...
GGCTCAGACACCGGCTCTGTATTGTTTGAGCCAATACGCTTATATGCCTCATCCGTATCAGTCGCTGAACGATTACAAATGGGATGAGGATTCAGGCAGGCTGCATTACGTAGGCGGATTCCCAGTGGGAGCACAAAATATCTACATTGAGTATACAGGTGGCTATACCACTATTCCGTACGATGTAGAGCAAGCCTGCCTGACTCTTATAGCTTCGCAGTATTTTGGCACCCGCCGTGACCCGGCATTGCAATCAGAGAAGCTGGGCGACTACGCATGGTCGGCAAAAAGCGGGAGCGATAGTAACCCTCGCGATCAGATAAAGCAGCGACTGGAAAAATTCATAAGGATAGCGGTATGAACGACACAGACGGATCGACAAAGAAGCTCGACGAGGTATGTGCCTACGGTCAGGTAAACCGCGACCGGATAAAGACCAACAAAGATAACCTTCATAGCCTGACCGACTGGATGCAGAGACTGGACGATAAGATAGAGGTCACGCTGCAGACCGTACTGAAGCGGCCTGGCTGGGCAGTGGTGACTATTATCACCGTCCTATCGTCAGCCTGCGTAGGGCTGCTGATGGCACTACTGAACAACCTGGCGAAGTAAGGGACGATATGAGTATTGACAGTCTATGTGATAAGACGATCTCGGTATTGCGGCCTGCGGTTCTGGTATCCGATACCGGGGCGTATGAAGAAGCCTACAGTACCTGGAAGACCGTCAAGGCCCGGATACAGCCGCTCACGGCTACCGAGATGGTGAAGCTGGGTCGGGAAGCTACGGACATAGGCATAAGGTTCTACTGCGTACCGTGCGGGATACAGGAGCCGGACAGGATAGGTTACGGCAGCAGAACGTTTGAGGTACTGGGTGTGCGTGATATAGACGAGCAAGGCAGGCTGATGACAGTTGACTGCGTGGAGATACTCTAATGGCGTCTGGTTTGATATGGCACGGTCCTAGCGTGAAGTTCAAGATCAAGGAAGGTATGCAACGCAACCTGATGGCGGCGGCGATCTTTGTGGTGGGTAAGGTGAAGCAGTCGCTGGCTACGGCTGGGCCTACTAAGACTAACCCTCACACCCCGGCAAGCGGGCCGGGTGAGCCACCGCATAGACGTACAGGCACACTGAGCAGGAGCATAACCCATGAAGTAACTGCAGCAACCGCTCGGGTAGGTACGAACATCAAGTACGGCAAGTTCCTGGAGACCGGCACGAGCAAGATGGCAGCTCGGCCTTATCTCAGGCCGGGAGTTTATAAGAATCAGCGAGAGATCAAGAAGATACTCGGCAGGAAGATAACATGAGCGATGTGTTTACGGCAGTGCGTAGCAGGTGGCTGGCAGATGCGGCGATAGTAGCAGCTGTGCCGGGTGGCTTGTATCTCGCCCAGGCACCGCCGAAGGATGGGGCAGGCAGACCGATTGAGCGACCGTATGCGGTTCTCGTCGATCTGGGTAACTCGTTTGAGTGGACCAGCGGCACCCCGTATATCGACAGCCACGGTATACAGATCAGCATCTTTAGCACTACTCAGGCCGAGGGCGAGACTGCCAGGGCGGCGTTACGGAGTAGCTTCGATGCGGTGAAGATCAGTATAGACGGCTCTGCGTCTTGCATCATGTGCCTGCCCGAAGCTGAAGAGACTACCAGAGAAGATAACAACATCTGGCATACCAGAGTTGATTACATGATAAAGGTTCATAGAAGTTTATAGCATTTTTTAGGAGACAATTATTATGGCAACTTCATTGGCGACGAACTTATCAATGACGCTAAAGACTAACCACACAACTACGGACACCGATCTGTCTACACCAGCTGACGTGATGACCAGGGCGTTTTCAGATACTCTGCAAAACGGCGTGGTGATAGACACCGCCGATCTGGTTTATCACGACTCAGGGTCATTAGCTTCGGCGGCGGTAGATATCGACGTAGCTGGCGGGATTAGTGACGAGTTTGGTAACGTGATTACTATGGTCAAGGTCAAGGCGTTCTTGGTTATTAACACGTCTACTACTGCCGGTTATATCCTGGAGGTCGGCGGTGATGCGAACGCAGTACCGCTCTTCGGTGCGGTTGCCGACTTCACCTTTGTCAATCCCGGCGGCATGGTATTCTGGTGGGACCCCTCACTGGCTGGTTATGCGGTCACAGGGGGCACCGGCGACATCCTCCAGATATCGTCCGTCACCGCTGCTCAGACGGTAACTTACGATGTGGTCATTATCGGCACTTCGGCATAGCATAAGGAGTACAAGCGATGGCTTATTTTACTGGCAAAACTGGCGAGGTCATATCCAGTGGCAATACGATGAACGTCACCGGCTGGACTGCCGAGACTACTTCGGAGCTGGCCGATACTTCTCATAGCGGCTCAGGCGGGTACCGGACATTCGTCTGGGGCCTGCGTGGAGCCACCGGCACTCTCGACCTGAACTGGGACTCTGCCGTCGATCTGACTTCGGCGGTTCCGGCGATCAAGTCGGGCGAGGACATCGGCGCGCTGCAGTTGTTCCTGGAAGCGGGGCAGGGGTATATTCTGGCAGCTTCTGCCTTGGTGAGTTCCTGCACTTATACGGTAGCAGTAGACGGCGTAGTCACGTTCAGCGTAGCTTACACGGTGAGCGGAACGTTCGACCTGACCAATATCGGGACTTGGTAAAAACTTATTAGGAGGCCAAAGATGACGAACCTACCAGACGTGGCGGGCGCGGCAGCAGAGATACAGTTGAATGGCTCAACGTATCTAATGGACCCGTTAACTATTAGTGAGTTTGCACAGTTCGAGCAGTGGGTAGACGATGCGCCTATCAGGCAGGCTAGCCGAAACCTGGAGGGCTTGCCCGTAGAGTTACAGATGAAGATGCTGCAGCAGGCCCAGGAGGCTGCTACGGCGGCACGCCAGATTGAGCCTGCCGAACGGCAGTCGCGGATAACTTCAGCGATGGTGAGCATGAGCGGCATCTGCTATCTGATTTGGTTGAGCCTGCTGCGCAAGCAGCCGGAGCTCACCTTGGAAGCAGTATCGCAGAAGATTACCCTGGACAAGTTACCTTATGTGCAGCAGCGGCTTGATGCAGTGAATGGGTTCAGCAACCCTTCTCCGAAGAGGGCCAGTCGAAAGCGAAAGAAAAGCTAGTTGACTGGTCCGATTTATTCAAGACGTTGGTAGAAATACATCACTGGACGTTTATTCAAATAGGTCAACTTACGTTTCCACAGTTGGCAGTACTCTCGGGCGATAGCGAGAAAGCTCAAAGTAAAGGTATCACATATGAAGAGAGTATCACATATGAAGAGATGTGCAAACAGGTAGAAGAGTTCCGCAGACAAAAAGGCAAGACATGAAATTAGCCGAAGCCTATGTAGATATAGTTGCTAGAACATCAAAGTTCGGCGCAGCATTGGCTCGGGTACGCCGAAAACTTGCTGCTGGCTTGCGTCGGATGACCAGCTCGGTACGGCGGTGGGCACCGAGGATCGGTATTGCCCTGGCAGGTGCATTTACCGGGGCGATCTTTGCAGCCACGAAGTTCGAGCAGCAGATGGCAAATGTCTCGACTATGCTTACCGAGACGACTATGCCTGCCATGAAAGGTTTTGAGAAGGGGATCAAAAGGCTGGCAGTTCAGTTTGGGCAGTCTACTCAGACACTATCGAAAGGTTTGTACGACATTCTATCTGCGAGTATCGCTGCTCGGGATGGCTTGGGCGTACTGGAGACCGCCTCACGTGCTGCTATTGCGGGTATGACTGATACAGCATCAGCCGTGGATGTGATTACCACTGTGCTGAACTCTTACCAGCTAACTGCCAGAGATGCTACCAAGGTATCCGATGCTCTGTTTGCTACGGTCAAGGCTGGCAAGCTCACCTTTGCGGACTTGGCCCGGTTCCTGGGTATGGTAGCGGCCCCGGCGGCAGCTAGTGGCGCGTCAATGGAAGGATTATTTGCATCCATAGCTACGCTTACCAGAGCTGGCGTTCGGCCCCGGATAGCTATGACTGGTATGCGGCAGGCTCTTATGGCCTTTGCCAAGTCCACGCCGGATGCAATAAAAGCAGCGGATGCTTTTGGCTTATCACTCAGTACTAATACTCTGAAGACCATCGGGCTTGTTGGCGTGCTGGAGAAACTACAAGGTGCTTCTACCGAGCAAGTAGCTGCGATGTTCTCATCGGTAGAAGCATACAACGCAATCATTACCCTGTTGGGTGACATGGAAGGTTTTGTTGGTGATCTGGATGGTCAGATGAAGGCTGCTGGTTCTACCATGAAAGCCTTTAACAAGATGTCTAACACTATGAGCTTCTGGCTCTCGCGGCTGAAACAGCAGGTGTTTGTTTTGGCAGCCGATATAGGCAAGATGTTCATACCCGCCTTGAAGGATATATCCAAGTTCATACTAGACAATGAGTCCAAGATAAAACAGTTTGTACTCAATACGCTGGGAATGTGGTGGAACAATACTCTGAACGTTATCGCTACTCTTCAGCACGCCTTTGTCAACTGGGGGACGACCGTAGAGTTGGTAATGGATACTGCTTCATTCCATATAAAGCAATTCGTAGGGGACATGAAACACTTCCTGGTAGACGATGCGAAGACCTGGCTGCACAACTCCAGGCAAGAGATTCAGCACTGGGCCGATGGTATTGTAGCTACAGTGGGCCTCTTGGACACTCAGGTACAAGAGCAGCGAGCGGCGTTCGGGTTGTGGATATCTGAGCAGGAGTTGCAAAGTAAGCAATATGCTGAGTTGGCGAAGAGACACGCTCAGGAAATGTTAGCACTGGAAGAGATGCTGGCCAAAATGCCTACGAAACAACGTAAGGCCAAAGAGCGAGAGTTGTCAGCAGAAGAGAAAGCGGACAAGCAGAGCATAGCAGAGCGATGGGCTGATTGGAACAAGGGCCTGACTGATAGGAAGAGGAGTTACGATAAATACCGGGCGAAGATGATAAACGAGGAAGAGCAGATGTGGATGCTGTTCTTTGAGAACATGAAGGGGATATGGGGCAACCTGCTATCGCTATTCCAAGATAACGAAAAGAAGAAACGTGACGCAATAGCGGAGACTCAAGCCGCTGGACGTAAGGCTCAGTTCATTGGACTGGAAGATTTATTCAAGTCGGTGGCACTCGGTGCCTTGGAAGTGTCAGCAAAGGTTCCGAAGGTAGGGGCTGACGCCCCGGAGAAGATACAGAAGAAGCAGTTGACAGAGCAGAAAAAAATGGTAGGTCTTCTTGAAAGCATGGTTAACGGTTTTGAATGGATTAAGACTGCGATGTTGAGTCCTTCTCCCCTTGCTAGGTAATTATCATGCCCATAGCATATGAAGAGTTAGTAGGATCATGCTCGGCTCAGTTCGCCAGCGGCGGCGGGTCGGCTACGCGGATATTCAAGGTAGCATGGTCAGATGCTTTTGATTTCGCCGGCGAGCTATACGGGCGGTATTCAACTTGGCCGGAAGGTGGCTACGTGTTACCTGCCCGGTTCCCCTATAGACTGCACTTGTACTGCGATGAAGTGAATATCGAGGGAATTGGCATAACTGATGAAAGTAGCAATGCAGACGGTACATATACTACGTATCTGTGGGCGAAGGTAACTGCCCGGTATTCACCGATGACCGGCGTAGACCCGGAAGACCCGGAAGTTGTAGAGGAAGAGTCTATATCGGTAGCGGCAGATATAGGAACGGCTGAAGACGGTGCCTGGGAATATACTGCTGATAATGTGATAGCGAGCAATTCAGCGATGCCAGCTATTACAGAGCCTACGATGTTGTTTACCGTAACCCGGTTTCATGTATCAGCTTTGCCTGAAAGTATCATAGCGGCTACTGCGGGTGCGGTGAACAATGCTACATGGCGGGGCTTCAGTGCCGGGTATGTTCTGTTTATAGGCGCAGACGCCCGGCGTTCCATTACTACAGACGGCGCTGAAGACTGGGAAGTAGCTTATTTCTTCAAGACCAAGACGCATAACTGGAACCACGTATATCGTAGCGAAGACGGGCACTACGAGGCGGTGCGTACTAAGGTAGGGCATGATCCAATGTACGCAACCGCTACCTTCACCGACTTGGGGGTGTAATGCCACCTATCAGACCATTCCAACACAAGCGGGCGGGTATCGACCCGTTGAAGGCAGACGAGTGGAACCGGCTGGTAGATATAGTCGAGGGTTTGGCAAATCTGTCCGTAGCCCCACCGCTGAGAATGCTCACTACAGGTAAGGCCCAGACTATATCTATGGGACCGATAACCACAAGCGAGTTCTTCGTAGGCAAGATACATAACCTGGGACCGGCGGCAGAGGCCAATTATACCGATCAGCGCTACTGGGTAAAAGAGCAGGAGATAACTAACACGGGCGAAGCCGACACTACCGACCTGACCTGGGGGGACCTCACTGACGGGTTGTGGGTAACGGCTACGAACTTGGCAGAGGTAATAAGCGAATCGCATGATTTCCCTGAGAACGATAATTATCGAGTGATAGTATACAAAGTGTCGGATCAGACCCCCATATCTCGCTACGTCTTCACCAGCCTACCTATCGTGGTGGACTAATGGCAGAGTTCACAGAATTACCAATAGCAGCAGGGCCGTTAGTTCCCAGGGATATTTATAACGAACTTCTAAACGCTATCAACAATCGCCGGGCGCTTGTCTTGCCCGACGCTACGGCTGCATTTACGATCTATAACAGCGCCGGAGATGCTACTTCAGCAACGGTCGAGATTGACACGGCAGCAGACGAGATATATCTGATAGTCGTAGACGGGGCGGACGCAAGCAATACTACCCTTGACTTGACCGCTGCTGCCAATGATACGATTACCGAGTTGGTTGCGGTTATCAATGGCCTTGGCTTTAGCTGGGTAGCTGCTGAAAAATCGGGGGCACAATCAGTTGTGGCTGGTAATAAATCAGATACACTTCTATCGTTAGGGCCAGCAGATTGTCTGGGTGCTTCACGTATAACCTGGTTCACAAACTATGCGCCCAATGGTGTTATCTCCGAGAAGCTCATTGGCGATATAGTTGCGTACCGGGCAGCAATAGATGATCTTGCTCAGTATTTTGTGAGAGATGGTGAAGTTTCAAGCGGAGCACCTCCTAACAGACCTCGTTATTATACAATAAATTTACTACATTTTGATGCTTTTGGATATAATAATGTTGGCTGGGATTCACCAGGTGCCCCTAATCTAACGACACCGTGTTTGCCACACCAAAAACTTTGGAATGATATGAAAGCCTGTCTTGATTTTTTGAAATGGGTGGCTGTTGATAATGATTTTGGGAATACTATAGATCACAGTAGAGCAGGTACAGAGTTTGCAAATAGTGTTAGTAACGCAAACTGGAATGTTGCGAGAGACAATGCTATTGGTGGATTAGGGGCCGGAGCACCGGGCAATGTTGGGCGACTCGGTATATGGGCGGATGCGACGATTGATGAGGTTCCGGCACCTGATGAATATGTTTGTCCTGCGAAAGCTAGAACTGAATGGGGCATAACCTTTCAATGTGATTTGGGATCAATTATTACTATGCCCAGTACCCCCAAAGGAAAGCTTAGTATTCGGGTTTATCAGCCCAGCCCGTCGAATCCTAATCCAGTTAGGCAATATGGTGCGTTTTCTTTTGATATTTATGCAGAAGGCAACAAAGTAAATAGTGCCCCATTTGTATACGCCGGTTTAATTTTTGATAGACCAAATTGGCTCATGGATGACCTTGGCGATGCAACATTAAATATGGATGGGAATGATAATCTAATTATTGTCTCTCTTTTAAATACCATAACAGATGATCCAGGTGTGGTAGAATTTCCTTCGCCACAATTAGGCGTAGGAGATGAACATAGCCGATGGATACGTGGAATGAGATTTGACCATTCTGTCGCTGACGAAGCAAGATGGTGGGTAATTTTATATTTTTCATGGGACTAATAACCAGCCCGCTGCCTGACCCGGTGCGGCCTTCTCCGGCGATGATGGTGGGCTGGGATATTTTGCAGTATTCTACCCATCTCAATACAAAAAAGTCAAAATTTTATCTCTTTACTCCGTAAAGACTTATGGTGATTTCTGCCCTTTCTGGGGCACTCTGCGTATTTTTTGTTTGACAAATACGCTCATCCGGTCGATACTACCCACCATGAGTAATCCAGAAGACATCCAAACCGTGCGACTCGCAGCCGACTTCGGGCCGGAAGAAGTGTCCCGAATCGACTACGTAGCCGCGTTACTTGACCCGACCAAACCTAATCGTAGCAGCGTCCTGCGCCTGCTCGTCCGTGAAGGATACGAGAAGTACATGCAAGACCGAGCAGAGCAGAACGTGACCCGGAGATGAGCAAGATGAGAGCCCATCGACGGGCACAGCGATATATGGAAAAGCGATTGATTCGTAATTTATGGAAAGCCGCTTTCCTATTGTAGCGGGCCGGGTTCTTACAACCTATTCGTCGTATCCTCGGCCCGCTTTGTTGAAAGGAGCCTGACGTGAGCAGAGACGAAAGACTAAAAAAACTGATTGCAACGTTTCATCGCACCGTAGATGAGATTGAGCGAATGCTACCGAAGCCTGACCCCAAACCGAAGCCTAAGCCCGAAAAGACGGCGGGCGAGGTGTGGGTCAAGTCGTTCACAGAACATGAGAATATCTGCGTGGAGTGCCCTGTTCGCCCTGTTACGTTCGGACTTGGTAATTGTTATACCAAAGAATGTAAACACTGCGCTCCCCTCCTTGGCGACGCCTACGACCTCGGCCGGGCGTCTATGGTGGCCGAGCCCGCGATGACGGCTGAGGAATGGTTTGAGAAGAGAAACTGTGGTGGAACCGGTTATTGCTACAATATCACAAAAACAGCGGTACGCCATTTTATCAAACTAAACCAAGGCAAAACGATCCAGGTTACCCTGACGAGAGGAGGCTCTGATGCAAAGACTTGATAAATGTGACCAATGCAAGAACAAAGCAAAATGCAGCGATGTAGGGTGTCCAGAGTTTGAGCCGGCGGAAGAATCGGCGTTCCAGAAGGCGTTCAGGCAACTTCTGAAGGGCTTAAACTGGCCCACCACCTATACCAATACGCCGTGGGAAACGATTGCGGGAAGATTCATTGTAACACTTCCAGCTGCTCGTTTGTTCTGGAACCGTCGCGGGGAGGTGGATAAGGCTACGGTTCAAGCTGTGTTCAATGGGGAGGCGGGGCACATAAAGTGTCAGGAGCATTTGCGCATGTACGACGCATAGGAGGTGCAATATGAGCGATTACATTTCAAAAGTCGGCACAGCAGTGGCCAAATCGCTGCACAAGGAGGCTGGTATGAGTGAAACAAAACATACACCGTTTCGAGAAGCATTGAAACAGGCAGTTCTTAGGGCCCGGAATTGGCCAGAAGACCACAAGCCGATAAGCGAATCAATGGACAGTATTGCGTTCGGGGTTGCGAAAGCTATCCCATCGAAGACGCTGCGCCTGATATGCTGGAAGCATTGGATGCTGTCGGCACCGCTGGCTTTCCGATTGAAGAAGATGTTTGGGTTAAAATAAGGGCGGCAACGAACAAGGCTAGAGGATTGAGCCCAGACGAGGATGGTGTGGCTAACTTAGGAACTCTTGAAAGGAGGCTGGTATGAGCAAGGCAAAACTACCACAACATATCCAAGGAGCTATGGACAGATGGGTCGAACAGGCAATACCGCCTGGCGGTTTTCTTACAGCGGTGCTGTCCAATAACCTAAGGGGGGCCTTTGGCTGCGCCGACCATATCAATCTTCAGCACATGCAGGAGATTGTTATGTATTGCTACTGGGAGATTCCCGGAAATTGCTGGGGTTCCCGGGAATCTGTAGCGGCCTGGAAGGGGACTAAGGCGACTGAATGAAAGAACTATCCCATGAACCGTGAAGAATACCGTGACCATTGCAACTCGGACGAAGAGGACGCACTGCTTAAACAGGAAGCGGACGACTACTGGTACGGAATTGAAAGTGAGGACGAGGAATAATGCCAACCCGCCAAGCTATATTCAGTGCGTTCGTAATGCTGGCATGTATTCTACTGGCCGCCCTGGCGGTGTGGCTAACTTAGGAACTCTTGAAAGGAGGCTGTAATGGCTACAAGAACGAAGAAGATAAAAGAGTGTGATCGGGCTGGGTGCTTGAACACCCGGGACGTGGCCTTCGTTGCACTGACAATGAATGGCGGGCCAGAGAGGAGGCACATAGCCGAGACTAGCGGTGATCTGTGCCCTGTTCATGTTAGGATGGTGGGGCGGTTTATGGACAATCTCTTCAAAAACACGAAACAGTACGACGAACCTGCCCCTGCGTCAACAGACTAACCAAAAGTACCCCGGTGGTGTGGCTAAGTTAGGAGACTATAATGGACGTGATACAAAATTTAGTTGACGAGGCGTTTCGTGAAGTTGTTCGTCGAGCGACGGTTGAAGCCATCTCCCAGAAAGTAGGCTCCGCCGTCAAAACAGACATCAAGTCTGCAATCAGTGATTACGCGTTGGATATACTGAAAACCGATCCAGAGCTCCAACAGATCATAAAAGACCGACTCTATCACTGGATCAAGAAACAGTAATGCTTAGAATCCTAACATTTTCCGTCCCATGGGTATTATTGCCGGAGTTGTGTGGTCTGTGTGCGGCGATACGGGACAACTGTATGGCGAATTCCAGCCGCGATTAGAGCCGCGAGAGCTAGCGCCTTCGCCTGGAGCTGGCAACCTGAAGGGCGACATGGCCGGGGAAGAACCGGCCCGCACACAAAGTACTGAAAGGTTCCACCCCGCCGAAAGTGCCCGTGAGGCACTGCCTAACAGGCTAGGCGGGGTGGTCACTGCTCTCGACCTGCTATGGACCGTGGAATCTTTACATGAGACTAACCAAAAGTACCCCGGTGGTGTGGCTAAGTTAGGAGGGTGTGATAAGTGGTAGTTACCGCAGCTCAAATCAAAAGCAAAACAACGCCCTGGGCACACCAGGTCCATGCCTACAATTTAGTCTGTAACCAACCGGCAACTATGCTAGCCCACGATATGGGGTGCGGTAAGACCAAGCCCGTGGTCGATGCAATTTGTAATCTTGACGACTGCAACCGAGTTCTTATTCTCTGCCCTAAATCAGTGATTGACGTCTGGCCGGCGGAGTTTGCCAAGCACGGTTGCTGCCCAGTGAACGTAGTGCCGTTACGTGACGGAACGATCAGGCGGCGAACCAAGGAAGCTCAGACCAAGATACTCCTGGCCGAAGCCCGCAAAGAGAAGATAGCCCTGATAATAAATTACGAAGCAGCCTGGCGAGAGGACTTTGCAAAGCTGGCTCAAACCACAATATGGGATATGGTGGTAGCCGATGAGTGCCACAGAATCAAATCCCCCGGTGGCAAGATAAGCTGGTTTATGAAGCGGCTCGGCCCGCGTGCTAAGCGGCGGGTAGGTCTGACCGGAACGCCTCTGCCACATTCGCCCTTGGATGCTTACGGTCAGTATCGTTTTCTCGACTCGACTATCTTCGGCACCAGCTTCGTCCGCTTCCGTGCCCGCTATGCGGTCATGGGCGGCTATGGATCTAATGTCGGCACACCACGTCAGGTTATTGGCTTCCAAAACCAGGACGAACTGCACAAGAAATTCTACAGCATTGCTCATCGAGTCAAAAAAGCGGACGTGCTTGATCTGCCCGAGGTAGTCCACGAACGTCGAATCATACATCTAAGTAGTCATGCAAGGCGACTATACGACGAGCTAAAGTCTGAGTTCATTACCGACGTGGGCTCCGGGGTAATCACGGCAGCCAATGCACTTAGCAGGCTTCTGCGTCTCCAGCAGATTACATCAGGATTCGGCGTGATAGAAACCGGCTCGAAGGTCGAGGTAGATCAGGGTAAGTATGATGCTCTGGTGGATATCTTTAGTGACCTTGACCAGTCCGAGTCGGTGGTTGTTTTCTGCCGGTTCACTCGGGACATTGAGCAGGTCCACAAAGCTGCTGAATTGAAAATACTCAATAGAAAACTCGCACGCAAATGCTATGAACTCTCTGGACAATTCAATGAACTGGCAGAATGGAAAGAATCTAAGACAGGCGATGTTCTGGCTGTTCAGATCCAAGCCGGGGGAGTTGGGATTGATCTAACTAGAGCAGCTTACTGTATTTATTACAGTCTCGGCTTTTCGCTCGGAGATTACGAGCAAAGCCTGGCTCGACTGCATCGACCCGGACAAACCCGGTCAGTGACGTACCTGCATCTAGTAGCAAAGAATACTGTTGACGAACAAGTTTATGCAGCCCTCCGCAAACGGCGGAAGGTCGTGGAAGAAATACTCAGTCAGATTAAGGAGGTCGCTTCATGCCAATAGCAACAAAAACAAAACTTAAACCCTACGTCGAGCTGGTCAAGAAAAAGGCTCTGCTTGAACAGCAGCTCGCCGAGACCAAGGCACGACTGGCCAAACTAGAGCCGGAGATCGTCGAACAGTTCCAGGAGAATGGCGTTCAGCGGATGAGCTGCGATGGTTACACTATCCACCTTATTCGCAAAATCTGGGCTGCGGCTGTTAACGGGGACAAGAAAGCAATGTATACCGCACTCTCAGCCCTGGACGATGAGACCTGGAGCTTCCTGGTAGAAGACAACGTTAATGCTAATCGTTTGGCTGCCCGGGTCAGAGAGTGTGAGGACGACGATGACGGTATGCCGATCCTACCGGCAGAACTAGTTGACGTAATCAAGGTAAGCGAAGTGTTTAAGATCGGTGCACAGAAAGGATAACCGCCCCAACGGGGCAAGGAGGACTAAGATGGCTAATGCAAAGAAAAAGAACGGCACAGCGTTGGCGAAGATCGGAGATCAGGAGTTTGCGATCCTGAAAGTCGGCATGGCCGGAATGCTGGAATCACTGAGAGAGAACATCGGTGACGAGTCGCTAGCACCCTTCGAGTTGGACCGAGTGAAGATCCCAGCCGGTGGCACACAAGCATGGACGATCCCTACCGTCGATGGTGAGATCGTAGCAAAAGACTTCACCGGTGTAATCGTCTACCACAAACTAGGCCGGGTCTACTGGAGGGAGTCCATTGATGACGGTGGGGGGAACACCCCGCCGGATTGCTGCAGCGATGATAACGTAACCGGGATCGGAGAACCTGGAGGAGAGTGCAACAAGTGCCCATTCGCTCAGTTCGGGTCCAGTAACAAGGGTAAGGGGCAGGCGTGCAAGCAAGTCAAACTTCTGTTTGTCGTGCGAGAAACTGCCCTGCTACCCATCGTGGTCAGCCTACCACCCACCAGCCTGAAACCGGCTAAGCAGTACATGCTTCGCCTGGCTTCTAACGCCCTGCCCTATTACTCCGTCCTGACCCGCTTCGGTCTGGAGAAAGCAATCAATGGTAGCGGCGTTGACTACAGCCGTGCAGTGCTCAGCCTGGCGGAAAGGCTTAATCCCGAGCAAGCAGCACAATTCAAAAAGCTCAGCCAGGAACTAAAGCCGCAGCTCGATGCGGTGCGAGTGGATCAGGAAAACCCTGCGTCGACCGAAGCTGGTTAGTTAGACGTAGCCCTGCGGCAGCGTGGAAGGACACGCCTGAAGTTCCCGGAATAGGCCCAGTGCCTAACGCGTGGGCAAATTGAATAAAACTGGGAGTCGGTATCGAATCCGGCCCGCAGGGCTTTTCGAATGAGTACTGGCAGAAAGTACAGGAATTATTGAAAGGATTACGATGATGAAGATTATCGTTTTTGACCCCAAAAAAGAGATGGACAAGCCCGGTTTACCCGATTTGGTTGCAAAGCTAGTCCAAGTTGGGAATGGCGCTGGGATTCAACTCCGTACCAAAGAAGGCAAGTTTGTAAGACACGCATTGACCTTACCTTGTACTCTGCTGGAATATATCGCGAAAAGTTCTGCGGGGGCATGGGAATTGAAACTGACGACAACGGCCGGTTTCGCGACATAAGCAACGGGTAAATACAGTTTACCCTGCGGCGGCGTTGCTTACAGACCAAACGCTGAGAGCAAAAGACCAACGTAAAAAGCCGCGTGCGGTGGAGTCTCAAGAACGAAGCGGCTGCCACGGGCAATGCCAATAAGCCCCGGTGAGTCGGTGGAAATCCGGCCCGCAGGGTAAACTTTTCTAAAAGGAGGCCAGAGATGAGCGACAATGTAAGAATACTCGGCGCGTTATTGACGATGTTGGCAATAGGGTTTGGTGGATGCTTCTTGGTGATGTGGTGGGTAAGCGGCTTAGGTGTGGCCCTATCTGTTATAAGTAACACTGTTGGTACATTCTTTGTCGCTGTTATAGTTGTGTTGGTAACGCTTTGGTTGTGGGGATGTTACTAAGGAGGCCAATGATGAAAAACGAACAGTTTGCTGAGATCTTAGGGCAGAGCGACTTTGCCTATTTCCTGGGTCAGATAGTCGGAAATCTTGCTGGAAAGAGTGACGTGGTGGGTGATATTAGCGAGGCACGTTACGATCTACGCTCGTCTCATGGCCTGGACGAGATCGTCGATGTTGCGGCTGAACTAGCTGAAAGGTGCTGTCGAGCTACAACCGAGTATAAGAACAACGAGAATAATTCTGACAAAGGACTTGCCCATGCCCAAACCCCATAGCGGCATAAGCGACCCGAAGATACTAGCCCGGCGGATAGCGGCGGCACACAGGGGCAAGCGAGGTGCTGTAAATTATCTGAGCCAAGAATTATCAGACCAAACGGATTATGGCCGAAGCGTTGCCATACAGAGATTGTCCGGCTCCCGTTTGAAGGTGGACAAGAACAATAACCCTACGATCGGTCGTGAGATCGTAGGGCATCCCCGTACAGGCATAAGGAGGTAATGTTATGAGTGAACGCCACGAACAGACCGCGGCGGATAAGGCATGGAAGAGATACAGAGGCGCCGCTAGGATTAGCGGTAATTCAAGCGCTGATTTTTTGCAGGGCTTCGCCGTAGGCAAGGCGGAGGGCAAGCGGGAGACTTATTCACGGTTTGATTTTTTTCTCGATCAACTCGAGGCCGAACTCGCGGCGGAATCTAGCCCGGATGGGCAGGAAGGTAATACTGATGCTAACCGACGATGAACAAGCGAAACTGGCTGAGTTTATGAAGGAGCCCGACCATGAGACTAAGCAGAAAACGATTTGCTACGAGCCCCCACCTGATGGGTCGGAACGTTGCTGCG
>LAZR01001410.1_pt1 | contig 15244 bp, 20 predicted proteins | sample 329461 | NCBI WGS metagenome assembly LAZR01 (sample SAMN03002196, study PRJNA259156) | marine sediment metagenome | biome: sea floor; feature: Hydrothermal impacted sediments; material: marine sediment; isolation source: Loki non-amplified sample from Loki's castle hydrothermal vent sediment ...
CACCAGGCGTGGGCATCCCGTTCCCGGATTATGAACTCCCCGGTTCCGGCGTCGTACTCATCCATGAGGTACCCGGTCGCCACGCGTGCGGGGACCCCCAACAGGCCGGACATCACCGCCAGGGCGGAGGCGAAGTATTCGCAGTGCCCGCGCCGGAGGTAAAACAGAAAGTCTTCTACCCCGTCGCGCGACGGATCGCTTTCGCTGAGGTCGAGGGTATATCCATATTCCGCCTGCAACTTGTTCTTGATGCGATGCGCTATGGCCAGGTTCAACTCCTCCCGACGGTCGGGGTTATCCCTGCGCTGTTGGAGCAGATCCTTGCACCATAGTTTCGCCAGGTCACGAATTCGCTGTTCGGCGTGGGGGGGCAATTGTGTGCGCCGAATGATGTATTTCATGTTTACCGGCTGGCCCCGAATACGTCGCAGGTACTCGAGCTGCTTTTTCGTCAAGGGCCGAGGGAACGACCATGATCCTGCGCGTGAACGGGGTCCAGGTTGGGGTCAACGCCTCCGCGGGGTCCGTTCTCGACTGGGCTAGCCCTCGTCTCTTTGAGGTTAAAGATACGACGACCGGTGGCGTGGGCGACACCACGGGTCGGGACAAGGCCGCGGCGTGGATCAGCGGCTACAGCTCGGCGGCGTCGGACCAGGACGTCATCGACATGGAGGGCTTCCTCGCCGACCGGTTCTCGGTGCCCGGGGTGGTCTCGCCCACGGCGTCAAAGCCCGCCATCGCCAGCCCACAGATCGAGTACGACGTGAACTCCCTCGGCGCCCTCGGCGAGGGCGACACCGTCGCCCCCTGGGACGACCAGACCGTCAACGGGAACGACGCCATCGCGGTGGGCACCCCGGAGATGGACCTCGGCGGGTGGCTGAAGGACGGCGGGCCGGCCGTGCGGATGACGCTGCCCAACGGGCAGGTCAACTTCACCGACCCGGGCTTCGGGGGAGAGGACGAGATCACGTGCTTCTGGGTCTTTCGGTTGGTGGACATGTCCGCCACGAACGTCCTCACGGGCGGGACCTCGTTCACGTCCCTGACGCAGATCGAGGCCTTCGTCACAGCAGCCGGCAAGGTCACGGTCAGCTTCGGGACCGACGAGGGGGTGCTGGCGGTGTCGTCCGCGGACGGCGAGATCCTGCCCGACACCGACTACGTCCTCAGCTTCACCCACTCCTCGACGGACGGGAAGATCCTCCGCAAGAAGGTGCTCGACGTGAACGGCGTCCAGATCGGGGCCAACCCCGCCAGCACCGGCAACCTCATCGTCTGGAGCGGGCCCCAGCTCTGCAACATCGTCGACGTCGCCTTCGCCAAGTTCATGAAGTACATGTGGTTCAGCGGCTACACGTCCCTGGCCTCCGTCGGCCAGCTCATCCAGATGGAGGAGTTCCTGGCCGAGACGTTCCTCGGCCAGAGCCCCCTGGCGGGGTTCCCTCGCGACGTGCCGCCCCGGCGCGTGGGCGGCCTGTTCAACCCGGGCGCCGTCAAGCGTCGCACGAACGCGGGGCTCACGCAGATCAGGTCACTGACCGCGATCGGCTGGTCGTGGACGGAGACCTTTCCCCTGCTCCGGGTGTCTGATCCCGACCACGTGGCGCTGACGGCGTTCATCAAGAACGCCTGGCATGCGGGCCAGATCTTCAAGGCCGTCCACCCCCTGCGTCCGGGCAGCGGGCTCACGCCCAACGGGCTCGGCACCGCGAACGTCATGGTCGTGGGAGCGGGCCAGACGGGGAACAGCGTTCTCACCGACGGGTGGCCCATCAACACTGTCAACTGCGTCGTGGCCGGGGACGTGATCTCCATCGGCGGCGAGGTCGCCGTCTACGAGGTGGTCCAGTCGGCCGACTCCAACGGGACGGGCGAGGTGACCGTCCTCGTGAACCCTAACCTTCGGTCGTCGCCCGCTGACAACGCCCTCGTGACGACGACCGACGTGGAGTTCGTCGTGACGATCCTAGACCGCTCCAGGTTCGAGTCGGCCCAGCCGCCGAACCTCTTCGCGGACTATCAGGTGACGTTCGGCGAGGCGCTGCTCTGATGGCCGTCTTCCCGGCGGCACCGGCGCCCATCACCGTGGGCGACCTCTGGGGCTCGGGCGCGCTCAAGGACGTCGGGCCGTCGGGGCTCATCCAGCTGCGACCCACGAAGGCCGCGGGCTGGTCGTGGAACCAGACCTGGGGACTGCTCAGCGTGCGCAGCTTCGTCCACATGGAGCTGATCGCCTTCCTGGACCGGGCCTGGAACCGGGGGGAGATCTTCGACGTCACGCACCCGCTGGTGCCCGGCAGTGGCACGTCGCCCAACGGGCTCGGCACGAGCGGGGTCCTGGTCGACGGCGCGGCTCAGCTGGTCGGCGCGACCTCCATCTTCACGGACGGGTGGCCGGTCTCCACGCAGGACGTGACGCGAGCCGGGGACGTGATCAAGATCGCCGGCGACTCGGCGGTCTATCTCGTCACCGCCCGCGTCTCCTCGAACGGCGCGGGCGGGGCGGAGGTGCCCATCACCCCGCCCCTCAGAAAGAGCCCGGCTGACGACGCGGCCGTGACCACCGCCGACGTGACGTTCAGGGCGGTGCTGGCGGAGCGGTCACGGTTCGAGGCCTCACGCCCGCCCCTGTTCCACGGGGGCTACTCGGTCGTCTTCACGGAGGCCCTAGCGTGAGCCCGCGTACACTGAACACGGCGGTAGACGCGGAGAGGCTGGAGTTCACCTACCTCTACGAGATCAACCACAGCGGTGGGACGATCTTCATCACCAACGCGTCCCGGGACATCGTCGCCCTGGGCGAGACGTGGACCGCGGTCGGCGGCGCGCTGCTGCAGGGGCCGGTGTCGGACATGTCCGACCGCAAGGCCCAGGGCGTGGAGCTGAGCCTCTGGGGCGTCAGCCAGACGATCATCGCGCTGATCCAGCTCAACCAGTTCCGGGGACGGACCATCCTGATCTACCTCGTCGGCGGCGACCCCGACACGGGCGCGTTTACGACGCCCGACCTCATCTTCAGGGGACGCCAGAACTCGGACTACAAGATCACCGAGGAGCGGGACCACGACTCCACGACGTCGGGCGGCTCGGTCGTCGTGAAGACCCGCATCTCGTCGGACCTCTCGCAGATCAACACCAAGATGTCCTGCCGCTGCTCGGTGCCCAGTCACCAGGCATACCTGAGTCGCGCCGGCTTAGACCCGGACGACGACTTCTTCGAGCGCACCCTCTCGATCATGAACACGGCGATCTACTGGGGCACGGAGAACCCCGACCTCCCGGAGCCCACGCCGCAGAACATCTGGGCCAACCGCGGTGGTGACAACTGATGACCAGGCCGCGGCTGGAGCGCGTCGAGAACTGGGACTCACGCCTGGTAGAGTTCGCCCGAGAGGTCACGGACCAGCCGTTCGAGTGGGGCGTGACCGACTGCGCCTCGCTCGCGCGACGCGGGCTGGAGGTCGTCTTCGGGCTGGACCTGTGGCGGGGACACGTCGGCACGTGGAAGACGAGGCGCGGCGCCCTCGGCGTGTCCGGGCGAACGGAGCACCAGGAGGCCCTCAGAGCGTCCGGGGCGGTCGAGGTAGGCAAACACTACGCCTGGAGCGCCGACGTGGCACTGGGGGACAGCGTGGACGACCACGGCATGCTGCAGGTCGCGCTCCTGCTGCCCACGAGGAAGGCGATGACGTCCACGCCCGAGCGGGGCGTCCTGATCGTCGACAAGCTCAGCCTCGCCGAGGGCACCACGTTCTGGCGGTACACCACCGAGGAGACGGGCTGATGTCCGGCGCCAAGGACTTCATCATCGGCGGCGTGGCCATCGGGCTGAGCTTCGTAGCGGCCGCGGTGCCGGGCGGGCAGTTCCTCGCGGGGCCGCTGTTCGCGTACGGCACCGGGCGGATCATCCAGGGGCTGACCAAGATCTTCTTCACCGAGGAGCAGCGGATCCAGGGGCAGAAGCTCAACGTCCGCAGCACCCAGGCGTCGCTCCCGGTGGTCTACGGGATCAGCCGCGTGGGCCTGAAGGTCATGGACATGCGCATCGTCAACGACCAGGACCCCGCCACACCGAGCGCCGACCCGGCGGCGCTGTTTCCCACGGGCGGCGGGGAGGACGCGGACGAGGCCGCGGACAACGATGACATCCTCGCGAAGGTCGGCGCCCTGGCCCTGGGCGCGGTGGACGGCACCGGCGTCCAGGACATGAACAACGTCCGGGTCTACTCGGACACGTTCAACGCCATCCCCAACCCCGGCCCGTTCTCGGCGGCGCCGACTAACGCGGGCGTGGACGCCCGGTACGCCACCCACCTGAAGTACATCCTGGAGGACGGGAGCGACGTCCAGTCGCCACGCGTCGAGCTACAGAACCAGCTGGGGTGGACCGCCAACTTCCACGGCCGAGGCGTGGCCTACGCCGCGTTCTTCTCGTTCTACCGGCCCGACGTGTGGAACCAGGGGATGCCGCAGTACACGGTCGAGGTCACGGGGAACCGGGTCTACGACCCGCGGACCTCGGCGTTCATCAACTTCGCCACGTCCGGGCCGTCGTCGGACAACCCCGCCCTCTGCGTCCTGGACTACCTCACCTCGGGGAGGTACGGCGGGGCGGTCCCGTACGCGGCCCGCGACGGCGGGGCCGACGACTTTATCGACGAGCAAAGCTTCATCGACGCGGCCAACTACTGCGACGACCTGGTCTCGATCCAGCCGTCGGGGACCGAGAAGCGGTTCCGGATGAACGCTGCGCTCGACACCGGGATCATGGTGGCCGCCAACGTCCAGGACATGCTGGCCACCTGCCGGGGCGAGCTGATCTGGCAGAACGGGCTCTACCGGCTGATCATCCGACAGGTGACCACCCCGGAGACGTTCGAGCTCACGGAGGACAACATCGTCGGGGCGATCCAGTGGACCCGGAAGGGCGCGTCCGTCCCCAACCACATGGAGGCGGTCTTCCCCGACTCGCTGGACAACGACTACAACCCGAACACGGTGACGTGGCCGCTGGTCGGCGACACGACGCTCCTGGACGAGGACGCCGGCGTGGAGAACCGGGCGGAGCTGGCCCTGCCCTACACGACCACGTACCTGCAGGCCCAGCGTACGATCATGGTCCTGCTCCGCGAGGCGCGGAACGACGTCTTCATCAACCTCACCGCGACCCAGGCTGCCTACGAGCTGCAGGTGGGCGCCGTGGTGAAGGTCACCCACGAGGGGCCCGGCTTCGATCAGCTGGAGATGACGGTCCGCCAGATCTCCCTGACCCCGGACGGGCTCGTCGGGCTCGCGCTCCAGCAGTACACGGCCGCGGCCTACGACCTGGACACGCTCGCCGCCCAGCCGTCGGCGCCGACGACGAACCTTCCGGACCTGACGTCGATCGATCCGCCAACCGCGCTGGTATTAACCGCGGACGAGACGACCACGCTGCGGACCCAGGACGGTCAGGCGGTGCCCCGGATCCGGGTGGAGTGGACGCCGCCGGTGGACCCGTACCTGTCGCACTACGAGGGCCAGTTCTTTCGGACCGCGGCACCGACGGAGCTGGAGGCGATCGCCAACCCGCAGAAGTTCGACGACAACATCTTCATCTGGCCGGTGACGGAGGCCGAGAACTACACGGTCCAGATCAGGTCGGTGAACAGCCTCGGGGTCAAGAGCGCGTTCGTCTCGGCCAGTATAACTGTGGTCAGTGAGGGCCAACCCGACTTCTCGTTGACGGCGATTCTCGACGTATCCCTGGCGGCGGTCGTGGAGGCGGACGGGAACGCGGGAGTGGCGTCCTACAAGATCGCCTTCGTGAAGGGGTTCTCGCCGCTCACCGAGCCGACCGACGCGGTGGTCCGAGCCAGGGGGTTCGTGAACGGCCAGAAGCTCAGCGTCGCGGACGTCAACGCGGCCTACACCGACGTCCCGGTGGCGCTCGGCCCCGGCGAGGCGTGCCTGTTCAAGGCGTTCGCCTACTCGCTGGCGGGTGGCGTGGGGAACGAGTCAGAGCTGCCGGTGACGGCGTTCGTGACCCGGTTCATCGACCTGGTGTTCCTCAACCTGGCCGGGGGCAACTATACGATCGTGCAGGACGAGCTGCTCCACAACGCCGACATCGTGTTCGACCTGAGCGAGAGCCGGCTCAGGATCCAGGACTCGGTGCAGGGCGGGGCGGCGTTGGCCATCACGAGCGGTGACAGGATCCTGATCCTGGCCGCGCCGGACGTACCCTAAAGGGAGAGACAGAATGTCAACCTTCGTACTGATCGACGTCGGGGGCGGAGACCTTAGCGACCCGCTGAGGCTGGAGAACGACACGTCCGGGAACGCCGCGATCTTCCGGGTTCAGAACAACGGCAACCTCGTCGTGCTCATCGACGGCGTGCTCATCACGCTGGCCAACCACGTACAGATCTCCAACAGCTTGATCGTCGGGCTGGGCCTCGTGCAGACGGGCACCGCCAGCGTGGGCTTCGGGCTCACCCCGCCCGCCGACGGGAAGCTGTTCGCCACGAAGACCGCCTCCAGCGGCTTCATCTTCGAGGGCGTGGACACGGAGGTCACGAACCCCTTCGGGATGCTGCTCAACTTCTCGGCGTCCTCGCCGGACGACAACATCCGTCGGTTCCTGGAGTGTATCGACGCCACCACCGCTCGGTTGTTCATCGACTCAGACGGTGACGTGAACAACCATGACGGGATCTACGGGACGATCTCCGACGAGACGCTCAAGCAGGACATCGAGGACGCCGCGTCTCAGTGGGACGACTTCAAGGCGCTGCGGTTCCGGAAGTTCAAATTCAAGACGGACGTGGCGGCGCACGGGGCTGGCGCGCAGACCAAGCTCGGGCTGGTCGCGCAGGAGGTGCGGGCCACGTCACCCGGCCTCGTCGGCTCGTCCGACATGAGGCACGACCAACGAGACCCCAAGAAGCCTCACGTTCCCGACATGAAGCTGACCCTGAAGCAGTCCATCGTGTTCATGAAGGGGATGAAGGCGCTACAGGAAGCGATGCTGCGGATCGAGGCACTGGAGGCGGGACCATGAAGCTAGACAGCGAGGAACAACGAGAGGATCTGCTGGAGCTGCTCAGCACCGTGAGGGTCAGCACGACGCTCGGCACGATCCATGAGACGCAGGCCGAGGCCGACCGGATCATGGACCCGATCAGGAACGCCGGGATCGAGGGCGAGGACGAGCGGCCAGTGGTACCGATCGAGAGCCTGGCGCCTGACCCGCCGAAGCTGGAGGCCGTGCCGTGAGCATGTTCAACGACGAGAAGGGCAAGACGAGCATGGGCCGCGCTCTGCTCCTGACCCACACGTTCTTCAACTGGATCTGGATGTGGCTGTTCATCCTCGGGCTCGTGGAGCCGATGGACGGCGACGTGCTCAACATGCTGATCGGCTCGCTGGACGTCACCATGTTCATCGTCTTCGGCGGCTGGGTGATCGGGCCTAGATCCTTCCAATACCTCTTCCCGCAGCTGGGCACGGTCGCGTCGGCCGCGGGGAAGCTGGTCGGTCGAGCCAGGGGGACCGACGACCGGTACACCGACGACGAGAGGGACCTGTGAGGGGCGTGCTCGGGTGGGACTACGAGCTGGTCGAGACCGTGGCCAACGGACAGTACAGCTCCCGGCTGAGGGACGAGCGGCGCGGGGTCATGCTGCACTACGACGGCTCGGGCTCGGACCGCGGGGCGGTCCAGTGGTTCGGCGACCCGCGCTGCCGGGTCTCCTACAACGTGCTCGTGCTCGACGACGGGGACTACGTTCAGATCGCCCCGGACGAGGCCCGTGCCTGGCACGCCGGCCGGTGCGCGACGTCTGACCCGGCCCAGCTCCCGTACACCGACGCCAACAGCGCCTTCTACGGGGTGGCCATCGCCAGCTCCGGCAAGGAGGCCGTCACGCCGGTCCAGCTGCTCACGGTGGTGGCGCTCTGCCGCGGCTACTTCCGGAGGCACGGGTGGCCACTGGGCCAGACGTGGCGCATCGTGAGTCACCGGTCCGAGGCGACGCCCCGTGGCCGGAAGACCGACCCGGAGGGCGCGGACCTGAAGAACCCGATCATGTCTACCGAGTACGTCCGCGGGCTACTATCTAAGGTGAGAGAGACGACGTGAGCCCTCCAGGTCAGCGCTACCAGGTTCGACGGGACGACTTCTTCTACCTGCTGGCTCAGGGGCTCATCCCCAAGGCGAGCGGCCTCAACAAGTTTGGCCGAAATCCCGACATCGACACCGGCACCCTGCCGGAGGACGTGTGGGACGCGGGCGGCGTCTGGGTGCCCCCGACCATCGCCCGCGTCCACGACCTGGTCAGCACGAGCGTCAACGACGCGGCGGGGGGAACCGGCGCACGAACGGTCCGGCTCACGGGCCTGACCAGCTGGTCGGCGCTACCGGAGACTGAGGTGGTGACCTTGGACGGCACCACCCCCGTCGCGACCCTCAAGGCCTGGGTCGTGATCTACCGGATGGAGACGCTCACGTTTGGCGGCACGCGGTCGAACGAGGGCGACGTCACGGCGACGGCTGTCGTGGACGCGACCGTCACGGCCCAGATCGGCGTGGGCTCGGGTCAGACGCTCATGGCCATCTTCGCGATCCCGTCGGCGCAGAAGCTCTTTCTCACGAGATACTACATAGGATGGGTTCGAAGCGCCGCGGCGGCCAACAGCGCTGACCTGGACCTGTTGGTGAACCTTCGACCTGACCAGGCAGACGGCGGCTTCGTCACGAAACACCACCTGGGCCTGTTCGGCTCGGGTACCACGCATATCCCCCATGAGTTCAAGCCCTACCTCGTCATCCCCGGGCCGGCGATCATCAAGCTACAGGTGACGGACGTGAGCGCGAGCAACACGAGCATCACGGGCGGCTTCGACGGCGTAGTCGTGGAGGTGTGATGAGCGTCGAGACCGAGCTGACGAACGTGACCAAGGTGGAGGTGAGGTTCAACCTAGCCAGCCTCTCTAACGTAGAGATGCTGCCAGGTCTAGTGCCGCTGGAGCTGCCGCGGCTCGGTGACCTCACGCTCTACTACGACCCTCTAGAGCAGGGCGACCTCTCGATCATCGAGGACGTGGTCAGCGGGGAGAGCATGACGCGGATCCCCTCGCTCGACTTCTCGTACAACGCCAGCCCGCCGTCCGTCGACCTGGCCGTGGGCACCGACGCTCGGAACCTGCTCGTGGACCCGTCGCTCATCCGCGCCGGCGCCGACGGTATCCAAACCATCATGATGCTGCTGAAACCTGACGGCGTCATCGCCGACCAGTACGCGTTGGACTACGGGACCAACGGAAACACCATCCTCCTGGGATTCGTCGACAGCCGCTGGGAGTTCTTCGTCGGCGTCGGTGACTTCACGGGCGACGACCCGCGGACGGGCACGCAGATGGTCGCCACCGCGGGGGCGTGGCAGACCGTGTGCTACACGGTCGACGTGGACGGGGCCGGCAAGCAGAGCGGCTACCTCGACGGCGCGCTGGCCGTGGGTCCGCTCAATAAGACGTTCGACCTCACCCAGGCGGCCGCGGTGCTGGACCTGGGTCACACCAACGGCGCGGCCGACCTCGTGGGCGAGTTCGGGGCCTACCTGCACTGGACGGTCGCCCTGACGGCCGCCGAGGTCGCCCAGGCCCACAATTTCCTGCGAGCCATCAACGCGGGCTACGGACTAACGGAGGCGTAGACGTATGAGCCAGTGCCAGACGTTTAACTTTCAGGCAGGGCAGGTCAGAGCCCGGATCATCCTGGCGGTAAAGACACGGGATCCCATCACCCAGCTCCTGTCCGCCCTGGACCTGTCGGCCGCCACCCAGTTCGACGTCACGATCAAGAAGCCGTCCGGTGGCAAGGTCACCTATCTGTCCGGGCCCGGTGAGGTGATCTTCACCCCACCGCCCGACGGGACAGGGGACGGCACCGACGGCCTCATCGAGGCGGCTACCCTCCTCGCGACCGACCTGGACGAGGCCGGCACCTACCTCGTCCAGGCTGAGATCACGGACGCCGGGATCGACGGCTTCACGCAGGTCGGGTCGTTCACGGTGGGGGCGAACCTATGATGAAGGCCCAGCAGCTCGTCATCCTGGTCCTGGCGGTGGTCGTCACCGTCGGGGCCACCCGGTTCGTGGACGGCTTCGGTCGCCGCGGCCTCCAGCACGCCCTGGACACGCTCGCCTCCAACGAGATCCTGCGGCGCGCGGCCGACTCGCTACGGTGGGAGGTCCAGCTCGCGACCATCTCCGACGACCTCGGGGACCAGCTCCGCGCCGCGTCCGACTCGACCGGCAGCCTCGAGGACCGGACAGCCGTCCTGATCGCCAAGGTGGAGAGCCTCCAGGGCCGCGTCCAGCAGGCGACCGAGGTGAGCGTCAGCCTGATCGCCGCGCTCCGGACCGACTCCGCCTGGGCCGAGGTCTTCGCCGCCGCCCCGGACGCGCTGCCCGACTCCATCACGTCGCCGTACGACGACGGCCTCCTCTCGGGCCGCATCGCGTTCTATCCCCCTGTCACCGAGTTCGGCCTGGAGTACACGGCCCAGATCAGGGGGACGCTCGTGACCGCGGAGCTGCCGGACGGACGCTGGTCCGTGTTCGCTGCGGCCGAGGACACGGCCCGCGTCCGGTTCGACCTGCCGCGCGTCTTCATCGACCCGGCCGACCCGGTCGCGTACTGCTCCATCGTACAGCGCGGGAGGTGGGGCGGGCTCGGTGGGCTCATCGGCTATCTGGTGGGCTCGTTCGGCGGCTGAGCTTGGTGGGGTGCGTGCGGCGGGCAGGATCGCGAGAGCGGCCGCGCCACGTAGCGCGTACGACGTGCGGGGACCACCTGGAGTGGTAGCGTCAGGGCGAGATACCCGGACGGCGTGAGCACAAACGAAACAACCCCGGACGTCTAAGAGATTCAGACGCCCGGGGTCCGGCCTCGCTGGGAGGGCTGGTTCGAGGCTCAGTCAGCGACCTCCACGGTGCAGCCCCACACGTCACAGACGCCGGTCATGTCGCCGTCCTTGTCATGGCGAGGGACGGCGCCCAGCTGGGCGATCCGGTCTGAGAGCGCGTCGCTGAAGTGTTCCTCCAGTGCCTCCACGGCCTTGAGGTCGTCACCCTTGATGGTGATGGTCACGGTACGTATCTTCATGAGATCTTCTTGGTCTCGCTGAAGTCGCCCTCGTTGACGCCGCGGCCGGCGACGTCCACCTTGCTGCCGGCGCGTTGTCCGTCCTGCATACCGCGGTAGTTGCTCGTTCTCTTGGTGGTGAGGAACCGCGCCTTGCTGTATTCCTGGTGGCTCATCCACTCCTGGACCGCGTCCGCCTCGTCGTCTAGCCGGACGAGGGCGGTGTTGCTGGCGTACTGGACCTTGATCTCGTCCCGCTGCTCACGGAGGCGCCGCTGCACCTCAGCGACGAAGGCCTGCCGCCACGACTCCTTGAAGCCCAGTGCCTCGGTGACGGTGCGCTTCTCGCCGGGTGCCCGGCGGCCGCTGGTCCGGTTACCGTAGAAGACCTTGCGGTAGTCGCGCTCGCTCATGTTGACCACGAACCGAACGAGGAAGGCGGCGAGGTACGAGGCGATCTCCACGTTACCCTTGCGACCGATGATGTCGTAGGTGTTTCCGCCGCAGAGAATAATGCGGCAGTTTTGGCTTCGGCAGATGGAGCCGATCAGCTGCTCCATCCACTTGACCCGTACCTTGGAGTGTTTGATGTCGTGCTCTTCCGGCCAGAAGTGAAAGGCTCCGATTGGCTGGCCCGCCTTGCGCTCGGTCCAGTCGATGGCGCTCAGCTCCAGCTGCTCGCGGGCGGCGATCTCGGCGGCCTTGGCGGCGAAGGCCGCGGCCTCGGCCTGGGTGGTCGCGTCGTCGTTGGCCTGGGCCAGCAGCTTCTTGATGAGGTCGATGGTCTTCTCTTGCGGCGTCATGTCTCTGTCTCCTGTCTGGTTTCGCTGTCAACTGTCTATATGAAAAGATACCACCTCCAGAGAAGTTAGTACACCATATCCCTCCCTCTATATCCCTCAGCCCTCAGATGTGGCAGTCCACGATCGTCAGCCGCGCGCCGTCGGGCAGCGAGTCCAGCAGCTCGGCGAGCCGGGTCTCCCACTCCTGCGGGTCCACCTCGTCGCTGACCACGGCCCACGAGCCCATGGCGCCTCGCTCGTGCCACGTGCCGTCCTTCACCACCGCGTGAACGGAGAGGGCGCGGTCTCTCGCCCGCTGGACGTAGTCCTCGCGGGCCGTCGTCCAGACGCCGCTGTCCGCCGCGAGGTACGTCTTCGCCGAGAACGCCCACGCCGTCACGTCCCTTACCGCGGGCTGCTCGCGGTAGCTGGTCGCCGCCTCCTCGCGGCTGAGCTTCCCCGCGTCCAGCTCGGCGAGGAACGCCGTCCAGGGGGTGAACTCCCGGCCGGCGATCACCCCCTGGACGGCGTCCCACAGGGCGCCGGCGTCGGCGCCGGCCGCCACCCGCATCGTCTCCACGTCCACGTCGCGCTTGAGGGCCGAGTCCGCGCGGCCCGGGCCCGCTGGCCTCGTCCGCATCCCGGGCTCACCGACCTCGCCCTCGCCGCCGTCCCTCAAGAGGAAGTAGCCGGTCCACCGCCCGCCGACGAGGTACCAGTCCCACTGGGCGTTGGGGTTCGTGCGCCGAACGGTCTTGACGACGGCGCCCACCTCGTCCACGAGCGTATAGCCGTACTTGTGCTCGCCCTCCGTGTCCGGCTCCTCGCCGTGGGCGACGAGCGCGCGGTCATACCACTCCACGCAGAACTCTGGGAAGGAGCGTCGCTCGCTGGTCGGCAGGTCAGCCTCCTCCCAGCCGGCCGGCACCTCGTGGACCTGGGTGCGGTAGCCGCGGCCGTCGTCCCAGTCGTGCGACGTCCACTGGAGGCCCTTCCCGTTCCCGCCGGTCCCCCCGAGCGGGCCGATCTCCGTGGCCTCCGTGAGGGTGGGCTCGCGGTAGCAGGCCGGGGCGAAGCGGCTGACCCACTCGTGGTCGGCGTCCTCGCGGACCAGCGCGTCCGTGTGCCTGCAGTATGCGGTCCAGGCGTCGTCGGTCTCGTTCAGCTCCTGGACGTGTTGGTCGTCTTGTCCCGTACACTCAAACTCGTGGAACGGGGCCAGCTGGTCCTCGACGTCGTCGCCGATCACCAGCACGGGGAAGTGTGACATGGGTCAGTCTCCTGTCTCTGAGAGGGTGGGGAACGAGGCACGTCGGTTCCAGGCGTTGAACACGTGGAGGCGGTTCTCGTGATGGACGGCCTGCTTCTGGGAGTGCTCCTTGCCGTAGATGTCTGTCCACGTATGGGTCCGGTGGCCGTCTCGCGTTGGTCCGCTGGCGTCGCAGTTGGGGCACCATAGAGAGCCGGGATCGCCCGTCTCCGCCGGCTCAAAGAACGTGGGCTCCTCGCCGCAGAACGGGCAGGGCTTCGCGTACTTGGTCCGGCACCGCTGGCGCTGGGGCTCGGCCCAGACGGCCGAGACGGTCAGCGCGTCGCTGACCCTCACGTTACACAGAGGCAAGCCCTCGTCGTCCAGATAGTGAGTCTGGCCGGTAGGGCTCGCCCCAACTCTCGGGGCTGTCATATTGACTCTGTCTCCTGTCTAGAGGTCGTTCAACCTACGCGTCTCTCCCACGGACGACCACCTTCTATACGTTGTCCATGCTGTGATGGTAGAAGCCCTCGGCGATCGCGACGTCATACAGCTCGCCGGTCAGCCCCTCAAAGTCCTCGCTCACGCGGCACAGCTCCACGTGGAGCTTGGGGTTGGCGTCGCTCCAGTCGAAGAAGAACCGGAGGACGTCGTCGAGCTGCCTCTTGGTGGTGGCCGTCTCAGGCCCCCTCCTGTAGGCCGAGCGCACCGGCGATCTCGTTCAGCTTCTCGGACACGTATCCCATGGTGCCGACGTGCGCCCAGTTGACGTCGTCGGTCTCGGCCTCGTTCGCGCGGCTGTTGAGTTCGAGGTAGATCTGGCGGGCGAGCTTCTCGTTCTCACCGCTAATCTCGATGAAGCGCTCTCTGGCGGTCTTGGTCATCTGTCTGTCTCCTGTCTGGTGGACGTTGCTCATACTAAAATATACCACCTCTAGAGAAGTCTGTACACTATATCCCTCACCTCAGATGTGGCAGTCCACGATCGTCAGCCGCGCGCCGTTGAGCTATCCGGCGAGGTGGCGGTGTACGCGCGGCCTCATGGGCGGACGTTGCCCAGGAACTTTCTCATGATCTCCACGTACCGGGCCGCGGGTGACCGTCTTAGGCTACCTCCTGGATAAGGTTATTGACAACGTACCGCTTGGCGGCCTTAAAGGAGCGGAAGATCTTGCTCCGAACCTCTACCGGGTAGGGCTCACCGCTGATCTTATCGACGGCATCAAAGGCGAGAAGACCCGCGCGGCAGCCGTCGTCCGCCCAGTAGTTCCAGCGCGGGATCTCCATGTAACCCTGATGGTCGGCGCTGATCAGGCCGACCCGCTCACCGTCCACTAGGACCGCGTACTGTCCAGGCTGGTGGCCGATAGAGGAACGGTCGCCGAAGGTAACGAAGGCCTTGGCGATCTTCTTGAAAGTAATGGTCCGGTTGGTCATCTCTCTGTCTCCTGTCTGGTGTGCGTTGCTCATACTAAAATATACCACCTCTAGGGGTGTAGGTACATGGTTATTTATCAGACGCATAGACGCCTCGTCGCCCTCCCCAAGGGTGATGCGAAGCCTTGATCTTGGCTAGGCATGCTGGGCACTCCAGCTTGGGTCGTCCACGTCCATCGTACGGCGCCTCGTCGCCGCAGCATCGACACATTGGAGGTTGACATCTGATCCCCACGTGCCTCGTCTGATAGTCGTGTTTGTACTGCCGAGCGGCTGGACGCCGGTTCTTATTGTAGCGGCGCTTGTGCCGTCTCCAATACCGGCGTTGCCTCTCTCGTGTCTCCTCTGGGATCAGCCGTCGGCGTCTGTCTTTCATAGCCTTCTTACAGGCCGCACATCTGAGCGCCACCCTCAGCCGACCCTCTACCCGATTCGGGCAGTCCTGACACAGGCCGCGTCGTCGTCGAGCCTCACAGCCACAGGTGAGACCGCCCTCGCGTACGACGCCCATGCCGTCGGTCTCGAAGCTGACGGCCTGACGTTTCCTACAGTGCTTGCACGTGAGAAAGGTCTTCTCCATCACCACTGAACGACCTCCCTCTCGGGGTCTCCCCCTGGTCGCCGGCGACCAGGCCGAAGGTC
>LAZR01001411.1_pt1 | contig 15239 bp, 14 predicted proteins | sample 329461 | NCBI WGS metagenome assembly LAZR01 (sample SAMN03002196, study PRJNA259156) | marine sediment metagenome | biome: sea floor; feature: Hydrothermal impacted sediments; material: marine sediment; isolation source: Loki non-amplified sample from Loki's castle hydrothermal vent sediment ...
ATACACCATTCACTGCCGGTTTGATGATGAACAACACCATGACGAATTCGGTAAATAGCAGGATCACGCATGTTGATATTGGGCGAAGACATATCGATTTTAGCGCGTAATAATTTCGATCCGTCAGCGAATTCACCATCACGCATGCCTTTAAATAAGGCTAAGTTTTCAGCGATGCTACGATCACGGTATGGACTGTTTTTACCCGGTTCAGTTAATGTACCGCGATATTCACGGATCTCATCAGCCGATAAATCACACACATAAGCATCACCTTGTTCGATTAACTGAACGGCATAGTCATATAATTTGCCAAAATAATCAGAGGCGAAATATTGATGATCAGTCCAATCAAAACCTAACCAAAGCACGTCTTCCTTAATCGCATTAACAAATTCTTCGTTTTCTTTATGAGGATTTGTATCATCAAACCGTAGGTTACATTCGCCGTTATAATCATTGGCAATACCAAAATTTAGACAAATAGATTTTGCGTGACCAATATGCAAATAACCATTCGGTTCTGGCGGGAAACGCGTGCGGATATGCCCTTCATTTTTACCCGCCTCAAGATCAGCATTGATGATATTTCGTATGAAATTACTGGGTTTTGATGTTACTACTTCTACTTCGCTCATTTCAGTCTCTAATCAAGGTGTTCTTATCCGTAATTAGATATATCAGCGATTTGATATATCAGCATATTTAGGATGATAAGAATTAAGGTGTTAAAAATATAAATCGTAATAGTATACAAGCGCTTAAGCTTTTTCCCATAACAATAAGCTTAAATAATGACAATGACGTTATATTGAGCTGATTATTGTAAGCTTTTACACACAGAAATTAACTGATAAATCACAGGTAATAACCATTAATCTTTCGATGATTAGGCGCTAAAAAGATACAGGGAAATTGATTGGTGTTGTTGAGAAGATGATATGACAAAACAGCTGAAATCTCAGCTGTTTTGTTTTTAGATTGCTCTCAATTATTTTAAATTTTTTGGGACACTAATTACCTTTGGTCGCACGATGAAACAAAGGTTCATGTACTGATTCACGAGAAAATTGCCAGCAAGCAATAGCTATGGCAACAGCTGAAAATCCAAGTAAAATAGCAATATCTGTCATCACTGAAAAGTCAGTCGGCACATTAGGTACGGCATGTTTGAGTAAATCAACACCATAACTGAATGGGTTTATCAATACGATGTAATGCAGATAAGTCGGTAATTGACTCACCGGATATAAAGCACCGCTTAGAAAAAATACCGGAAAAATGAAGAAATTCATAATGACGGCGAAGTTATCAATGCTTTTAGAATAAACCGCAATCAATCCACCAATTGCCGCACAACATATTGCCGTTAAAACAGCGGGCAGCAATAAACTAAGCGCAATTTTAAAACTGACTAAACCTAATACTAATAACAAAACTAACAATAAACAGGCTTGCACCATCGCCGTTAAGGTTGCAGCAATCAGTTTCGATAATACGATCCAATAATGAGCAATTGGTGCGATCATCATCATTCGCATCACACCAAATTCTTTATCGTAAACTAAGGTCAATGCAGATAATAAAGCGGCGAACAATAAGGTCATCGCTAAAATGCCGGGCACTAAAAAGCTGAGATAACCATCTTGTTCAGGACCTTGCAACATGCTGCCAACACCCGAACCAATAACCAATAACCAGATCATTGGTCTAACCATCGCACTAATTAAACGAGCGCGTTGGCGAAATAATTTACTCATTTCACGGCCAACCACCGCTTTCACAGGACGCCAACTCATATTACATTGCCTTGTTGTGGGCTGCAAAATGTCCATAAATAAACATCATTCAGATTAGGTTTTCGCCATTGCATCGCTGACACAGCATCGCCAAGTGATTGTTGTAATGCATAAAAATCGACATCATTCGCGGCTATTTTAAAACTTAAATCTTCGTCTTCGCGAATCGGTTGACCAAATAACGGACTTAATTGGCTGGAAATTTGTTCTGGATTCGGTGTGCTGATTTCTAAAATATAGGTCGCTAATTGTTGTGTTAATGCTGTTGGTGAACCGCCCAGCTGTAATTGACCTTGCTGAATAAAATCGACATGATCACAGGCCGCGGCTTCTTCTAAATAGTGCGTTGTTAGAAATACAGTCATGCCTTCTTCGCGGCGTAATTGTTCAACAAAACGCCAAATAGCACGACGATTAGGCAAATCTAAACCAATAGTGGGTTCATCAAGAAATAATACTTTTGGTTTATGTAATACGCCGCGTGCAATATCGACTGCTCGACGTTGGCCACCCGATAAGGTCAGTAATTTGCGTTTACGTTTGTCTTGCAAGCCAAACACTGCCAATAATTCATCAATTCGTTTATTCGCATCATGGGGGGATAAGTTATACATTGCCGCGGCAAATTGCAGATTTTCATCAATCGACATCGTACGATCAAGCGCGGAATCTTGAAACACCAAACCAACAGTACGCCTAATGGCGACTGGATCAGCCGCTATTTTCTGCCCTGCAATCCACGCTTCACCTGATGTGGCGGCAGTCATCGTTGTTAACATATGAATCGTCGTGCTTTTTCCAGCACCATTAGGGCCAAGTAGCCCATAAAACTGGCCAGCTTGAATATCTAGATCGAGGTTATTAACCACCGTGGTCTGACCATATTGCTTAGTCAGACCACGTGTCGATATCGCAGAATCGCTATTCACTCGCAGACAGTTTTTTGGAATTTTTCGGGTTCCGGAAAACTAAAGGTTTCGCTTCCGTTACTGTCTTTTCAGCTTCTAATCGACCACGTTTTAATGCGTCTTCGATTAAATGATGATCAAAAGACTTGCTGCAAACAGGATCGGCACTGGCTGGATCGCCAGTCAACATATAAGCCTGACAACGACAGCCGCCAAAGTCTTTCTCTTTTTCATCACAAGAACGACAAGGTTCTTTCATCCATTCGTAACCACGGAAACGATTAAAATCGTTCGATTCTTCCCAGATTTCTTTGACCGAAACATCTCTTATATTCGGTAAATCCATCCCTGGTAGTTCACGCGCGGCATGACAAGGTAATGCAACACCATCTGGCGTAATCGTTAAAAAGACATTTCCCCAACCATTCATGCAGGCTTTAGGACGTTCTTCATAATAATCTGGTACCACGTAGTAAATTTTCATCTTACCTTTTTGTTCTTCTTGGTAACGATGAGCAATGGCTTCAGCTTTAACTAATTGTTCTTTCATTGGCAATAATTGATCACGATTATGCATAGCCCAACCGTAATACTGCGTCGTGGCTAATTCAACATAATCGGCTTCAAGTGAAATTGCTAATTCAAGAATATCTTCCATTTGGTCGATATTTTGGCGATGGGTTACAAAACATAACACCATCGGATAGCCATTCGCTTTGACCGCTTTTGCCATTTCAATTTTATGTTTAAACGCATCAGTTCCTGCAATCAAATCATTTAAATCTTCGGAGCTCGCTTGAAAACTAACTTGTATATGATCTAAACCTGCTTCTTTAAATTCAGCCACTTTAGCGGCATCCATACCGACACCGGAGGTGATCAAGTTAGTATAAAAGCCCATTTTTCTGGCTTCAGTAATCAACTCAACTAAGTCAGGACGTGTTAAAGGTTCACCACCAGAAAGTCCTAATTGTGTCGCCCCCATCGCTCGCGCTTGACGGAAAACATCAAGCCATTCTTCTGTGGTTAGCTCTTTCTTAAAGTTAGCGTAATCCATTGGATTTGAGCAATAAGGACATTGTAATGGGCATGCATAAGTTAACTCCGCTAACAACCATAAGGGTTGGCGAATGTCATTATGGGAACTGAGTCCTAATGTACCGCCGGTACTTCCGGCTGCTTTATTCTGGTCTGATCCAGTCATTATCGTGTGCCTCTTCTAAAAACCGGTAAACATCATCATCTAAATCAGCACCATCAAAGGCTGCTTTTAGTTCAGCGATAAGTTCAGCTACAGTTTGTTTATTCTCACTAATTCGTTTTAATATTTCGCCTGCGGCACCATTTAGCTTAACCATGCCTTCAGGGTATAACAGCACATTACAGTTTTGTGCAGGCTCCCATTGAAAGCGATAACCAAGCGCTAAGACGGGGATACTGCTCGCGGTAAAAACCGGATCACTCATTTGTTAAACCTCAAAGGTGTAGGGTGGCCGTTTTTCAATATACGCCATCCACATGGCATCGCACATTGACCAAAGTACATCCAATTTAAACTGCAGTAAACTGACTGCATGCTCTTGTTGTTCACGTGTCTTAAAATGGTCGAGTGTAATTTGAACACCGTGCTCAACATCACGTCGCGCTTCACTTAACCGTTTACGAAAATAACGATAACCTTTTTCATCAATCCATGGATATAACTCTGGCCAGTTATCTAAACGTGCTTGATGAATCTTAGGTGCAAACATTTCGGTTAATGAAGAACTCGCCCCCTCTTGCCATGTCGCTCTACGTGCAAAGTTACTATAGGCATCGACCGCGAAACGAACACCCGGTAAAACATGTTCTTCTGACCATAATTCTTCACGTGTTAAGCCCACAGACTCACCTAGTTGTAGCCATGCCTCGATACCGCCTTCTTCATTTTCAAACCCATCATGATCAAGAATACGTTGAACCCAATGCTGACGCACTTCACGAATGGGGCAATTCGCCATGATCGCAGCATCTTTCATCGGTATGGTTGTTTGATAATAAAAACGGTTTGCCACCCAACCTTGAATTTGTTGTTTATCCATTTCACCTGAATGCATTTTGACATGCAAAGGGTGGCGAATATGATAAAACTCTTCTTTTGCGCGTAATACTTGTTCAAATTCTTCGCGTGACCAAGGTGCTTTGTCTGACATTGTCATTCCTCTATTTTGCTATTTTTTTAACGCCGCTTATAGTTCAATATCCATACCATCAAAGGCAAGTTCAATATTTGAATTATTCAAGGTTTGGCGTTGTGGTGATTCTTCATTCAAAATTGGATTAGTATTATTAATGTGAATAAGAATTTTACGTGGTTTTTCCATCGCATTCAGTATGCTCATAATCCCACCAGCGCTTGACTGATCGAGATGACCCATTTCACTGGCGCGCTTATTACTGATCCCTTCATTCGCCATTTCATCATCGGTCCAAACCGTACCATCGACTAAGATACAATCTGAATTTCGCATATATTCCAATACATGAGGTTCGGCAACGCCCAAACCCGGTGCATAAAACAAGCTTTTACCTGTTCGAGTATCTTTAATGTGCATGCCAATATTATCACCCGGCACAGTATTACCTCGGTGTGGTGAATAAGGTGGCGCCTCACTTAATAAAGGGACTGCTGTAAATTCTAAACCTTCGGCACTTGGAATAGTAAAAGGCGTTTGATCTGTGGCAATTTCATGATGATTAATGCCACGGAAATGTCCCAGAATGTTAAAGACAGGAAAACCCGTCGTTAGATCTTGGCGAACCGCTTCTGTTGTATACACTTCCCATGGTGCAATATGTTCACGTAAGGTCAACATGCCTGTTACATGATCAATTTGAGCATCGGTAATCACAATCGCACTAATCGCGGTATCTCTTACTGCACGACCGGGTTGTAAGGCAGGAAAATCATCGAGCTGTTTCTTAATATCAGGGGAAGCATTAAATAAGATCCAATCCGTACCATTGGCACTAATGGCGATTGAAGACTGGGTACGTTTAGTAGCCTTAATAGTACCTTCGCGAACACCTTTACAATTTACGCAGTTGCAGTTCCATTGAGGAAAACCACCACCAGCGCCTGAACCCAATACATGTACTTGCATTATATTTATTCCGTTGACTGACAACTAAATCGAATAAATCTGTTACAGAGAACTATTTGATTTAGTGATTTAAGATACTTGAGGCCCTCTGAAGGGCCCCAAGCATACATCAAAAACCGATATTAACGGTTGCAGATGTACATTGTTACTTCAAAGCCGAAACGCATGTCTGAGTATTCTGGTTTAGTCCACATAATAAAGCTCTCTTTTTTAGTTAGTTATAAAATACTGTGCGAAATAGCTCGCATCAGCAACTGTAATAGTACACTTCACTTATCATTGTTTCGTCAGGAATACCCGTTGCAATACTAAGGATTATCCTTATTTGCTATCGCAAGTTTCAAAGGCAAAAAAAAAGCCCCGATATCTTCCGATATCGGGGCTTTATATTTTTTACGATTCGAATTAACGATTGCAAATATACATTGTTACTTCAAATCCGAAACGCATGTCTGAATATTCTGGTTTAGTCCACATGATAAACACCTCGTTATTTAGTTAGAAATTGTCAGGAAAACTATTTTTCGTGACCTTGGAGCTAACTATACTCGGATGAATGTTATGGGGTTAGAGGAAAAGGCTTGATGTTACTGAGGATTTTCCTGAGTGAGTGTTTAAGGTTCCAATAATCCACTTCTAATAGCTAATCGTGCAAGTTCAGCAGAATTAGATACATTTAACTTTTGTTTAATCGTTGTGTGATGAGTACCGACAGTTTTTGGGCTTAAGTTCAAAATATCAGCAATATCATTGACCGTTTTACCTTCTGCTAATAAGCTAAAAACTTCGAATTCACGTTGACTCAAGGTATCAATAATACTTTCTGATCCCGATACTTTTTGCAAAGCAATCGTTTGTGCAATATCAGGATTAATAAAGATTTTACCTTGTGCAACTTGCTCCACGGCTTTAATCATTTCTTCCGGTGCACTGCGTTTTGGAATAAATCCTTTGGCGCCGGCTTGCAAAGCTCGCGAGGTAAATACGCTATCTTCATGCACACTCAACACCAAAATTCGTGCTTCAGGGCTACGTGCAATAATACGTTCAATCGCGCCGATACCACCAATCCCCGGCATCGAAATATCCATCACTACCACATCAGGATGATATTTAATGTAATCTTGCACGGCTTGCTCGCCACTTCCCGCTTCAGCTATCACAACAAGCTTATCGCCATCTTCTAATAAACGCCTAAACCCTGCACGTACTAATTCATGATCATCGACTAGCAATACGGTTGTTTTATTGTTACTCATACGATTTTATCCGCTCCTAGTGGAATAGCGACATGGATTTTTAACCCCGCTCCCAAGCTGCTGACCAATTTGAATGTTCCGCCTAAACTATGCGCGCGTTCTCGCATGCCTAGCAAACCAAAATCAACATCAGAATGAAAGTCTTGAATCTCCATTCCTTTACCATTATCAGAGATATCAATAATTAACTGATTTTGTTGTAGTTTATCATCAAATTGATTATTCACAGCAATAATCATTTCACTTGCATCAGCATGGCGAACAGCATTAGTAATAGCTTCTTGCACAACCCTGAATACAGTCATATTCATCATTTCATTCAAATGATCTAATTGTCCGGAAACATTCAGGCTGAAACTAATATTCGGCTGTCGCTTTCGCCAAGCAGAAATACATTCTTGTAAGGTCGCTATTAAACCTAAATCGTCTAATGGACTAGGACGCAGTCGTGTGATCATATTATGAACAACATCATAAATATGGCTCGCCACGTCAATAATGGCTTGAGCGCTTCTATATACTTTAGGTTCTGTGGTTTCGCTACGATTCCGAATTAATACTGCATCTGTTTTAATTGCCGTCAGACATTGCCCCAATTCATCATGTAATTCTCGTGCTAAATGTCGGCGTTCTTCTTCTTGCGCTTCCGCCATATGATGTGTCAATAAACGTGTTTCACGCAGCTGACTTTCAGCCGCTTCGGCTTGTTTGTGTTCAGTAATATTTCTTAACGTGCAGATAACGCCACGCACTGTCTCATCCGTATCTAATAGCGGGACGGTGGAAAATAAAATAGATCCAATACGACCATCCGGCAATGGCAAGCTTGTTTCTAGATTTTCGACTGTTTCACAGTTTTCTAAAATCTCGGCAATACGACTACGGTGCTCAGTGAAACCTAAATTAGCTAACGCTTCACCGACTAATAACGTCGTTTGATGATGAAATAATCGCTCAGCAGCCGGATTGCAAAATGTAATATTACCAGCATGATCTAATGATAAAATAGCATCACCCGTTTGTTTAACCAATGTAGCTAAACGGCGGTTTTCCTCAATACTCAGTTCGAGTGTTTGCCCCATTCGATTAAAGGTTTGACTGATTTGATTCATTTCTGCCAAAGAGAAACTTGGCAAGCGTAGATGTAAATCACCACGCTCGAAACCAGACAGAGCAGCGAGTAAACGATCAAGAGGCCTGAGTAACCATCCAACGCCCCAATACAAAAACAAACCTACAAAAATAAAGATCCCAATACCTAACTCTAAAATGCCGCGTAAATCTCGCCAGCGGTCACCAATTTCTTGCAAAGGTGCAGCGTAGATAACCATATGACCCGTACCAAACTGTTTGGTTAAGGGGATTACTTTTGGAAACAATATCTTAACAAACCATTCAGGTGGTTTTGCACCCATGTCCTCTTGCGGCTCACCCTCAAATAACAAACCTTTAGAATCAAATAACAGGATATGTAAGCTACGAATTTCGCCCAATGCTTTGACTAAATCTTGCAGATGCTCGTATACACCTTGCTCTCTATTGAGTGATATGCCAGACAATGAAACCGTGATTAGGCGAGCCGCTGCCGCCATCGTGTCTTCCATTTCAAGCTTTACTGACTGACGAGCATTACTAACTAATACGCCTGTGCTTGCTAATACTGAACTGAGCAGCAATACAGCAAAAAATAGATGAACTTTTACCTTAAGACTCATCCAACAATAGTTTCCGCTGAGCCTTTGGCACCGATATTATCAACCCAGCGAATTGTAATTTTATCGCCCAGCTTACCGCCAGCTAATTGAAAAGAAAAATAGGGATTTTTAGCCGTTGCTGTACCACATTTTATCGTCAGTACTTCATCTTCATTACGCCAGCAACGAATATCTTGAATAAACTCAGCAGGAATTAACTCGCCCACTTCATTCTTACCTCGTCCGGTGTGCATAGGATGAGCTAACAATAAGCGTACGGTTGTTTCATCCTCTTTTAATTTCGCTCGAATTCGATCTTTTGCCTTTAATGCCATTAAGCACATCCTCCAATATCGACTTCCACCATCCGAGACGTTTTATATAACTTACCGCCCGCGTTAATGACGGCAATAACCAAGGAGTCTTCAGCGATTTTAATCATGCTTTTAAAAGGTAGTTTTACAGAAGGCGACAACTCCAAACTCATTGCGAGCGGATTAGGATTTTTCTCAACTAAAATTGCAATACGTTGAATATCTTTTAAGCTACTTTGAACCTCAATCGGCACCGATGCCCCGTTAACCGCATAACTAGGTGGACTACCTACTTTAAATTTCACCATCTCATCATCGGCAATTTCAGCTTGGCCAAGTAAGGCGAGTAATGCATCTTCAACCGTTTTTGAATTAAATGCATCCGTTGGCCAGTGAGCCAGCACTCGTTGTGGTAATAACAAACCACTTGTCGCGACCAAAGCCAGCGTCGATGCCGAGATCACACCTTTTAAAACAGTCCTTCGTTGTTCAAAGCGTTTATCTGTCATGACAACTCATCATCCATCTGCTTTAATGCCATTTCAACCTCACGTAACCGAGCAGTTATTTTAGAAAGCTGATATTCATCGTGTTTTGCAAAACCCGCCGCTACACGTAGTTGATCCGCGGCTTGTTCTAAACGACCCGAATTATAATAATACTCTGCTAACCAACTGTGAGACTGACTTTTCTCACCCATTGCCGCTTTTGCTTGCGACATTAATTTATAAAGCGGACGAGATGGTGAGCCAATTTCAAATTGGGTTTGTAACAAGGCCACCGCTTTTGCTGGCTGATTAGCCTTCAATAACACATCGACCTGCTTCAACGTCAGCGCCTGATCATCCGGATATAATTTTTGATTATCTTCATAAATCGTTAATGCTGCCGGAATTCTACCGACAGCGACTTCTAAATCAGCAAGTGCGAGCTGATAACTTAATCTGTCTTTGTCTTGATCGATAAGTTTTTGTAAAACCGTGCGAGACAGTGTGTAATCACCTTTAGCCGCTAAAGCCAAACTATAACCATATTGCGTTGCCGTCTCATTCAAACTACTTCCTGATTGCATTTCATCGACATAAAACTGAGTCAATTGATTCAAATCTTTCGATGCCATCACTCGTAGTTTTTCACGAATCAAATAGAACTGTAAATTATCACTCTGTTGTGGTTTTGATGGATAGCTCGCCGCTCGTCCTCGTGCATCAGCGATACGGGAAGTGGTCACAGGATGAGTACGCAAGAATTCAGGTACAGAGCTACTGGTATAAAACCGACTTGTTTGTTGCAAGCGTTCAAAAAATGTAGGCATAGCTTGTGGATCAAAACCTGCTCGAACCAGCGTTAACATGCCTAAGTTATCCGCTTCACTTTCGTTAGCACGGGTAAAGTTTATTTGTGCTTGAATGCCGCCAGCTTGCACGGCCATAATAGCTCCCATTCCCATTTGTGAATTAGTTGTTGCGCCCAATAATGCCGCGGCAATCATCGCCACCGTCATCGGCACACTCATTTGTTTAGACTGTTCAAAGCTACGTAATAAATGTCGTTGAGTGATATGAGCAATTTCATGCGCCATGACCGAAGCCACTTCATCTTCTCGCTGACTAGTTAAAATCAAACCACTATTGATACCGATAAAACCACCGGGAGCTGCAAAGGCATTAACGGTAGGATCTGGCACCATGAAAAACGTAAAGTTCAAATAAGGCGCATCACTATTTGACACCAAACGGTAACCTAATGCTTGCAAATAGCTATTCACTTCAGGATCGTCAATTAACTCGACCGACTGTTGTAACCGCCAGAAGAACGATTGACCAATCTCATGCTCTTGCTGTGGTGAAATCAATGCGCCTGCACTATCGCCCATTTCCGGCAAAGCAATATCAAGCGCCTGCACCGATGACAACGGCCAAGCAATACAACCCAATAATATTAATGCATTAATTTTTTTCATAATGATCCGTAGACATCACTGTTCCGAAAGGGTTCCTACAAGACAAGGCGTCTATTTAAGTTTATTATCACACTATTATATAGATACAGCACTTAGGGAAAAATGATGTCACATTTTGATGTAGAACTCGACACTTCAGGCTTAAACTGTCCACTTCCTGTCCTCAAAGCACGCAAAGCTTTAGCTGAAATGACTGCCGGTCAACGATTGCATTTGATCGTAACAGATGCTGGCGCAAATAAGGATATTCCTGCGTTTTCAAAAATGACGGGAAATCCGTTAATTGAAACCAATGAACAAGATGGTAAATTACATTTTATTCTTGAAAAAGGTGCCGTGTGATGGCTAAAAAACTCGCTATTATTGCTAGCAAAGGCACATTAGATTCTGCCTATCCACCATTTCTACTTGCTTCAACCGCTATCGCTCTTGGATTTGAGGTAAAGATATTTTTCACGTTCTACGGCCTACAATTGCTGAATAAAGAACTCAATTTAAAAGTATCACCACTTGGCAACCCCGCGATGCCAATGCCCGTGACCATACCCAGTATCGTACAAATTATTCCCGGCTTAGAATGGTTTGCGACATGGATGATGAAACGTAAACTCAAGAAAAAAGGCGTCGCCAGTTTAGAAGAACTTCGTGATATTTGTATCGAAACAGGCGTCGAACTTATTGCCTGCCAAATGACCGTCGATCTCTTTGACTTTAAAAATGAAAATTTTATTGAGGGCATTAGCCGTGGCGGCGCAGCAACATTTTTAGAATTTGCTGGCGATGCTGATATTACGCTTTATATTTAAATATTTTTCGTTGAAACTTCGATTAAAAATACTGATAGACACGCCGATTTAATAATCGTCTTTAGCGACCTTTAATCTGTATTTAAGCGATGCTAAGGTCTCATTTAACTAATTATTTGAATGGATATTTTGATGGCAGATGACACGATAGATGACGCTTCAGAAGACGCTTCTTTAGATGAAGACAACGCAAACGCAACTTCAAAAAGATTTTCCAAGCCAACGCTGATTAAAATAGCGATCGGCATAGTATTGCTACTGCTCATCGCTGGCGCTGCCTATTTTTTCTTTATGCCAGAAGATCAAGCTGCTTCACAAGAGACTAAGGATACGTTAGATGATGCTACCACTGCTCCAGAACAGACTTCACCAACGACTGATTCAGATGCAGTTGAATCAGATAGCACCCTAGAAAACCAACCAAACAATAAAGAATATTCAGCTGAACAGTTACAGTTGCTTAAATTACGTGAAGAAGCCGTCGCCCTAAAAGAAGAAAATCTAAAAATGAAAGAGCGGCTAAATAAATTAGAAGAGGAACAGAACCCCAATATTGAAGCAAGTAAGCCAGAAATATCTGAAATGACCAATGAAACGCTGGCTGATGAAGAAAACGATGGGAAAACAACGTCAATAGATACACAACCTAAAACTAAACAAAATCAATACTCGAATTTATATATTAAAGAGAAGGCCGCCGCACAAGAACCTCAGTCTAAGACAACGCTGCCCGTTCAACGCGAACGTGACATAACACCGCCACCAGCACCAAAATGGGGTGAATTTTCTCCGACATACAATGGTAAATAATTTACGGGCATCACTTCATCTTTGAGTTCAGCTCAAACAACCTTATTTAAAAAATAAGGCTGCTGATACTCAAGTTTGCATAATCCCAAAACATTCCCGAAAGCAACAAAAAGCCCCAGCATAATAAAATGCTGGGGCTTTGAATCTGTTGCTTCCTAGACCTGTACTCTAACCAATTATTATCTATGGTCGTTAATAATTAATATCCTCGATAATTCATCAAACTTAAATCTGAACCGCGTCAGAGTTTAAAAACATGTCAGACTCATCTTGCATAAAACACATCGATCTTTTTTGCGTGCAGTATTGCCAGATTTTCTCACGATAAATCCCATATCAGTCATGTTTTTAGGTCGTAATCTTGAGAGTGAAAAAACCGAAAAATATCACACAAACGCAGTATGCATTCGAATACCTCACCCGCTGACACTGTCACCTAGGCCCCCTCTATCCTATATAACTTAACTTTAGTCAGGATGTTTACTAATAAACTTTTTGTAAAATTCAGACGCAGAAACAGGTTTTCCAAACAGATAACCTTGAACTTGAGAGCATTCATTGGCCAAAAGAAAGTCGAGCTGGCTTTGTGTTTCAACACCTTCGGCAACCACTTCTAAGTTAAAACTATTGGCAAGATAGATAATCGCTTTTACAACGGCGACGTCTTCTTTATCTGTAGCAAGATCGCGTACAAAACTCCTGTCGATTTTTAAGCGACTGACAGGATACCGTTTTAATAAACTTAATGACGCAAAGCCAGTGCCATAATCATCGAAAGCAAGACCCACGCCTAAATTGCGTAATTTATGTAAAAGTTTTAAGGTTAATTCGTCATGGTGTAATAATATATTTTCAACGATCTCAAGCTCCAGAGCCTTAGCCGGAAGCCCCGTTTCATTAAGGATATTTTGTATCTCCGAGGGTAGCTGTAATGATCGCATTTGAGCCTCAAACAAGTTAACCCCTATCTGAAAATTTGGGATATCGGCTCGCCATTTAACCGCTTGTTCACATGCCGTTTGCAGAATCCATTGCCCAACATCTGCTGCAAAAGGCTTCTCGCCTAGAATATCGATAAATGATGCTGGAGATAGCAATCCGCGAGTTGGATGATTCCAACGAATCAAGGCTTCCGCCCCCGTCAACTGTTGTGTTTTAGTATCGAATTGAGGTTGATAAAAAAGCTCATATTGTGTTTCTTCAAATGCCAAACGTAATTCCAATTCGAAGGCACGTTGAGCGACTTGTAGTTCTCGAATCGCAGGTATAAATAACTCTTGGCGACCTTTACCGGCTGCTTTAGCTTTATAGAGCGCCAAATCTGCAGCACCCAAAAGCTCTTCAGCATTTCTGCCATGCATGGGCGACATTGAAATGCCAATGCTCGCACCAATTTCAATCGATTGATCAGCAAACATAAAAGGAGCAGAAAATGTTGTAAGTAAATGCTGTGCGATGTCGATGGCTTTATCAGGATCATTCCCCATGAGAAGGGTTACAAATTCATCTCCACCTAACCGGGCTGAAATGATTGAATTATGACAAACCGACTGAAGCCTAACAGCAACCTCCTTCAAAACGGCATCGCCAGCGGAATGGCCAAGTGTGTCATTAATTTCTTTAAAGCCATCAAGATCAATGAGAAGTATTGTGGCCAGTTTTCCATCAGAGAGTGTTTCGTTAATACATTGACGCCAAGCATTTCTATTAGGTAATCCTGACAACTCATCAACAGAGGCCATCCGTAACAATCTTTTTTCGTTAAGACGCCGCTCTGTTATATCTCGCACAATCGCCCCTATGCAGACTGAGTTACCCTCATCCCACGTAGAAAAGGAAAACTCAGCAGGAAACTCAGTACCGTCTTTATGCAATCCAGAGAGCTCTATAGTTTGATTTGCAAACCGCAACTTGCCACCTTGCTTCAATGCCTCGATGTCTGCATGGAAGATTTGTCGCAGTGCCTTTGGGACAAGTATCTCGCAGGACTTATTTTTAACTTCTAACTCGGTGTAGCCAAAAAGACGCTGTGCCGAGTTATTCCAAAATGTAATATTTCCTTCCATGTCTGTACAAATGATTGCATCTGGAGACGTTGCGGCAATATTTTCAAATCTAGCCTGACTCATCGCCTGGCTAGATTCAAGACGGCGCATTTCCATCTGATCCATAATTAATGCGGTTAAATCTTTTAAATTTTTACTATCAACATCACTAAATGTAGCCCGAGGCTGACTGTCAATCAGGCAAAGTGTCCCAAGCTTATCTCCATTCGGTGCAACGAGTTGTTGCCCTGCATAGAAGCGTATAAAGGGAGGTCCGAGTACTAACGCATTAGAACTAAAGCGAGAATCATTTAACGCGTCAGGTATATAAAGTACTTCGTCCTGAACAAGTGCATGTGCGCAAAACGAAACTTCACGACTCGTTTCGCAGACTTCTAACCCAACTTTTGCCTTGAAAAACTGACGATCTTTTGCCACCAATGAAATCAGAACAATAGGAACCTTGAATATACGAGCGGCTAACTCAACCAATCGGTT
>LAZR01001412.1_pt1 | contig 15229 bp, 25 predicted proteins | sample 329461 | NCBI WGS metagenome assembly LAZR01 (sample SAMN03002196, study PRJNA259156) | marine sediment metagenome | biome: sea floor; feature: Hydrothermal impacted sediments; material: marine sediment; isolation source: Loki non-amplified sample from Loki's castle hydrothermal vent sediment ...
GGTGGCGGCGGTGGTGGCGTTACGTCTTTGCGTGGCGGTGGTGGTGGTGGTGGCGGTGGCGGCGGCGGCACGTCTTTGCGTGGCGGTGGCTCTCTCCGCCGTGGCGGCGGCTCGCCTCTTTCCGGCGGTATTCTAATCCGGCCATCTTCTACCGGCGGCCTTTCGCCTGGCAATATCCGGCCTATGCTCTCCGCCGGCAACCTGTCTAAAGCCCTCCGCGGTACTGTAACATCAGGCAATTTCCTGACCGGACCTCTTTTCTCCCCTGGCCTGGTAACTGCCCCTATCCTTTCAAGTGACCCTGACCTCTGAGTATTAAAGGATGCCGTCCTGTAACCACGTGCTGTTAAAAGCTCACCAGCTAGGCCGGATAACTGCCTCTCCACCCTTGCGGTAGTCCTTATCAGCTCCGCCTTAGTTTTCGCCAGTTGTACATTCGCTTTCTTGGCCTGTGCTGTTTTCCCCTGCTTTTTCAGGCTCGCGACCTTATCATCTAATACCTGCGCCTCTTTTCGGAGAGCGGTCAGCTCGTCATACAACTTGCCGGATTGCCGCGCACCCTTTATTTTGGCTGCTGGACTGTAAATCTGTTTCATGGTGTCGAGAGTGCCTACCAGCTTTAGCTTTGCTATCTCGACTGGACTAAACTTCTTACCATATACCAGTAATGCCAGGGTATTGCCTTCCGCGTCAAACGTTTTTAATATCTGTGACGGTGGACCTACTTTTACCCCGGGTAATAGCTTGCTTTCGACTTCGACCGTGCCGGCAAACGTTTTCCCTGTCGCTTTTAACTGTTTAAGTATCTTCGCGTCTCTGATAATTATCGCGCCTTTAATCGCGCCTTCTGGCATATCCCCGAAGGCACTGGCGGTTGAAAATCTGGTGTGTAAATTAAGGCCAAAGAACTGACCTTTCTCCCTGCCGGCGGCTACTGTCCACCCCTCGGTAAAAGGCCTGACGTCAGGCGTTGCGTGGATGGCGCCTATTCCCAGTTTTTGCACGGCAACCTTGTTAAGTTTTACTGACTTTCCGCCGAAGTCCACCACCGTTGCCTCTCCCCTTACTCCGGCCGCTGTCAGTTTATCTCGAATAGCCTTTGCCTCTTTAGGGCTCTTGAATACCTTTAGCGGTAGCCTCACGGTTGTTTGATTTATCTCCGCCGCGGCCAGTGGTATCCGTTTCGGCTCCAGGAATGTCCTTATAGGTTTGATTACTCCCTTTGCCGTCCTGATAGGCTGCGTTATTATAGTTATGGGAGATTTGACTTCCGCAATCCCGAACTGACCTAACCCCTTAGCGGCACCTTTTAGCCTGGCGATGGTTCCGGCCGCCTTTACCCCCCTTGCTCCGGCGGCTACCATGCCGACACCAGCCGCCAGCCATAATAAATCAATCAAGGCAGAGCCGGCGATAAGAGCTATTTCACCTTTGGTAAGACCGTCTTTCTTGAGCTGCTTAGCTAATCTTAAGGTCCCGACAACCGGCAGAATATCAAGCGCAATCTCTTTTGCAACGTCTAGCGTCGGCTTGATATTTTTTATCGTGGCCTTTGCCCTTTTGATAGCTTCCTGCCGGCTTGCCGGCGGTAAGTCGGCCTTTACAGGAGCTAAAGCGAACTGCGCCTCGCGCAACAATTCATCAGCCTTTTTAATGGTTGGTGGCGGGCGTTTTGGGGTGAATAACGCCCTTTGCGCCTTAGCTTCGGCACGTTCCCTTTGCGTGTCCAGGCGTACTTTGACCTGTTGCTCTTTCGCCCTCAATAGAGCGACCGCATTCGGCTTTTTCGGCTTCTTTGCAACCGGCGGGACTTCTCCAGGGAAGGGAGTAGCCTTCCGCCTTGCCTTAGCGGCTTCCTTTGCCGCCTTGTCAGCCGCCACTTCTGACGGCCTGACCGGCGGCTTAGCCGGCTTTGGCGGCTCTTCCTCGGCCGGAGCCGGAGCTATCGGCTTTTGTCCAGGGTCAATAATAAAAGTGGTAGGCTCTTTTGCCTTAGCTTCCTTTTCGGCGGCTACCTCAGACGGCCTTGCCATTAGTCACCCCCTAACCAGAAGACCATTGTCGAAGCGTATATAACGCTGAAACAAGCTGCCCAAACCAGCAGTTGAAACCAATTGACCCTTGCCCACCTTAAAAAATATATTATTAAAAACATAACTAAAAGTCTCCGTTGGCCTTGTGACTAAAGTTCTCCACTTCTATCTTTTGCTCCTATTACTCTTTTTGGGACGAGGCGGCTTACGCGTTTTTGTAACCCGCGGCTTACTCGGCGCCGTAGGTCGCTTTTTCTTTGGTGGTTTTTTTATAACTCTCTTACGCGGCTTAGACTTTCGCTTCGGCTTGCTACTATCCAATAGGCTGCTAGAGATAGAGCTGATTCCTTTGCCTACCTTGTCCAGTATTCCAGAGGCCGCCTTGCTGCGCTTCCGTCGGCCGGCCTCTTTTTTCTTTACCTCGGCAACTCTAGCTTCCTCGGCAACTCCGGCCTTCTTTATGAGAAGGTCTGCATCAGCTAGGTCGCGGTCGCGCTTTTTGGCGAGCCGCTTAATATCTCCTTCCGTGGCCGCAGTGGAGCGCCGGCGTAGACTGACTTTTATTCTGGCTATTCTGCGCTTAATGCTCATTATTTTCTCCTCGCATGTAGTCTAAATAGGTGCCTGGCGTCCTGGCCGGCAAGCCGGCGGGTAGCAGGATCAAGGGTAACATTAGCTAATACCTGAAGGCTGCGAGCCGCAGCCAGTAAATCCCCTTTATGAGAACGTAATACCCGCGCTCTCCGAGTCTTTGCCGGCAGGCTCTTCATCCAGCCGGTGCGGGTAGTTCTTACTTTTTTAATCCTGAGAGGCTTGCGGGTTTTACCTGGCATTTTGTACCTCTTAATAAAGAGGGAGCCGCCGCTACGTGCGGTCGGCTCCCTCGCGCTTTGGGTGTTCGTTTCCCTTTGCGGCTCGTCGTGTCAGTAGCCGGCTAACCCGCTCAGGCTAGTTCTTTCCGGTCTTGATGGCTGCGAAGACGGCGAGGATAATCACGACCGCGACCACAATCAGGAGAATGGTCTGGAGCAAAACATCGGCCGTGGTGGTGCCGGTAATGAGCTGCGTAATGAGCTGCTGGATGACGATGAACACGACGACTCCGAGGACTACATCAACTAACATCTTTTTCATGGAGTAATGCTCACCACCTTAAGCCGTCAAAACAACGCGCTTAATTAAAAGAGTACCACCAGGCAATAACCGTGTCAAGCGTTTTTAACTTATTTATTGGCCTTGTGTGAAATAGTGTGAGAAACTATTGACAAATAGGATAGAGTAGTATATATTTATAGTAACAGGCACGGCCTGAAAAAGATTAGAGGAGAAGATTATGTCCTATTTAATGACCGCTCAAGAGAAAACTGCCTTTGATGAACTTAGAGCTCTCCATACTAAAATCCTGGCTCTGCATACTATGGTTAAAGAGGACAAGGCCAGCCCGAATATAGGCATGGCGCTACTGTCTACCGGAACTGATATCTGTATCCTGATTAGCGACCTGGCTCTCGGCAAGTACGCGCCTGACAAGCGCGACTTGCCCGACTTGCCATTCTAACCTATTGGTCGCTGCCGGCGATTATACCTCCTGGTCGCCGGCAGCAGCGAGGAGATTAGATTATGACTGATAAACGCTACTATACCATGAAGCAAGTCGCTGAGCTGCTGTCTTTATCGTATAACTGGACGGTAGCTCTTGCCGCCCGTGGAGAACTGCCTGGAGCTTTCCGTCTGACTCCTCGCGGCCGCTGGCTGGTAGACGCGACTGTGCTTGACCGCTACGTATCCAGCTACAAAACAAAACAGCTGCAGGAGCATATTAACTCTGCCTACCAGTCGGCTCCGGAGTCATAATGCCTAAGTCTAAGTTTAACGTCGGAGATAAGGTACGGCTAAATAAGAGAGCTCCCGGCTATTACGGCCACCTTCTACAAAGAACTCGTACCATCATCAGCATTTTTTACGACGACGAAAAACAAGGTAATACTTACGAACTCGGAGCGCGCGGCCGCGGCGGCTCTCTCGGCTTTTTCCGATCCTACATGCTCTCAGGAGTCTCACCGGCTCAGGCCTCGAAGATAGGCCGGCCGAAGACAAAAAGAAGTTATAAGAGGAGATAAGATTAAAGCCATGAAGATTATCTACAAAAGCAAGTCATTCAACAATTCGACTAAGACCCTCATCGGGCAAGCAGAAGAGATTATCACCGAATACCAGGCGCAGGGATTCATCCTCACACTCCGACAGCTTTACTACCAATTCGTAGCACGCGGCTATATCGAGAATACGGAGCGCTCTTATAAACGTATCGGCAATATAACCAGCGACGCTAGGCGCGCCGGCCTGATTGATTGGGACGCCATTGAAGACCGTACTCGCCACCTGAGACGACTTTCCTCATGGGATAGTCCTCAGGCCATACTAGAATCAGCCGCCGATGATTACCACCGCGACTTATGGGCGACTCAGCCTATTGTCGTCGAGGTCTGGATAGAAAAAGACGCGCTGGTAGGCGTTATCGAGGACGTATGCCAGCGCTTTGACGTGCCTTTCTTTTCATGCCGCGGCTACGTCTCCGACTCCGAGATATGGCGAGCCGGCGTCCGAGCCATGCCGCGGGACAACAAGCAGCACAAAGATACCATTATCTATCACTTGGGCGACCATGACCCGAGCGGCATTGACATGACGCGGGATATAGAAGAGCGCCTAGCTCTCTTCTCGTTTAACTCGCCCATAGAAGTAAGGCGCCTGGCTCTTAATATGCCTCAAATCGAGGAGTTTAACCCGCCGCCTAATCCGGCCAAAATAACCGACTCGCGCTTCAGGGGATACAGCAATAAGTACGGAGACGAATCATGGGAGCTTGACGCGCTGGAGCCTCAGTATATCGTAGACTTGATAACCGACAATCTCAACAACGATTTAGACCATGCCCTATTTTCGGAGATTATAGAGAAACAGGAAGAGGAGCGCAAAGAGCTGAGAGCGCTTATCAGGCACTTAGGAAAGTAAAGAGGAGAGGATTATGAGCGAAGATAACGCTACCCGAGAAGACCTCAAGACATACCTATTCAGCAAGTTACCAGTTGGCAGCAGAGCCGCTATCCCTGGCTGGCGCCTGGCGCGAGCCACCGGCATACCGGAGAGAGCCATGAGGAAGCTGCTGCGAGAGCTGCTAAACGAAGGCTTCCCTATCTGCGGCAGCTCGGCCGCCAAAGGCTACTTCCTGCCGGTTTCTAAACAGGAGATAGACTCCTGCCTCGACGAGCTCATGTCCAGGATTGAGCTATTATCAACTCGCCGGCGAGCTCTTCAGATAGCCGGCAAAGCAATCATCAATCCTCAGCAGCCGGCGCTCCTGGCCGAGGCCGACAATGCCTAAGCATGAGTATTCGACTTGCGATACCGCTCTGGCCGCCCACCTTTTGACTGAAGGCTATCACCCTTCAGGTAGTTACACTACAGACTCCGTATGCTTCTTTACGTTCTACGACGATACTGAGTCTATGAATAATGCCATCCTGGCCTTTTGCCGGCTTGAGGCTGCCTCTTGTAATGCAGCTCAGCTTATTATAAACTTTCGTAAACTAATTCTAGAAGTCAACAGGAGTGTATCATGGCAAGATTCAAGACGTTAAGACAGCGACGGTATGAAGACCTACGCAACGCCGGCTTCCTGGAGTTTGAGGCTAGACCTCTCAGCAAAATCAAGCGCAACGTGCCTTACCTCAAAGATATTACCCGCGACCGGCAAAAACTCCTCAAGCGCGCCGAGCGCAAGAACTGGACGGCCGGCCAGTTCTCGGCCTCTATCAAGGCCAAATACCGCGGTAAGAACTGGCTCACCAAAGACGCCAAAGGCCGGACCAAACTTGACCCGCACAAGCTGGTTAAGGCCACGGAGAGGCAATTCAAAGACGACCATCCTGACTACGTTAGTCCGTGGCGGAAGCGTAAGCAGAAGTTTAATACATTCGTAAGCAAGTTTGAGCAGCGGCAGCCGCGCCGAGGCCAGCGCCTTAGCGAGGCTGAGAAAATAGCAAGAAAGAGAGGTAGGGAATAATGGGATTGCGTGACTTTTGGAAGACAGCAAAAGGCATAATGGACGCAGTAACGGCGCCGGACGACCTGGCAAACGCAGACGGCCGACTGACAAATGCACTCAGGAACCTCATACCTTTGGCCGGCAAGGACGCTGTTAGAGCTAAGCTATTTGAAGGCCTGACAAAGTACCTGAATGAAACGGCTAAAAAGAATCCGGATTATACTGCCTGGTATCTCGCGATGAAGATCAAGGCGAATCTCGGCCTTTACGAGCTCTGCAAAGAACTTGACATTGACGACGACCTTATTGACCTTATGGCAAAAGACGCCAGGGGAAAGAACTGAAGGCTAATTATGAAAGACCGACCTATTTTATTCAGCACTGATATGGTCAAGGCAATTCTGGAAGGCCGTAAGGCTATGACCAGACGGATTATAAAAAAGGAAATCAAAAAGGAATTGTATCCTGGCGAACTTCTTGAATACTGCCCCTACGGACAGGTAGGTGACAGGCTGTGGGTGAGGGAGACGTGGAGAACTGGTAGGGGATTGGATGGTTTGCCGCCTCGTTTGTCAGGGGTTAACTCACCTTTCCAATACAAGGCGGATATGTCTAGTGTCAGGGGGAATGATGTAACTAAATATTCACCCTGGGGAAAGTGGCGACCTTCAATCTTCATGCCCCGGTGGGCATCCAGAATAAACCTTGAAATCACCGGCGTAAGGGTGGAACGGTTACGGGAGATAACCCTTGATGATATACAATTAGAGGGTTTTAAGGAAACTAATTTACCACCGCTAAAAGACGACATCAAAGCACACGAATCATTTAGAAAAGGATTGCTTGCCCTAGACTTAGCAACTCGCTTTGGAAGGTATTGGGACACCCTCAACGCCAAGCGTGGCTACGGCTGGTCGGTCAATCCCTGGGTATGGGTGGTGGATTTTAAGCAAAAAGGGAATAATATTTAGCCATGAAGATTGCTACCTACAGGGTAACTAATACCTCAAAGCCTTCTATTATCATCCAGGCCGGAGAAGACCGCTGCTCTCTGCGCCTAGATGATATAGGAGATATACTCCATGCTATGCTCCTACCATGCGACAAAGGCTTTACCGGCGTGGCATGGGAGCTCGACGCTACTGTAGCGCCGATACTTCGGCTTCTGGACATTGGAAAGCTCCGGCGCCTCTATGAGTTTAAGAAAACCTGGCTCCGGCCTTACTCGATTTACTACATGCCTGGCAAGCTCTTCTCGATAAAATACGGCGCCTATAAAATGGTTATCTACGACCTGTCTCAATATTACCCTGAAGAGGAAGAGCCGGCGCCAGCTGCGCTTCTGCTTAAAGCAAACGACCTGATAGCCGCTCTGGACACGATGAATCTATACCCGCAGAAGCTAACCAGTCCGGTAGCCATCTACGAAGACGCCGTGCTCAAGAATCTAAGCCTGCCTACCGGATGGGATATGCCCGATAAGGCCGCCGAGTATGCCTATAATTGCTCCGGCAAATTATGGATAGAAGCCTATCAGTTAGGTCACTTTGACAAAGCCTATGACTATGATATGTCCGGCTGCTTCCCTAATATCGCCATGCAGCTACCGGACTTCCGCAACTTTACATGGCATAGACACGGCACCACCAGGACTAAGCCAAAGCTGGCTCGCTATGGATACTACCGCGTCAGGCTTAATATCTCGCCTGACGTTATGATCCATCCGTTTTTCTTTTCCGACCAGGAAGGTAATATCAGAACGGCCGGCGGCTCATGGGATACCTACCTTACTCTCAATCAGATATTATTTATCCGGAGCCGAGGCTTAGGCGTCGTCGAAGTTATAGACGGCTACTGGTGCGAGGGTATTATTAACCATTACCCTCTTGAGAATATCCTCAAAAGGCTCCTCGCTTTCAAGAATCACGCTAACCCGCTGATAAGCCGCCTGGCTAAGCGCATGAGCGTAGGAGTCTACGGCAAGTTTGGCGAGGAATGGCAGGACTCATTCGGTCCTTATTTTAATCCTTGTTTTTTTAGCGAGATTAGCTCGCGCGCCAGCATGATGGTAGCTGACTTTATCTATAACAACTTCTCCAGCAGCCAGGTCATTCACGTCAGCGTAGACGGCGTATTGTGCACGGTACCGGCTAAGAACGTAGACGGCCTGTGGAGCTTGTCAGGCACGGCTCCGGCGCTGGTACTCAGTTCCGGCCTACTCTTCCAGGGTAACAAGAGGCCTAAAGGCCTGACCTACGATAGGGTTACTGCCATGATTAAAGACCATCCAAAGCTATCATTCTACGAGGCTAAGATAGCTCGCCGCGTCACACTCGGCCAGGCTATACAGTCAGGCCGGTTACAGGAGATTGGTACCTTCAGGGATATGTTTAGCTCGATTGACTTTAATCTACAGGAGCACGACCGGATATTCCAGGAACTACCGGCCACCGGCGGCCAGGCTATGTCTAATCATTACAGCAGTAAGCCTTTTATCATCATGGACGAGTGACCAAAATAGCATCCGGTCAAGAAGCGTAAGTTCCGAGACTGGCGACGAGGCAACAAACTAGGTGAGGTAAATATGATAATACGAATAAGCAGGGATGAAGCAATGGCTTGTATTATAGCCCTTGATAAAGAAAAGCCTTACGGTTGGCGTGATTTAGCGTTGTCAAAACTCTTAAAGAAAATGGGGCTGAAGCCCCAAATTAGGTGAACTATGAAGATTGTTATTTTGAATATTATCCATTTTTACTACACTACAAAAGCAAGAATATGGTTATGGAATTATTTAAGGACCAAATAAGGTGAGGTTTGAAATGGAAACTGCATTGTTTTTATACGGTTATTTTGTTGGAGTCTGTACGGTGTTATTAATTTGGGGCGTATCAATTCTTACAAAGCCCAAATAAAGTGAGGCTATTTTGGTAGGTCCTGTCTCAAGAACGATAGAAGACTATGAGGCTGCCGTAGAAGCCGAGGTCAAGGCGGAACTCGACAGGACTGATATTGTCTATCAGGAAATACAATACACCCGCTTTCTCTCCAGGAGTAAAGGCTGGAGAAATGGTAAGCGCCAGCTTCGGAAGGGAAAGGAAGTCCACCTGGTAGGCCGCAAAGGCATTTTCCGGTCATGGCACCTTTTCCCTTTTGACGTAATAGCTACTGAAATAATAGGCCAGCATGCAGACGGAGAAATGCTGAAGGAACGTATAATAGAACTTTGGGGATATTGAAGGGAAAGGAGTAGTTTCTATGACAACTCAATTTATCGCGAGGCCGCGCGGCCGGCCGAGAAAAGAACGCCAAACCTCTGACTGCCAGCACCATTGGAATATCGAGACATCCGCCAGCCGGCCAGGCGAATGTCAGGGTAATTGCCAGCTCTGCGGAGATACCAGGTTTTTCCTTACCGGCACAGGCCTGGCTCTTCTGGCCGACCGGCACGACATATCAGTAATTCAGTAATTTAGTACGAGGAGTAAATAATGCCAAATAAAGGTACCACCTTATCAAGGCGCAACGCAGACGGCGTAGAAAAACGCTCTCCGGAGTCAAAAGACTTCGACCGGAGAATAACAAGACTCTTCGACCTCTGCGCTGCAAATTGCGATTGCGAGGCCTGCCCGAAGTCAAAGGCCTGCCATTCTCTCTACAATACCTACGCAGATGTAGCCTACAGGAGCCATAAGGACCCTAGCGAGCAAGTTTTTGTAACGGAGCGCTGCATGAGCTTTTTAGGAGTGTGTTTATAATGGCTAAGATTTGTGTCGTGTATTTGCTACATTTCGACGAGAAGCTCAAGCACGCGCAGCACTATTGCGGGTGGACGCCAAACGGAATCGACCAGCGCTTGACCTCGCACCTGAAAGGAACCGGAGCCAAGTTGGTCAAAAGCTGCCGTCTCCGATGGTCGAGCGATAGCGCTGGTCCGTACGTGGAACATGGCAACTGCTAAAGCCGCCAGGGCTCAGGAACGCCGGATGAAAAGAACTAACCACTTGACGTATTATTGCCCGATATGCAGAGTAAACAGGAGAAGTCGAGCGATACGCAACATCCGGTGAGGAATAGGCCTCTACTTTCCCTTTTTCCGAGGACAGATACCTAATACCCTGCACCGCGTTTTTTCTGCGTCTGCCGTTGCCTCAGCCCTTGTCGAAAAGATAGCGCGCCTTCCTTTGCGTACTAATATCTTGCCTGTTATAGCATGTGCAACGCCGTATTTCTTACCGACTTTTACTACCTTAGCCATAGCAGCCTCCAATTAAATGTTTCATTAGATATATTATACTATACCTGTCAATCTTAAGGGGTTTGCCGGATCCGGCCGAGAGTCAGGGTACTATTCGACAAGGGATTTTACGCTGTATTTTGTCGCGAGCTATAGCCTCTTTGTCCCTGGTTATCCACCAGTCCCATATTTCCTGACCATCTATCATTGACTCATGTCCGGCCGCTAGGCGCCTCTCTGCTATACGGTCGCATGAGCGACGCCATAAATAGGCTATCTTTGGAAACCTCGCTATCTCCATCTTTGTCTTTCTGCTAAAAGGACAAAGTACGCAACCTATCCTTTCCCATCCTTCGTCATATAGCTTACAATGAGGCAGCCTACGCCGTTCTAAGTATCCCCATATTTCGCCGGTAGTCCATGCCATTATAGGCCTCAAGAGATACCGGCTACCGCCGAATCTATTACCACGGTGAAGGTCAAAGCATTTTTGCCGGCTCCGGCTATTGCTCTCTTCCCGCCTTACTCCGACTATCACCGTCCGGCCTGCCCCGCCAGCCTCTTTTATATATTCGCAGCACCACCGGCCTTGCCGCCGCGGCAGGCCTTTCTTTACAACAGTCTTCCAAAATCCGCGAGCGTGAAAGTCCCATGCCACAGTAGGGTAGTATTGTTTGATAAACTGGTATATCTCCGGTGGGTCAATGGGAGATACGCAATAATGCGCGTCATACTTAACTCCAGCTCTCTCAGCCAGGTCGAGGATAACCTGAGAGTCTTTGCCGCCTGAGAAGGCCAGGTAGTAACCGGCTGGCGGCTCATAAGCTCGTAGCAGCTCTATAGATAACTCCTCTTTAGTTAAGAGGTTAAGCATATCTACCTGGCCGTGCCGCGTCATTTGCCTTCTTGCTCCAGGTCCAGGAAGTTAGGCGCAATCCCCATAGACAAGAGTGCCTGCGTAATGAAAACCGCTTTTGCCGATACCTGGCCTTCCGGCGGGTCCTCTCCGATAAGATAATTAGCCTCATGGATTATCTCATGTATTAGCGTCTCAAAGGTCGCAGCGTTTGACCGGCCAGGCAATAGCCTTATCTTTTCCTCGGAGGAAATCAGCTCCCCCTTCCAACTCCCGCCATCCAGGCGCTCTTTATTCCAGCACAGAGTAAACTCCCTGGCTCCTATGTCTATAGTTGGCGGGATTCTTACCTCAGTCTTTACGAATGGTGTCATCTTCCCTCTCCTTTACAGTGGGTGGCTTTGAACTTGTTAATCACCCTCCACGCAGATGTATATTCTGGAACAAGAGGTATTAGTTCCAGAATCAGTGCCTCTATACGGGCTTCACCCCGCCTTGTCTCAAGTATCACCTTTAACCCCCGCTCGGCATCCTTTATTGAGGCGGTCTTGGCGATTATCTTTTTGGCCGTGTCTTGTACACTGAAATAAAGAGTAGGGTTGTCCTTAACATCGGCAGTGATTAAGCCATTTTGCAGGATAACATCAATGCAGTATTTTAGGAGGTCGAAATCTTCCGTCAGCAATCTACTGGACTGGTCGGGCTGTGGCTTTATTTCTGACTCAGATACCTTGTTGAAGTCTACATCTTTGAACGGACATAGCGAGTCCTCCAGGTGGCAGTCAACGGTCAACCGGTTGTCAACTTTGGGAAACTCTACCCAACGAGCAGGCATAGGACAATGATTATCACAAAACTCTAGCCTATCCATTCTGTGCCTCCTTAATCCTTAGTTCCGGTCTTTTCTCAAAATGGTCGTGACATGGATAACACTCATTCAAAGTATTCTCCTTTGTTGTTTTACCACCCCTTGATAACGGGATAATATGGCTCAGTGAAATCCCCCGCCAGTCTCTATTTTTATTGTTGCACGTCATACATACATCGCCGTATCTTAGAATATAATAATCTTTAAGCTCCCGCCGTTTCTTAATCTCCTCTTTACCCTTATCAGAGCTTCTATTGAGTGTTGAATTGGAAGATTTTATCGTCTTTTTCATTAACTCCGTATCTCTCCGGATACCGCCATCCCCTATAGATTCGTCCAGCTGCGGCTCTCCGTACTTCAATGCCAACTCAGCTACCTCTAAATCCAGCTCCTCAGGACTCACAAACGTCTTTTCCTCTTTCCCCGAACGGGGTATCTCCTGCCTTAATGTATTCATCGTGTAGTTAAAGAAGTGGGCTTCAGTACCATGAGGTTCAAGGAGTGGAATAAGGCTATCCTTCAGGAACACCTTGACGCCGGCCTTGTCACAGGCTTCAACGATTTCCCTCACCCACTCTATCTTCGGCATGATGGTAGGCTTTGTCTGCGCGCCGATGATAACCCAATCAATTGTGTTCTGCAATATGCTTCCATGCATTACTGGCCAATCATAGCCACTGCGGTTGTCTAATATTCCAGCTACAGTTTGACCAAGCAACGGTTCAAAGGATAAGTATCGCACCTTTGCCTTAATATCTTTTAAGTACCATACGGCATTGTTGTAACTGGCTCTATCTGTAGCGGAAACACCTACCCATGCGTTATCCGGGAAGGGAGAGAACTTGATGAGGTTCTGAGGCTGCTTCGTCAAGAGGTAGAAGCGGTGTTGGGGCGATAACCTGATTAGAGTTAATACGTGCCTTGTCCAATCTTCGGGAACTCCAATGCCAAAGAGGTCGGACATAGAGCAGACAAAAATCCCTTTTGGCTTCTTGCCCTCTAAAGCTGGCTCTCTCCGGTCAAACCAGCTCCGGGGATAGAAGGGATCAAGATGCTTAATCTTCGGTCCATCTTTATATTCATAGAAAGGAATATCAGCATTAGCGATATTCTTATTCGCCAGATACCTATCCTTCAGCCGGGTATTGGCCAGCCGCCGGGCATAGCAGTAATCGCAGCCATTGAGACAGCCGGTGATAGGGTTCCAGGAATAGCCCGGGGAGCCGTCTGGATTCAATGCCCACTCGATTCTCGTTTTGTTCATTACTCACCCCTTCAGAGCCGGCTTAGCCGGCTCGCACTTTATCACCGCCGTAGCGTTGTCTTCCGGACCGGAGACATAGACGGTAATCATATTCCCGCAATCAGCTAGGTCAAGGCCTTTTTCGGGCTCTTCCTCGCTTTCCTCGTCGCCGGCCGATAGAAGGCCGGTATCCGACTATGTTTTCTTGCGGAGTATTTGTACGCTCTCCCTACTAACACCGAGCAAGCGTAAATCCTCTATTGTGCGGTTGATATAACTCGCCGACAGCTTCATGCTATCAGCTATATCACGCTGGCGCTCTATGCCTTTTAGCCAAGCCCTTACTACACCAGCCCTCTTATAAGTCATGCAGTCCCTCACCATCCGAACCATGTATGGCTTTATGTCGTCCATCTGTATACCTATCATCAGCAATCCCCGAGCAATCCTACTCAGAGCCATGCCAAATCTTGTTCCTAGTTCGGGCTGAGGTATATCGTATATATCGCCAGTCCTAGTATCGCGCTCGACCGGAGTCCTGAGTCTTGCCGCCAGCACGGCCAATCCAGATAGATACTCTATTTCCGGCTTTGGGTATGCTACCGTGTTTATAACAATACTCGACATGGCCACATTTAGCTCACCCCTTATCGCTTTTATAGAGCCGTCATTGTTCGCCGCCTTCTCTACAGCCCGCTCTTCTCCGATAGGACTGCCCCATCTCAGGTCTACAAACCTTGAGCCTAGTTGTGTCTCCAGCATCCTTTGTCTTTCTATAAATTGAGTAGTACCTAATATCCAGTCGAAACGAGACTCCTGGTGCAAGTGGCCTTCCTCACTCCCATAATCACAATCAAGCTCTCCATCGTGTACTCCTCGCAACAAACCAAATATTTCTTTTTGGGTATCATTATTCTTTGTCAGAATAATCGCAAACTCTTTAGTGATAACTAACTGGCCGTCTATTCTCTCCAGGAGCGGCCTTTGGTTTTCACCCTTACGCTTATATTGATACCCACGCCGTATTGCTCCTGGCGTAATGCTTTCTATCGTCGTCGAGTATCCCTCAAGTGAGGAAAGTGTCCTCAGCAGCTCAGTCTTACCGGAGCCGGACGCACCAATAATACGAAGCCAGAGCATTTCTGTCAGTGGTATCTTATGACTAACAGCCGCAGCGATAACTATATCCACGGCCTGCATATCATCTATCTCTAGGTATCTGCCTAACAATTCCTTAAACCGCGTAACCTCTTCAATCATTGGCTTCTCCTTTTGTCTTTATGTTTTCAAACCCACCGGCTAAATTCAGAAACTTCTTCTGTTCTGCCACTTTTATTTCGACAGTACAAATCGTATCGTTATGCAACCTACCGTGGCTAACCAATAATACTCTTTCGAGTCGATAGAGCCTTTTCTTTCCCATGCCGATACTGTTCCAGCCGAAGCAAATGGCGTAACCACCTATCTTTAGTAATTTATTTGCCAATTCTTTTTCTTTTACCCAGCCACCTTCTAATCCAGATATGTTTTTACCTACCCCATTGTAGGCATCTTTTATTTGTCGAAGTGAATAAGGTGGGTCAAACAGTATTAAATCAGCCTGTACGCCGGCGTGATTTAGTTTTGCCAGATATTCATGTGCTTCAAGGTGATCCTGTGCTGAAGTTCCAAGGGAAAGGTCATTGGTATGGGTTGCTAGATTACTATTGCCCGCAAAGGGGTCAACTGAAACCACGGCTTCTTTCAAGTAATCACTGACCAATTCTTTTATTGGCTTACATTTAAACGTGTGTTTCGTTGGCATTGCCCATACTCTGTCAATTATCATAATCGTACTTTATTTGGTCCATAAGATATTTCCCGATGTATTCCGTGTAGGCTGGCGGTATTGCCTGGGTCATTTCCTTAACATCCATCCAATCTATCTGCATAGCTGCTTTCAAT
>LAZR01001413.1_pt1 | contig 15225 bp, 14 predicted proteins | sample 329461 | NCBI WGS metagenome assembly LAZR01 (sample SAMN03002196, study PRJNA259156) | marine sediment metagenome | biome: sea floor; feature: Hydrothermal impacted sediments; material: marine sediment; isolation source: Loki non-amplified sample from Loki's castle hydrothermal vent sediment ...
ATTTATCAGTTAGAGACAGCACAAATGGTGTTGAGACATTTCTTTTTGCTTCTTCTGTTGGTGGAATTATGGGAACTGTTACAAATGACCCCTTAAACATTCAGACTAACAACACCAGTGCTATTTTTATTGATGCTTCTCAGAATGTTGGCATAGGGAGAACTGACCCTACATCAGCACTCTCAATGGGAAACGATGAACTCATCGCTGTTGATGTCAACGCAGGACTAACCGCCTCCACTACGCAGGAACAAGGTCAAGGTGCTTTGACTGCTCAAGTAAACGAAATATCCACAGTCGCAAATATAAATGATACTGTAACTTTACCAACTGCGGTAGCAGGACTTCAAATAGTAATTATAAACAATGGTGCTCAAACATTACAGATATTTCCTGCCTCTAGTGATAATTTAGGAGCTGGAGTAGATACCTCTACAACTTTGGCGAGTGGAAGCAATGTAGTTTATTGTGCCTACGATGATACAAACTGGGAGTCTATTTAACTACTGCTCAAAAGCAAGTATTAAGAGATGCTTATGATGCGGAAAAAGCAGAGTTGGTAACGCTTTATAATCAATTGCTGTAAAGGAAAAATGGGTTATCAACAGCAAACAGTAGCAAGACAAGATACTTCACATGCAATTATTCATTTTATTGGTGACAATATTGGTTGGCTACCCTTATTGGTTATTCTTCTCGTTGGGATAGGGGTTATGTTTAAGAAGAAGATTAAACAGTGGTTGGGGGATTAAAAATGGAAACTCAAAGATTATGGGAATTGGTGTGTCAGAATGCAGAGCATATACAAGTAATAAATAGGGAGATGGGCGAGGTAATGGCTAAAGTTGAGTATATTAAAGGAATACTTAACTGGCAATTTGGTCTTCTATCTCTGATTTTGGCTGGGTTAGTGTTTAACATATTTGCTACTAAAAGGAATGGGAGGAAGTAATGTTAACTAAAGAAGAAGCTTATCCACTACCATTTATAGGTCAATACTTAGGGAGTAAAGCACAATTTAGACTAGTTGCGCTTTTTCAATACAGAAACGGAGATGATGAAGTTGACGTTCCAGTGGATTTTGTTACTGATGGTGGCTCCATCCCCCCTATTGCTTACAGTATAATAGGAAGTCCTTGGAGGGGTAAGTATGTAGAAGCTACAATTCCACACGATTACAGTCGTTCTATAGCTATTACACCTGAAGACTACAAAAATGCAGATAGAATGTTTCTTGAAGGGATGGAGATTTGTAAGGTTAAGCCTTGGCGGAGAAGAGTAATGTGGCGATTTGTTAGAGCACATGCTTGGTGGTGCTTAAGAAAGTGGAGGAAAGAGAATGCTAACAAAAGAACAATCACATAGACTACTAGAAGATTTGGAGAGCTTATCCCTTGCGCTAGCTCTAGCTAAACAAATAACAGACCAATTCAAGAGGGATATGGAGGGTATGATAGGTTTTAATGTAAAGGATGAGGAGGGCGGTAATGGCTAATGTACCTACAGTAAGTCACAGTGAAGCTACCCCAGCGGGGAGTGATTACATAAGAGATGGTGATGATAGGATAAGGGAGTTTAAGACTCAGGTTAGAGAGATTGTTGCGGTAGACCACAAATTTGACTCAAGTGGGCAGGGTGCGACTTGGGGAATGCATAAGTGGATTACTTTTATTGAGGCTGCAGATATAGGGACTGGTGCGAGTGGTCTCCCTATATTAGGGGCGCAGACGGTGGATGGTAAGCCGGAGTTAGTGTATACAGATGAAGATGATAATGATATTCAACTAACCAGTGGGGGGTTACGTCTTGGTGCTATTACTGATATAATAGCTGCAGGTTTCGAACTTGCTTATTTTGCTACTGACGCAACATCGGTAAGTGTCAAGCAAGGGGTTATGGCACATGGATTTACACGGATTAGAACTACCGCACCTACAGCACTGGTATTAGATACAGCTGGTAACTATTATGATGGTAACCAAGAAGATTACTCTACCGAAGGTTGGAACTACATTGGAGTGGCTGCTGACGGGACGCATAAGTTATTAGGGAAGAACGCTGCTGATGTATCATCCTACGCTGCTGATGGCACGCAAGGTGATGCGACGGGTACACCCTTGTATTTTTGGGACTCAGCCAACACAATACACTATCGAGTGGTGGGGGCGGTTAGGTGTTATGAAGTTGATGGGGTTATTAAAGCCAAGTGGGGACAATTGCAAAGTGGGAAAACAGTATTTTTGGATATACCCCAAACAATGACTAGTACATCAAGGAGTACATGGTCGGATGGTAGTACTCAAGATTTAGGAAATTGTTCTGCATTGATACCTGCAATATCAACTATGGGTATATTTACAGGGGCTGCTGGTGGGACGGGTGCGAGTTATACTCTTGTTGGCTTATCCTTGAAACCTTTAGGTTTCTCTGCTAGTTATCCAACGGGGGAATATGCAGGGATACTTTCTAGGACTAATGCTAGTAATCCATACCTTCACTCAATTGCGGGTGAACTTTGGTGTCCTACCGACGATAGCCAGAAGATAAGTCATAGGGAGTATAGTGCAGCTGGACAGTCGCTGTCCATAGTAGTTAAAGGTTATGTATTGAATATAAGGTAAAAGGTGATGTATGATAAGACCATTGACTAAAGGAAGTAAATCAGTTAAACTCCCTTCCATCCGTAGGAAGTACTACAATATATATGGTTTAGATGGAGGTCTCGATTACAGTAAGGGCTCTACATTCATAGGGGATACATTCACTCCCCTTTGTAGTGAAGTAACCTTCCGCAACAGTAAGGTAGCTAAAACTAAGGGGACACTTTACTTTGCAGGCACTGCTACTACCCCTTTACTTGGTAGTGTGATGCACTTCAATCACTACAAACTAATGTCTGGTACCGAGAAGTTGATGGCACATACAACCTCACAAGTGTATGCGTATAATTCATCTACTGGTCTATTTGAGAATATCACTCGTGGGGAAGTGGTGGAAGATTGTGAGGATGTATGGTCGGTTAACGCTCCTACAACTTGTGCGACTAGTACGGATAAGAAGAAGGGTACAAACTCAGTTGCAATAACTATCCCTGCTGGTGAGGGGACAGGTGTTTGTGCATATGAAAACTTTGCCGCGGATGACTTTACCGCTGCTACATACTTACATTTCTTCATTAAGTCTAGTATTGCTTTAGCTGCAGCTGACTATCAACTCGTCTTAGGGGATACAACAGCTGGAGGTACTCCTGTAGGGGGGAGTGATAGTGGACGCTTCAACATCCCTGCTTTAGTTGCAGGGGTATGGAAAGAGGTTAGTATTGCGATAACCACCCCAGGTGATTTAGGTACTGTTGAGTCAGTTGCTCTTTACTTGAAAGTAGATAAAGGTGCTGCAGTAGTGAATATAGATGATGTAATGGTAACCATCGAAACTACAGGCGACGAAGATGACTCCTTCACCTCCCAAGTTATGAATGACTTATACGTGTATAGTAATAAAATAGTACCTCTAATGTTTTGGGATATGTCGACAGCAACTACAGCAATATTATATTCGGGATGTACATTATCAACTAAGTGCTTACGTAGGTTTGGGGAGAGGTTGTGTATGTATAACGTGGTTGATGGTGCGAACGTATATCCTCAACGAGTACAGTGGACAATAGTGGGAGGGATTAGTGGCACTCCAGCAGCAACGGATTGGACAGCTGCAGGCTCTGGCAACACCGATTTGGAGGGAGTACTAGGTACCGACCACATCCAGACGGCTGAGAGGTTGGGTAACTACATGGTTATCTATGGTAGTCGTACAGTCGCTCTACAGGATTATGTTGGAGTAGTCGATGACCCCTACGCCTTCTACACAAGAGTTACTGGTAAGGGATTAGCAGCACCTGCAGCTATAATCAACTTGGGTAATGAGCATATCTTCCTTGGGTGGGATGATATATATTCGTATAAAGGTGGGAAGGATATAACTCCCATTGGCTGGAATGTAAAGAAGGAGTTGTTTAGTATTATAAATCCAGAGTACGTCCAACGTTCGTTTATGGTATATAGGGAGCAGGAGTATACAATACGTCTCTACATCCCTACCAGTGGTAATACTATACCTAATGTCTACTTCTCCTACAACTTAAAGACTAGAAGTTGGTCGAGAGGGGTTAGGACGTATGTTAGTACTGGTATCTACACGATAGAAACCGCCGATAGTTGGGATGCAGCTGGTTCAGGAGCGACTGACCCTTGGAGTAATCAAGCCATTAAGTGGGATAGCACGTCGTTGCAAGCCCTCTCCCCCATAAGTCTATATGGTGAGACAAGTGGGGTGGTTACATATGATGATGATACGGAGTTGGATTTAGCTGGGACTGCTATAGATGGACGTGTGGAGACTAAAGATTTTGTGGTGGGAGATGGTTATCGTAGAAGGATGACTAATTGGATGGAGTTGAACTACGAGGCTAAAGGGGATAAAGTATACATTCGTTATAGTACTGATTTGGGGGCGTCGTGGTCAGAAGTTAAGGTGGTTACCCTGACGAGTGTGTGGACTAAATATAATTATGATTTTGAAGCAAATGCACCTCAAGTAAGGTTCAGACTTAGAAATGGTAACACGGATGAAACATTTGAGGTTAGGGAGTTAGAGATAGGGTTTATAAAAGCATCAGACAGAGGAGTTTAATATGCCAGGATTTAATGTAGACCTCCCCCCTTTACCCAAGTTTGAGGGGTTGAGTGCGGAAGATTTAAGGTTGGAGTTGGAGGACTACTTAAGAAAGTTGACTGTGGCGTTGGAGGAGACGTTTGCTAAAGTATACACTAGAGGGGAGTTGGTCAATCGTGAGCAGATGTATAAGAGGACGGCTGTTAATGATGTTAATTACACGGTTACTAAAAGTGACTTCATAGTTGCGTATACTGCACTTTCAGCTCAGAGGACGGTAATCTTACCTACAACTACAGCTAATAGTGGTAGGAGGTTAATAATTAAGGATGAAGCTGGGGGAGCTGGAGCAAATAATATTGTGATAGACCCAGAAGGGGCAACAACTATAGACGGGAATGCTACCCTAACAATAAGTGCTAACTACGGCCAGTCGAGGTTGTGTAGTGATGGAACTAATTGGTTTGTGTGGTAAAATGGGAGGTGGGGAAGATGGCGAAGGATGAAGATTGGTGGAAAAGAACAGGTGCCGGAGCAGCAAGTGGTGCGGCAATGGGTTCGCCTGGTGGTCCCCTTGGAATTGGGGTTGGTGCGTTATTGGGCGGAGCAGCTGGCTTCTTTGGTGGTGGTGGTGACGATGAAGAGGAGAGATTGAAGATTATATCAACTTTAAACCCTGAACAACAAGCTCTTATGAAGCAGTATGCACCTTGGTTGCAGGGTAACATTGGGAAGGGATTGCGTGCGTGGGAAGGTCCTTGGACAGCTCCTTTAGGAGAAGAGGAAAAATGGGGGATGGGTAAGTATAGGGAAGCGGTTGAAGGACTATCTCCTGAGGAGACACGTAATTGGTATATGAAGTATATGGCTCCTGCGGAAGAGAGGTATATGAAGGAGAAGATACTTCCAGGAATAAGGGAAGCTGGAGTACCTGGTGGCACCCTCCGTGGGACTGGTACTGAGGGTAGAGTTAGTGGAGCATGGGAAAGGTTTGGGGAGAGTCAGTTGGGTAGGATAGGTGGAGCTATCCAAAGTGAGAGGGCAGCGGCTAGAGGAATGTTACCTGGTTATATGGGGGCTGCATCGCTACCTCGACTAATTGAGCAACAAGATTTGGATAAGCAGGTGGCGGAATTCATACGAACCACACCAGAACTTAGTCCGATTATGAATATGATAAGAGATATTTTGGGTATACAAACCAAAGCTGGTTACTTTCCAGGTCAAACGGAAAGTCCATTTGCATCAATACTACCATCGTTAGGTAAACTTGCGGGAGGGGTTGATTGGAGTCAGTTTGGTGGGACTACACCAACTGGTCCTACAGCTGTTACGGCGTAGTTGAGGGTGTAAGTTCAATAATTGAACTTACCAAAAAAGAGTAAGTGGAGGTGAGTTAAATGCCAGGAATGCAATTTTTCGGCACAGAACCAGATAGGAAGTCCAAGTTGGCGGAAGCTATGGGTGGGGCGATTGAAGGTTTTGTTGGGGAGAAGGAGAAACTAAGAGAGCGTAAGATGGAGTTTGAGAAGATAGACTACGATAAGAGGAAAGAAGCATATGACATGGCTATCAATGCAGGGGAAATGGTTGGTGGAGAAAGAGCAACCCAAATGTTCTCCAACCCCCAGTTTCAAGAACTCGAGAATAGTTTAGGGGTACCCCACATCATTGATTTGGAGGCGGAGGGGAAGCAGGAACCAGTAACTTTTCAAGGGAAACCTACCTGGGCACAGAAGGAAAGTGTGCAAGGTGTGGAAGCAGACATTAGGAGGAAAATAGGGATTACAACAAGTGGTCTAATGGGACGGATGCTAACTACCAAATTAAAGACTAGAAAAGACGCACTCAATTATATCTCCCTCAAGAAACTCGACCCTTCTCGTTTTAAGAAGATATTGGATGAGGTGTATGGTAGTGTAGGTGGTGGGAATGGAAAGTATATGAAGATGAGTGAGTTAGAGTTGTATAGAAGTGCTATAACAGGGAATAAAGCAGCGATAGCTGAAGCTGCTCGTAGAGGTTATAAGTTGGGGAGGTAATATGCCTGATTGGAGCAAGGTCAAAACTATAGAAGAAGCGCCTGACTGGGGTAATATTAAGCCTGCTTCTGCTGCTGGAGTTGATTGGGGTAAGGTTAGTGCTCCACCCGAACGTGAACCTGCTAAGGATGAGCAGTGGGATAAAATGTCTAAGTTTCATAAGGTACTGGATATTGTGGGGAGACCAGGGTATGCTGTCAAATCTATAATCAAAGCAAGTGGTGATGATTTACATGCAATAATGGACCGTACGGATATAGGTGAAGATGAGAAGCTCAACCTTATGAGTAAACAAAACGTAGGTGCTAAAGCAGCAATGGATGCGGCATGGAGAGGTTTTACTGGACAGGAACGTGTCAATATGAATGAGGTGTGGGGAGATGTTGGTGTTAAAGGTATACCTTTCCTTGGATTTGCTTCTGAAGTACTAGTTGACCCTCTTATGTATGGGGGGTATAGTGCTATAACTAAAGGGCTAGGTAAGACATTGGGTGTGACTGGTAAGGTGTTGGGTAAGGTACCAGGAGTCACTCCTGCAGTCAAACAGGTAGGGAAGGTGATTGCACCAGTAGCGGATTGGATGAAGGACCGCTTCGTGACTAAGAGTGGTATACCTAAGTTGAGTGCAATGGTTGACCGTTGGTTATCAGAGCGTAGATGGTTGAAGGGTAAGGAGATATCGTACGCAGCTAAAACTAGATTGGCTATGAATAGTATAGCTAAGAAAGCCAAGGCTAAGGTTAAGGATGTGCAGAAACGTATAGTTAACATCATCGAGTTACGCAACCACCCAGAGGAGTTGTCTAAGGTGGTACCTAATATAACCGCTGAGGAGCAGGTACTTGCGAATACACTTAAAATGCATTTTGACAACATCTTGATAAGTGAGATGAAAGCTGGTGTACCAATCCAGAGTGTGCAAGCAGCGAGGAGTGCGAAGATAGCCAAACTTAGACGTAACCTCAACCTAACTCGTAGAGCATACCAGAAAGAGTTAGCAATCTCCAGACGACACGTAGTTAAGGAAGTTAGTACGTATTCGGATGAGCGTCTCAACCAATACCTTAAAGGTTTAACTGGTGAGAAGGCTGCATTGGAGAGAGCTGCGTTAGCGAAGAATAGGAGTAGAATAACCAACTTAGATAGTGAGATAAGCAAGGTAGAGCAACAACTTGATATGTGGGAGAAGCAGAGAAGATATTTGGTGAGGGTTGATAAACCTACTAAGATGATAGATAATAGATTGGATAAACTTGAAAATCAGTTTTGGTATCTACATAGCGAGATGGCAGAAAGACTTCAAGATGTACCCGAACTAGCGAAGGGAAGTACGTATGTAAGACAGATAGGGGAGATTGAGAAGTTACTCGCAAGTGATATAGAGGTTAACCTTGGAAGGAAAGGGGTTAGTCTTAGTAAGCAGTTGATGGATATACAGAAAAAAGCTGGGAAGTTGAAGGCTACTGAGATAGGTATACCTAAGGGGAAAGGTAAGAGTCTACTTAAACAGTTGACAACCGAAAGAGCTAAAAGAGACTTCGGTTACTTCCCTCGTATAACCACGCAAGAGGCTACCGAATATTTGCGACAAGCTAGGATAGGGAAGACGAAGGTGTGGAGTACCAAATTAGCTAATGCACTAAAGAGGAAGACGGACGACTTCACTCTAGAAGAGTTTAACTCCTTCGTTGAAAGCTTTGGTTTGAAATCTTTAGGGGGTAGACATGTTGAAGCCTTCTTCATGGCTGACCCAGCTTATGCTGTAGCAGTGAGGGGAGCGAGGTCAGCTAAAGCAGTTACGTCAGCCCAATTCTTGAAGGATGTGGGAGTGGGATTTGGTAAGAAAGCAGCTGATGCACCTCTCCATTGGGTGGAGTTACCTTCTGGTGTGGTTAGATTAAACCCATCCTTAAAGGGGTTGATGTTCGAGCCTGATGTTGCGGGAGAGATTGGGAAGATGGCTGACTTCTACCTCAACCCCAAATACGCAGGTAGGTTCATCCGTGCGTTTGATGCAGTCCAGAATATGTGGAAGAAGTGGACACTCGCAATCTTCCCCAAATATCACTTGCGTAATATGGTGGGTAATATGTGGAATAATCACTTAGCCGATGTTAAGGTAGTTAACTACAGTAAGGCTGAAGCACTCCAACTCTATAAACGATACGGTACCGACCGTGTGTTGGGTGAACACGTTAGGGGATTGGTGAAGAAAGCTGGTTTCACTTTTGATGAAGCGAACAAAATTATAAATGATGCCGAGAGGTTGGGGGTACTTAGTGGTGGGTGGTATGCAGCGGATGTGGAGCAATCCTTGAGGAGTGCTTTAAAGAAGGGGGGTATAACTGGGAGAGGTATGGCGGTAGGTACTGCAATAGAGAATAATGCGAGGTTAGCTCATTATTTGGATAGACTTACTAAGGGTAGCAACTCTATGGATGCAGCACTCTCCGTTAAGAAGTACTTATTCGACTACGCCGACTTAACCCACTTCGAACGTTCTGTTATGAAAAGACTCTTCCCCTTCTACACTTGGACACGTAAGAACGTCCCTCTCCAACTGGAGCATCTGTGGAAGCAACCCCAGAAATACGCTCCTATCGCAGCCCCCCTTCGTTCACGCAACCCCCAGGACTTACTCCGTTTGAAGTATGCTAGACCAGATGTGTACGATAGACTACCCATCGAACTTAGAAGGGATGCAGACTCCGTTACTTATGTCCCACTTGAAGGTTTAATACCCGCAGCGGATTTAGCGGATATGGTTAGACCACAAGAAATATTTCTAGATCTCCTCACTCCCTACTTACGTGCACCTCTCGAACTGGCATTCAATAAGAGCTTATACTTCGAGAGTGAGTTGAATAGATATCCTAGCCAGACACAAGAACTCCTACGTCTAGACCTGCCTACTAGTACTAAATATCTTCTAACCACTGTCGTTCCTTGGGCTAGAATGATTAACGAAGTTAATAAAGTGGTTAGAAAAAGGAGGAGGGGTGAGGTACCCTTAAGCTTTGGTGAGACAGTGTTTTCCCAAACTTTATCCTCTGTGTATAAAGTGAGTTTGGAGGAGTTGAAGACAAGAGCACTTAAACGTGTTAAGCACGGTATAAATGAATTAAGGCAGGGAGCAGCGTCGGCTCTGCAACAAGACCCTCCAAGAGAAGAGGAGTTCAAGAGGATTATGAAGGAAGTTGATAAAGCGTTAGCAATAGTGGATAAAATTAAATGATTATACTATTTATAAGTAAAGATGGCAGTGGTCTAGGATTAGCTGAGAGGGTTAAGAATGAGGGTCACTCCACCTCCATGTATACAGTAGATAAAGATGCTGATAGTGTAGGCGTGGGAATGGTTGATAGAGTAACTCTACCCTCCCATATAATACAACAGAACGGATATCCAATCCAATCCTCAATTAACCAACTACTTAAACAAGTGAAACCAGACCTAGTCATATTCGATACATTCAACTTAGGACGTGTAGCCTCCTCCATTCGTAGTAGCATCCCCGTATTAGGCTCCTCCCTCTGGTCAGACCATCTCTCCCTCGACCAATCCTACGGCTATAGGTTGATGAAGCAAGTAGGTATCCCTCCCTTAACACATGACGCTCTAGTACTTGGTGGGGTTGAAGTTTGGTGTGAGTTATGGTGGGATGGATTACGTGCAAGTGTATATAATGTAAGTTGCGTAGATAAAAGGTTTATGAATGGAGATGTAGGTCCGGTGGTGGGGTGTGCAGGTGCTGTGGTGAAGATGGTTTCATCAGAGAGTAAGTTAGTGAGGGAGGGAGTTGGTAAGATGGAGAGGTTGCTTAAGAAAACCACTTACAGAGGTCCCCTCAGTTTAAGTACAGTAGCCACTAAAGATAAGTTATACGGTATACAATTCACAACTGGATTTAGCTCCAACAACATACAAGCACTCTTCGAATTATATAAAGGTTCTATAACTGAGTTACTCTACAACACCTCAACAGCAGGTAAGGTAGTGGGAGAGTTTACCTCCGACTACTCCATCTCCATCCCCCTCTCCCTCCCGCCTTATCCAACCACTCAAGTTAAAGCGAGTGTTGGTGTGAAGGTAGGTGGGGTTAATAGTGAAAATGCTAAACACGTGTGGTGGAGTGACGTGAAGAAGGATGGGGGGTATGTTAGTGCAGGTGCATCAGGCATACCTCTTATCGTAACTGCCAGAGGGAGGGATGTTGGGGAATGTAGGAAACGTGCTTATCGTACCATCCATAATTTGGTTATTAGAGATGTGCAGTATAGAAGTGATGTAGGGGAGAGGTTTGATAAAGGGGAGGAGTTGCTTAAGAGGTGGGGTTATGTGTGACCCTTTTTTCGTATGTTCAATTATTGAACTTACTAGACTTCACCCTATAATACCTATTCCCCTTATCCGTAACTTGCTCCACCTTCTCACACATCATCAAGTCCCCAATCACCTCTTCTAACCTCCTAGCATTGATACAATAACTAACCTGCCTCATCAAACTAACATGGTCAATCCTCCCTCTCCTCTCTATCACCCTAAACACCTTCTCACTCTCTTCCCCAACCTCTGTCATCTGTATTAGTTGAAGTGTTTGCAACAAGTACTTCTCATTTTGATTAAGTGCTTTAAGTGCCATCCTCATCTCCACCTCACTCACAACCTTATTATTACTCTTACTCACACTAAACAACATGGCCAACTTAAGTAAGGTGTCATGTTTCCTACCAAAATATCCATCTAACGATACATTAGGCGTCCTCTCAGGTCTAAACACACTAGTATACCAATCACTATACCACTCTCTCGCCTCCTCCGTAACCTTATACTCCCCTCCCACCTTCGCTATAATCCTCAAATCCTTCACCAACTTACACTTAAGCTTAACTAATGCAGGAGTTAGTTCCGGCCAGGGCTCGAGATGCTCTGGCGTGGTCTGGTAGCAAAATATAACCCTACTAGTAAACCCCCCTCCTACCGCATGTTTAGGCATACTATCCTTCAACCATTGAGGAGTCGTCCCCGCCATCAGGTTGCAGTAAACATTATTCATCACTTCCTTCCCCCTCATCATCGTGTGGTATTCGAAGTGACTTGGACAATCATACCATTTGGTCAGCAGTTGTATAGTATCACTCGACTTCCCTGCCCCACCTAAGAACACCCCCAACTCATCACTAACAATCGACCCCCCACTTATCTTCCTCTCCTTGTATTGTTCTACAAATATACTGATAAGTGCTTCTGGTGTAGTCTTCTGACTAACCAACACATGATTGGGTAGTGCATCTCTAAACAACTCATACCCAATTCTTATAGCACTAGTCTTCCTAACCCTAGCACTAGCCCCAATCAGCACTACATACAAATTAGGATACAACGTATAATATCCTCTATTAACCCACACCCCTCTACCAAGTGCACTCGCAAGCACAGACAAACCAACCCATAAATGGAATAAACTAGGGCTCTCTTGGTCACTAGTATACTCCAAGTAGTTAGTAAGCCAATCATCGACATGTCTACCATCACCTGTAGGGGAGGTTCCATTTTTATGGTTACCGTTACTCATTCCTCCCCCTATTATTTATCTGCCCTAGTTAACTCCCCCGCTAAATTCTCCGCCGCCCATTTAGTATCAAACTCTCTAATCACATATTGAGATTGTTGCATAACTTCATACGCGTATACACACCACTTATCTTTAACTTTAGAAACAGTAATTGATGCTATATGCTTCGTGTTAATGTATCTCCCCACTTGTGTCTTCCACCACATTACTCCACCCCCAATTTCTTCATCTCATCCCAGTTAACTCCCACCTTAATATCCACAGGTATAACCAACTCCCTCCCATTTATTAGGATAGGTATATCAAAAACATGCTTAACATCACTTATCCAATCCTCCACCTCATCTTTATCACATTGTAAAACAAACGCATCGTGTACTTGTAGCATAAACTCGACATCGGGGTGGGTGTTGTATAGTTTAATCATAGCTAAGTTAAGTGTATCAGTAACTGTGGATTGTGGAACGAATGCATACGCCTCTCTGAAGAGTTGCTCCCCCCACCTTCCAAAGAACGTCCTCTTCCTCCCTAAGGGCGTAGTCATAGTCCTACTCCTACTAAGTTCTGATTGTACTCTAAGTTGCCAAGCGCGTATGTTTGGGAAGGTATCAAAGTACTTACTTAATAGTATTTGTGCTTCCCTCTGTTGGATGTTAGCGTAATAAGCGAAAGCTCTTCCCCCAATCCCATAGTGAGATGCATGAACAAGCCTCTTAGCCAACGCTCGTTCATCGGGGGTAACCTCTTCACACTCCTTACCATAAACCCACGCTGCATTTTGCGTATGAACATCACCTCCTTGTTTGAATAAATCAATAAGCCTCTCTTCCTCACTGAGATAAGCCACAACTCTAGCTTCTGCCTGAGATAAGTCCGCCTGGATAAACACTTTATCTTCGTCGGAAACAAACATCTTTCTACATACACCCGTAGGTATATTTTGGAGATTCGTCCCTGTACCAAACACACTCTTCCTACTTGATAACCTCCCTGTCTCCGTTCCGCCAATAACATATGAACATCGCATTCTTCCATCCATCCCTCCCTTATCCACTAAGTAAGTACCCATTATCTTACGGTTATGCCTAATTTTTAGAATGAAGTCAAATACAGGTGAGGGATACTTCTTAGCCAAGTCTTTAAGTGCCTCCTCATCAGCGGTTACATTAGTTGTCCCCCTCTTATACTTTACCGGTAGGTTTAAGTCGGTATATAGTAGTTGCTTCATCTGCAGTGGGGACATGACATTAACTGGTCTCCCCACTGCCTTATCCAACTTCCCCTGCAACTCCTCCGTCTCCCTCGCGTAATCTTCACTCGCCTTAACCCTAACCTCCTGATCTATCCTAACCCCCCTCAACTGCATCTCCAATAGTATATCAATTAGAGGGTGGACATATTTATAGTAAAACTTAGTAACCCCAAATTCCTTCATCTCCTTCTTAATTGCTATCGCACTCTCATATGTAACTGCGGCATCCATGGCGTTGTATTTCCAAAACTGCTTATCATCACTGGTGTGTGCCCAGTGCTTGTAGTATGGCTGCTTCGTATACACCCCACTTATAAGACCCAATGTCTTCCCACCCCCTATCCTAGTCTTTTCGGTAAGCTGTGACCTACTAGCAGCCATCTCGGGATACAACGTATGAAACGCACACATAGTATCCAACTCCAATCCCTTCACATGTATGCGACGTGGATTAACTCTGTGCATAATTATGTCAAACTGTGCATTCTGTGCAACCTTCCTAACCTTCTCATCCTCAAGTATATATTTAATCCTAGCCCATATCTCACTCTCCTCTTCAAACTTCCAATAGGGTGCACCTGAATGGATGGTGAAGGGTATACTAATAACATGGAATGGACTGGTAGCAAATGCTATGGCAGTAATGTGGTTAACCATATCCGTCTCAACATCAAATGCTACCATACCAGCATTCCCTACTGTATCCAACACTTGCATAACCTTCTCATAAGTTGGTTGCAGTATAAACTCCCTTTTAGGTAACTCATAATCTGGCGTAGCACTCTCCTCCTTAAGTCGTCTAAAGTCGAACATTACTAAGGGTAAGTTATCCCAAGCGCGGAGTAGTGATGCAGGATGTAGGGTAGGCAACACCTTACACCCCACCGTCTTATTAAACAATATACTCCCCCTCCAATTAGTTATCCCTCTATGTCCCATCAATGCATACAACGCCTCATTCCCCAATGCTAGTACAATATTAGGATTACACTCTCTTATACTCTCCTTTAAATACTTCACCCCCTCCACTAGTTGTTGGGTAGGTATCCTCATCTGCTTGTCTGCATAGAAGTGAGCGAAGTTATTCCCTGGTGGACGCATACGCATAACATTCCCAATCATACACTCTTCCCTCACCAACCCAACCTCCATCAATAACCTATTTAATAGTCTTCCACTCCCTCCCACAAATGGTTTACCCTCTATCTCCTCTTGCCCTCCTGGTGCTTCACCCACTATGAATATCTTTGCTTTACTTGGTCCAATAAATGGGACTACCGTTCCTCTCATACGCACCTCTTCTCATTCAGTTCGTTAACAGCGTCTATGAGTTCATCTACCTTTTTTCCTATTTCCCTTAAACCATCCGAACCACATAACCTATTTATCTTCTTAGCACGGATAGACGCTACCTCTCCCAGTGCTCTATCCCAATTCTCTGCCTTAGTTTCCTTAGAGAATCCTTTACCACAGTGTCCACACCACCTCATGGAATGGATAAGCTCTTGACGTATAGTTCTATTGGTATAATTTTTAAATTCTTCAGTTATGAACTCTATTTGGTCTAACCACTTCTCACAACACTTATTCATTTACTCCTCCTTAACTCGTTCAAGTATGATGAATTCTTTGGATAGGGCAATAGCAAGTTCATCTTTAACTAATTCTTGATAAGTAGCAAGCTC
>LAZR01001414.1_pt1 | contig 15215 bp, 9 predicted proteins | sample 329461 | NCBI WGS metagenome assembly LAZR01 (sample SAMN03002196, study PRJNA259156) | marine sediment metagenome | biome: sea floor; feature: Hydrothermal impacted sediments; material: marine sediment; isolation source: Loki non-amplified sample from Loki's castle hydrothermal vent sediment ...
GGATAATATTTTCAGCGGCACATTTTAATATATGCGCGCCAACAGGCGTTGAACCGGTAAAAGCAATTTTTTGGATACGCTTGCTGGTTGCTAGTGCCTGACCCGCTTCTTTACCATAACCATTCACCACATTTAGTACACCAGGTGGTAATAAATCACCAATTAATTCGACAAGTTTAAGAATTGAATATGGTGTTTGTTCCGCGGGTTTTAAAACAATACAGTTACCGGTGACTAAAGCGGGTGCTATTTTCCACACAGCCATTAATAATGGGAAGTTCCAAGGAATAATTTGTCCAACCACACCTAAGGGTTCGTGGAATTGATAAGAAACAGTAGTGTCATCTATCTCACCCATTGTGCCTTCTTGGGCGCGAATACAACCAGCATAATAACGGAAGTGGTCGATGGCTAAAGGCACATCGGCATTGAGTGTTTCTCTTACGGCTTTACCGTTATCCCATGTTTCAGCTACGGCCATCATTTCTAGATTTTGTTCTAAGCGATCAGCTATTTTTAACAATATATTAGAACGCGCTGAGACGGATGTTTTAGCCCAGGCATCTTTGGCGGCATGCGCTGCATCAAGCGCTAAGTTGATATCTTCTTCCGTCGAGCGAGGAATTTCACAAAAGCCTTCACCTGTGACTGGACTGACATTAGTGAAGTATTGACCCTTAACCGGTGCTACCCAGCCGCCATTAATATAGTTACCATAGCGTGATTCATATGACGTTAAAGAGCCTTGAGTATTTGGATTTGCATAGATCATTAGTTTCTCTCTCTGTAGTTATTATTTATAGTTAAATATTTTTTTTGTTCGTTAGAATAAATCGGCAGCGTTGAATTGTCTTGACTGAAAATCTCTATCACTTGACTTACAATCCACATCGGTCACAAAATGCAGAATATGAATAAAGATGCTTCTCAAAACAATACATCAGTTTCGCAAACTTTAGCAAAAAGAAGTGGCGATCAACGTCAATCATTGGTTGAAAATAAACTAAGCTTTACAGGGTCAGCATCAGAGCTCAGTATTTATGATACTTATCGTTCGGCATCACGTGTCGGCTTAGGTTCACAGCAACTCTTGTATTGCGGCATGGTTAAGGGTAAAAAAATCATGTACGGGAATAATACTCAGTCAGGTAATGAGCAGGGCGAAATCTTTTTGCCACATGAATCATTTGTTATCCCGCCGAATGCGTTCGTCGAAATTGATTTTCCTGAAGCGAATGAAGAGCAACCTACTACCTGTCTAACCATTGAGTTTACAAAAGAACGAATTGAAACGATTTCTGAAAGAATGCGCGATCTGACCACATTGGAATCAGTAGAACATGATTGGCAATATCAACCGCATATTATTCATACACACCACACGACAGATACGCAGCAATTATTAGAAAAGCTAGTGTCTTTATTTACACAAAATCATCCTGACAAAGAAATGATGGTTGATTTAGGTGTATCTGAACTGGTTATTCGATTGCTCAGGCAGCAGGGCAGAGAAATATTGCTCAGTTATAGTCAGCAAGCACCGGATACTAGCGGTATTATTGCGGCAATTCATTTTCTAGAAAAAAATCTTGCAATACCACTTAATATTGATCAGTTAAGTCGTCATGCTTGTATGAGCAGAAGCAAGTTTTATATAGAATTTAAAAAACAATTGGGTTGTTCGCCAGGTGAGTTTCAGCAACAATTACGCATAAAAGCTTCTGCAATAGCGATTGGCGCGGGTAAAACGGTAACAGAAGCATGTTACGATGTGGGCTTTAATGATTTAAGCCATTTTAGTCGACGCTTTACTCAGTTCTATGGTTGTTCGCCAACGGCTTATCGTCTCAATCACTATGGTCACTAAGTAAGTTTTATAATTGTCCTTAAATTAAAATAACCGCTTATTTAGCCCATTCCAACTTAAACTCAATCATTCATTTATGAACAAGATTGACGTAATTTGAGTTTATCCTGAATCGGATAAAACAAATCTCTCGTCAATTTCAATTCTATTATTAGTTTTAATCAATGAATCTTTAAATGAAAGCGCCCACTTAGGTTTCGCAGCTTTAACGCACTACTGTTAGAATTACATAAATTAAAGTGGCATCAGCGGCTGTTCAGGCTGCTAACATCTTTAACCCAATAATTGCAGTGCCTTAAAACTTCATACCGGAGACAGAAATGACGGAAGAAATCAGCCCTTTGGTTGAGCGTCTTAATGATGCAAGCGATGACGCACAAATGGCTGTGTTTGAAGAAGCAGTAATCGAGCTAGAAAGTAGTGAATTGGCATTCTTATTAGAGTCATTGCCTTTATCTGAACGACTCGAACGTTGGTTACAAGTACCTGAAGATGATCGGGTTGATGTGTTAGTGGCGATGCGATCTGAGCCACGCCAAACTATTTTTGCGACGTTTGATGATGAAGAATTACAAGCATTATTAAGCAATTTACATGCGGAAGACTTAATTGAACTAGCGGAATCATTACCTGATACGGTTGTTGATAAGGCTTTGCAAAGCATGGATGCAATGCAGCTTCAGCACTATCAACGCTCGGCACAATACGATGATGATCAAATTGGTCGTTATGTTGATCACGAACTGATTATTTTGCCCAAAACAGCCCGGGTTAGAGATGCAATGCGTTTGATAAAAAAATCTCTACCGGAATATACCGATAGTCTTTATCTTATTCAGCGTAATGGCGATTATGCGGGCACGGTCATCATTCAAAAGCTTTATGCTGCTTTGCCAGAACAGCCTTTGATGGAATTAAGTATAGAAGACCCTATTACTATTTCTGCTGATATTTATCTCACTGATGCCACTGATAAACTCGAACATTCAGGTTTCACTGCCTTGCCTGTTATTGATGATAATAATAAATTATCGGGTAGAATTACCTTACGACAAGCAATAGAAATCACCCGCGAAGATTATGAAAGTCAATTAATGGCAACAGCCGGTTTGAATGAAGATGAAGATTTATTCGCTCCTGTATTTCGTAGCTCAAAACGTCGTGCAACCTGGTTAGGCATTAATCTTTTAACCGCTTTTCTAGCATCGTGGGCGATAGGCTTATTTGAAGCGACACTACAACAAGTCGTGGCTTTAGCAGTATTAATGCCGATTGTTGCATCGATGGGCGGCATCGCGGGTAGTCAAACATTAACCTTAATTATCAGAGGAATCGCGCTCGGACAGATTTCTAAAGGTAATATGTCGCCGCTATTAATTAAAGAAGTAAGTGTGGGTGCTTTAAATGGTGTTTTGTGGGCAATAGTCATTGGCGTAATAACATCCATTTGGTTTGATAGTATGAATATTGGTTTAGTGATTGCCGCCGCTATTGTGCTGAATATCATCTCTGCGGCATTTGCTGGCGTATTAGTGCCGATTGTGTTGGATAAATTTGATATCGATCCCGCTTTATCAGGTTCTGTGATTTTGACCACGGTTACTGATGTTGTCGGTTTTGTCGTGTTCCTAAGTTTAGGGACGATGTTTTTATTATAATTCGCATACTTTAATTATGCTGAATGATTAGATATTTAAAATATTCAGCTTAGATGTTTTGAGATTAAAAAATTTGATGGGCACTTATAGCATTATATTATTGTCATAAATCAGCTTGTTATGAACGAAACATCAATCGCTACGTTGTTCATTTGTTCAGTTTCCTCTCGATCAAAAATGAAATCACCTACGAATAATTATTAGCTTATCGCTATAATCACAAGATGAAAATAAGCTTAAAATCATCTGTCTTAAAGCAGCTATAGCCAGTCATAAAGGATATTAATTGTTAACACTGCATGCTAACTCACTTAAGTTTTATGTTATGGCGCTATTGTTATTAGTGACTACGCTAGTACACGCTAACGATATAAACATTGAGGTGGAATTATCAGGTGCGCCTGAAGGCAGAACAGACACTTTAATCAGTGGATTGAGTATTGAACGACAAAAAGACAGTGATCGCTTGTCTGCTCGTCAAATACAAAAGCTTTACGAAAGTGCAGATTCTGAACTCAAAACAATGCTGCAAGTATATGGTTATTACAATGTAGAAGTGACCAGTGACTTAAAACTGATTAAAGAGAATAACTGGCAAGCAGTTTATAAACTGAAATTAGGTCCGCGGGTAAAACTAGCTAAAGTAGAGGTAATATTAGAAGGCGAAGCCGCTGATGATGAGGCGTTCAAAAAATTCGTTAAATACTTTCCTATTAAAAAGGGCGACGGCTTAAATCATCAGGTCTATGAATCATCAAAAAAAACCTTAGTTAGAATTGGTGCGGAACGTGGTTATTTTGATGCTGAATTAACCGAACATAAAGTTGAAGTGGATGGTGTGAATAACACGGCAACTATCTATTTAAATTACAATTCTGGTATTCGATATCACTTTTCTCAAGTGCAGTTCCCAGAGACAATAATCACCAATGATCTATTAACAAGAATCACTCCTATTAAGGCTGGCGAACCTTACTTGGCTTCAGATGTATTAAAGCTCCGCAACAATTTAACCAACAGTGGTTATTTCGATTCGGTTGCTGTGAGAACCTTAATTGATCAACGCAAAGATGGCGAGGTACCACTAGATATTTCTTTTGAGCCAAGCCACAAGCATCGTTACACTGCCGGTGTCGGTTATGGGACAGATAGTGGGCCACGAGTTAGCTTAGGTTGGGAAAATAGGTATGTGAATAAGCGAGGACACCGTTTATCTGCAGATGCGTTATTTTCACAAATAAAAAATAGTGTGGGCTTGGATTACACGATGCCTTTTTGGAGTGAAACGATTTCAGCAGTCGGTTTTAATACTGAATATAAACAAGAAAGTACGGACACCAGTGACAGCACTTCATTTGCAATCGGTAGCTACTATAAAACGATGCGTTGGGGCTGGAATGAAACGGGCACGCTTAAATTATTAAATGAAAACTACGATGTATCACAAGATTCAGACACTTCGCTGTTATTAATTCCAGGTGTTTCGTGGTCAAGAATCTGGGCTGACGACACCATTTATACTAAACATGGCGGCAAGCTATCGGTATCGTTATCGGGTGCCAGTGAATCAATATTGTCAGATACCTCATTTGGCCAAGTGGTAGTAAGAGGAAAATATATTAAATCAGTGACCGAAAATGGACGTTTTATCACGCGAGGCACACTGGGTGCTACAGAGGTAACAGATTTTACTAAACTACCTAGTTCATTACGTTTCTTTGCCGGTGGTGATAACAGTATTCGTGGATTTGATTTCGAATCTTTAGGCCCATTAGGTGATGATGGCAAAGTAGAAGGCGGACGATATTTAGCGGTCGGTAGCTTGGAATATGAGCAAATGATTGTAGGTAATTGGGGTGCTGCAGTATTTACTGATTTTGGTAATGCAATGAATACTTGGGATGATCCCTTGGAATACAGTGTTGGTGTTGGTGCTCGTTGGCGTTCGCCCGTTGGGCTCATTCGTCTTGATGTCGCGACAGGCTTATCACAAGACGATAATCCTATTGGTATACATGTTGTTATTGGACCTGATTTATGATCCGCCGTATTTTAATAATTGTTCTCAGCATTTTAATGTTGTTAGCGGCTTTTATTGCTTGGTTAGGGCTAACCGAATCAGGCTTATCCTTCGCTATATCTCAAGCACAAAAATTTGTACCTGCTTTAACGATACAAAAAACGGCTGGTCGATTTTACGATGGCGCTGAGTTTGAACACATAAATTATCAAATCGATGAAAACAGTAGTGTGTCGATAAGTAATCTCGTTATTAGTTGGCAGACCATGCGTTTATTTTCTGGGCAACTAGTCATTGATAAGCTGCTTATTGGTGATGTTGTTTTGACACAAAATGGTGAAAAGGCAACGGAAACATCGCCCATTGAATTACCCAATATCAATATTCCAATTGGCATTTCACTTAAAAACTTGAGCCTTAATAGTCTTGCTCTAGTGGATAAAGATCAAAACAAAACAACAGTCATCAGTGGTTTTAAAACTGAAATATCAGCGTGGAGTGATGCACTTAAAATTCAAGCTTTATCGATCAACTATGCTGATAATGTGAGCCTTGAACTCAATGGTCAAATAACACTCAGTGACAACTATAAAACAGATTTAACTTATCAGTGGACAGTGCTTGATCCAAAATTAAAAACAATTAATGCACAAGGTACTATTCAAGGTGATTTAACTGAATTAAAGATCGAACAACAGTTACTTAAACCTATGCAATCAACTCAAAATGTAACGGCGTCAGACCTCTTAGGCAAACTTACATGGACAGCGGATATTCATCTACCACAACTTGCTTTAGCTGATTTTGTTGAAGGCCAAACGGGCGTGGTAAATGACTTAATCGTTAATGCCAATGGCGATTTAACCAGCGCGGATATCTTAGTTGATAGCCAATTTGAGCAAGCAGGTTTACCGACATTCAACTTACATAGTCAAACTTCAACCGATGATTTTGATAATTGGTTTACTGATACTAATGTCAGCACAAAAGAGGGTGCAAAGCTTTCTATTAAAGGCGATATTAATAACGTATCAACAACACCAACTTTAGCGTTAACAGGACAATGGCAGCAACTCGCATGGCCTTTGCTTGAAGCTAAAAAAACTGTGGCGAGTAAGCAAGGTAATTTCAGTGTTAATGGTGATCTTGAAAATTATGTATTTGCGTTGAAAGGGGGCTTGGTAGCAGATCAGCAAGCATTTATCGTGCAGGCTGATGCTCATGGCACAGCCAATCAAATTGATTTAGAGCAACTATTAATTACTGGCATGGGTGGTAATATGAAACTGGCTGGCTGGTTTAATTGGCAGTCGGTGCCTCGTTTTGAAATTACAACGAATTGGCAAGATATTATTGTGCCAGAAGCTTTAAGTCCGTTAATGATCCGGAGTAAAAAAGGGGATATTAACATAGCAGGTACCACAGAAACGTTCATGTTAACGTCAGATATCGCTTTAGCGCTTGATGATAAACCTGCCACTATTTTAATTAAAGGAACAGGATCGGATAAAGGTTTTAAGCAACTGAATTTTAATGCAAAAACGGGATCTGGTGAGCTTGATTTTAACGGTGAGGCATTCTGGCTTGATAGCATTAAAGTGAACGGTAAAGTTAACTTACATAATGTAAATCCTGCATTATTCGCACCCGATTGGCAGGGAGATTTATCAGGTGGCTGGACAATGTCGGTTGATAATGTGCATGATCAAATGGCCGATATTCGAATAGTAGATTTAGATGTAAAAGGTAGTTTAAGAGAACGTCCGCTCACACTCCAAGGGGCGCTTTCTTATATTAAAAGCGAACTCGATATTCCTAATTTAGAACTGGTTTCTGGAAAATCAACTATCTCAGTGGATGGGCAGTTAAAAAAGGATTTAGCGTTTAATTTACAATTAAATTCGCCTGATTTGGCAGATTTTTATCCCGATCTTGGCGGACAACTTAAAGCGAATGCGACCATTACTGGTAAGCTTGCTGCCCCTATTATTGAGGCCACATTATCAGGCCAAAAAATTGCTTATGGCGATACGCTTACTATTGCCAATGCAAATACTGATTTTAGTTTAAATGCGAATAGTAAAGTTGATGGCAAAATAGTACTGACAGGTATCAAAGCCAACACATTGCCAGCTCTAAATGCCCAACTTAATATTGAAGGCAATCAGGCTCAGCATCAGCTTTCATTTGATGTTACAGGCGACCAACTTAAAGCATCAGGTAATATTGCAGGGCAGTTGGTCAATAAAAACTGGCAGGGTCAGCTGACTAAGCTGGAATTTGAACAAACTAAAGCAGGGCAATGGCAGTTAACCAAACAAGGTCCTATAGATCTTGCCGCTGATAAAGGTCAGATTGACGAACAGTGTTTGCAGTCAGATCAAGGCAATATTTGTTTTCAAGGCAATTATTCATCAGCCGGTGGCTGGCAAGCTGCGACTCACTTTAATAATGTTTCAATGAAACTATTTCATGCGTTTTCAGCAGCACTTGAGCCTGTTGAAGGGCAACTTCAAGGACAGCTTGAGTTATCAAGTAGCAACCAATATCCAACTGAAGGGCAAGGCGAAATAAGCTTGGTTAATGCAAGCATAGCTGTTGATGCGGTGGGTCAAAAAGACAAGAGAATCATCAACTTTAAAACAGTGAAACTCGATTATTTATTGAACGATGAAAAAACGACGGTGAATTTATTAGTTGCACCTGACTTAAAAGGTATGTCGCCCTTAGTCGCTAACGCTGAGTTACCTATTTTAGAGACGGTTATCAACGATCCTGATAATGCAGCTTTGAGCGGTATGATTATAACCAATGTCGATGATTTGTCGATATTTGATGATTTTAATTCTGAATATGACAATCTAAAAGGACAATTAAATGTCAATATATCATTAAGCGGTACGGTTAAAAATCCAGCGCTTGTCGGTAAAATTGCATTAGACAAAGTATCTGTCGAATTGCCAAGCGCTGGATTAATGTTGACCGATATGAAGGTCAATGCAAAAGGCAGTCTCGATAAAGGTATTGAATTTGATTATCAAGCTATATCAGGCAAAGGTAACTTGATCGGCGGCGGTCAATTTATTGTTAAAAATGACACTTGGCAAATGGATGCGAACCTTAAAGCAAATAATGCTGAAGTGGTCAACTTACCGGAAGCGTATGTCGTTGCTACTACTGATTTAACGATTTTAGTGAATCCTGAGTCATCACAAGTAAAAGGCTCTGTCACCATTCCTGAGGCTGAGTTAGCACCTTTACAATTCAATAGTCCTGTTACACCGAGTAAAGATGTCATTATCATTACTAACGAAACACCGGATGAAGAGAAACCTTTCCCGACATTGCTGGATATTAATGTTGCGTTAGGTGACAAAGTGAAAATATCAGCGGCTGGTTTTAATAGCCGATTAACTGGAAAACTCTTGGTGACAGGCGATACCAGTAAAATTATATTAGGCACCGGAGCGATAGTTATTAAAGATGGTAAATACAATGCTTATGGCCAAAAATTAACGGTTGATAATGGTCAAATATTATTTTCAGGTGGTGCGATTGATAACCCTCAGCTTGATGTTAAAGCCATTCGTACAGGTGAAAATTTTGTAGCGGGTCTTCATGTACAAGGTGCAGCTAATAATCCACAGATCACACTATTTTCAGAGCCTGCAATGAGCCAAGATAATGTTCTTTCTTACATCGTTTTAGGGCGACCTCTTGGTGAAGCATCTGCAACAGATGCCGCCTTACTTGCTTCAGCGGCAACAGGATTAGGCATTGATGGCGGTAATCAAATCGGTGAAAGAATTGCCAGTACTTTTGGGCTTGATAACGTATCTATTGCTGGTTCTGGTGGCGATGATACGGCACTACAAGTGGGTAAATATCTGTCACCAAAATTATACCTGGGTTATGGCATTGGTATTTTTGAGCCAGTCAGCACCGTTATTATGCGTTACACATTAAGTAAGATTTGGAGCTTAAAAGCAGAGTCTGGAACCGAGAGCAGCGTTGATTTGTTATACACTCATGAGCGCTAAAACGGATAGACATTACTATATGATATTGATAGCATAGCCGAGTGTTTTACTAGGTAATTCATTGAGTCATCGTCAGATGACTTCCCCCCATCCAATAATAGACTTTTAGGAGCCATTATATGAGCGTATTAGTTACTAGCCCAGCCCCAGACTTTACTGCAGCAGCAGTAATGCCTGACAACAGCATCAATGAAAACTTTTCATTGTCAGATTACAAAGGTAAATATATTGTTTTATTCTTTTACCCATTAGATTTCACTTTTGTATGCCCATCTGAAATTATTGCTCATCACCACCGTGTTGCTGAATTTGAAAAACGTGGCGTACAAGTAATTGGTGTGTCTATTGATTCACAATTCACTCACTTAGCATGGCGTAACACTGAAGTTAAAAATGGCGGTATCGGTAAAATTGATTTCCCGTTAGTTGCCGATATTCAACACACCATCGTTGAAGCATATGGTGTTAAACACCCTGCAGGTGTTGCATTACGTGGTTCATTCTTGATTGATAAAGACGGTATTGTTCGTCATCAAGTCGTCAACGATTTACCATTAGGTCGTGAAGTAGATGAAATGTTACGTTTAGTTGATGCATTACAATTTACTGAAGAACATGGCGAAGTTTGCCCAGCTGGTTGGAACAAAGGCGATGAAGGTATGAAACCTGATGCTGCTGGCGTTGCTGATTACTTAGCAAAAAATGCAGACAAACTATAATTAATATTAGTTTATTCTGAACAAAAAAAAGCCCCGATTTATTCGGGGCTTTTTTTTAGTTGAGGTTCATCGCTTGATATTAAACGCGGTTTTTCTCTCTAATTTCAGCAAGTGTTTTGCAGTCAATACATAAGTTAGCTGTTGGACGCGCTTCAAGGCGGCGAAGACCGATATCTGTGCCACACGATTCGCAAAAACCGTAGTCTCCTTTATCCATGTCTTCTAATGATTGATTAATCTTTTTAATTAGTTTGCGTTCACGATCACGTGTACGAAGTTCTAACGTAAACTCTTCTTCTTGAGTGGCACGATCATTAGGATCAGGAAAGTTCGCTGCATCATCTTTCATATGAGTAACGGTATTATCAACTTCTTCCATTAACTCTCTTTTCCAACCGTTTAATATAGTCCGGAAATGAGTGACTTGAGCTGCATTCATATACTCTTCTCCTGCCTTTTCTTGGTAGGGAGTAACCTGTGCATTTGTCGGCAATGATTCCATGTAAAAAACCTCAAAACTTTAAAAATTAAGGGCGCATCTATACCAGATGAAACCTAGATGTGCAAAAGTTTGATATCATTACTGATTAATTTTGTGTCGATAAATGGGCGATGAAGCATTAAAAATCGTTATCTTAGATGTTGATAGGGCTTTATTTGCGGCGATGTTTGGTGATGAGAATATAGCTCAGAATCGCGCATTGATTAACAAGGTTTTAATCAGCGTTTAGAATGACTATTTATAGGAAAAATAGCCGCTTATAAGCTATATAAAAACAGTTTATTTGAACTTTATTTTTTGGCGGTTATCCTTATGTCGAGTCATTTATCAAGAGTCAGGCAATACAAGTATTAAATAGAGAATGTCTGACTTAACTTGTCACTTAACATTAATCTCCAGCACATTTTTAAAAGAATAATACAAACATGATTGATCCATCCCGAATCGCAGGACGCGCCCAAGCCATTACACCTTTTCATGTAATGGATATTCTGGCACAAGCTAAACGGCTCGAAACGCAGGGTAAAGACATTATTCATATGGAAGTAGGGGAGCCTGATTTTGACACGCCTCAGCCCATCATAGAAGCCGGAATAAAAGCATTAAAAGCCGGTAAAACCCATTACACGCCAGCACTAGGTTTACCTGAACTACGAGAAGCAATTGCTGCTTGGTATGAAACGCGTTATCAAGTGAAGGTTTCAGCAAATCGTATTATTGTTACACCTGGTGCATCGGGGGCTTTGTTATTGGTCATGGGTGCGTTATTAGAACAAGGTCGCAATGTTTTATTGGCCGATCCAGGTTATCCCTGTAACCGTAATTTTGCTCGTTTTGTTGAAGGCAAAACAAAAACAGTCAATGTTGATGCGAGTACTAATTATCAACTCACGGCTGAGCATATCGAGCAATATTGGGATGACAATACGGCTTTGGCACTCGTTGCTTCGCCGTCTAATCCAACGGGCACCGTACTTAATCAACAACAATTAAAGTCATTATCGGACGCTGTCGCTTTAAAAAATGGCCATTTAGTAGTTGATGAGATTTATCATGGCCTTACATATGATGGTTATGATGCACCGACTGTTTTAGCGATAAACCAAAATGCCTTTGTGATTAACAGTTTTTCCAAATATTTTGGTATGACGGGATGGCGTTTAGGTTGGTTGGTGGTACCTGAAGCTTATGAACAAGTGATGGACCGTTTAGCACAGAACTTATTTTTAGCCGCGCCAACGATGTCGCAATATGCTGCATTAGCCGCATTTAACAGCCAAACACTCGCTATATTAGAGCAGCGTCGACATACTTTTGAACAACGGCGAAATAGTTTATTGCCCGCATTACGTTCCATTGGCTTGAAGATAGATGCACCGCCACAAGGCGCTTTTTATATTTATGCAGATTGTCGACAATTGCTGACCGAACAATGCCCGAATAGTATGGCATTATCAAAACATTGGTTACAGCAAGCCGGTGTCGCGGTAACACCGGGTAATGATTTTGGCCATTATTTAGCTGAATCTCATATTCGATTTGCCTATACAGCTAATGAAGAGCGACTGATGCTGGCTATCGAACGTATCAAACACATTATTTAAGCCGTATTTCAAGGAATAACTATGACTCACGCTAAGATTATTTACACCAAAACAGATGAAGCGCCTGCATTAGCAACCTATTCTTTATTGCCCATCATCAAACTGTTTACAGCGGCGGCAGATATTGACGTAGAAATGAGTGATATCTCATTAGCGAGTAGAATTCTTGCTCATTTTCCTAGTTACTTAACACCTGAACAGCAAGTGACAGATGCCTTAGCTGAGCTTGGCGAATTAACCTTAAAACCTGAAGCCAATATTATTAAGCTGCCTAATATCAGTGCATCTATTCCACAATTAAAGCAAGCGATCAAAGAGTTGCAAGATCAAGGCTTTAATTTACCCGAATATCCTGATGCGCCTGAAAATGAAGCACAGCAATTAATAAAAACAACTTACGACAAAGTAAAAGGCAGCGCGGTAAATCCTGTATTACGTGAAGGTAATTCTGATCGTAGAGCGCCGTTGGCCGTTAAGAATTATGTGCGTAAACATCCTCATTCGATGGGCGCATGGACTAGAAATTCAAAATCTCATGTGGCGAGCATGGCAGATCATGATTTTTATGGCAGTGAACGTTCAACAACACTTTCACAAGCCACCAAGGTGACAATTGAGCTAGAAGATGGAGCTGGCCAAGTGACGGTATTGAAAAAGGCGTTTCCAATATTGACGGGTGAAATTATTGATGCGTCTGTGATGAGCAAAAAGGCATTACGTGCATTTATTGAAGCTGAAATATCTGATGCAAAACAACAAGGCGTATTATTTTCATTGCATTTGAAAGCGACGATGATGAAAGTATCTGATCCGATTATCTTTGGTCACGTGGTATCGGTATTTTATAAAGATGTATTTGAAAAACACGCGGTATTATTTGAACAAATCGGTGTTGAAATCACCAATGGTTTGGGCGATGTTTACGCTAAAATTCAAAATTTACCCGCTGACAAACAAGCTGAAATTGAAGCAGACATTCAAGCGGTGTATGCCACGCGTCCTGATCTAGCAATGGTTGACTCAGATAAAGGTATTACTAATTTACACGTACCGTCTGATGTCATTGTTGATGCATCAATGCCTGCAATGATTCGTTCATCGGGACAGATGTGGGACAACAATGGTCAATTACAAGATGCCAAAGCCATTATTCCCGATCGTAGCTATGCAGGTATTTATCAAAAAACCATCGATTTTTGTAAAAAACACGGCGCCTTTGACCCAACTAAAATGGGCAGTGTGCCGAATGTCGGTCTCATGGCACAAAAAGCTGAAGAATATGGTTCGCACGATAAAACATTTGAGATCTCAACAGCTGGCACAGTACGTGTTGTTGATGAAAAACGAGCTGTATTATTAGAGCATAAGGTTGAACAAGGTGACATCTGGCGGATGTGTCAGACTAAAGACTTACCGATCCAAGATTGGGTTAAATTAGCAGTGAATCGTGCTCGGTTAAGCAATACACCAGCGGTGTTTTGGCTAGATCCAAACAGAGCACATGATGCTCAGATCATTGCTAAAGTCGAACAATATTTACCTCAGCACGACACCGACGGGCTAGATATTAAGATTTTAACGCCAGAACAGGCGATTGAGTTTTCATTGCAACGCATGAAACAAGGTGAAGACACTATTTCAGTTACGGGGAACGTATTACGTGATTATCTGACTGATTTGTTTCCAATTCTTGAACTAGGCACGAGTGCGAAAATGTTATCTATTGTGCCGTTAATGAATGGTGGCGGTTTGTTCGAAACCGGTGCCGGTGGTTCAGCCCCTAAACACGTTCAACAATTTGAAAAAGAAAATCACTTACGCTGGGATTCACTGGGTGAGTTTTTAGCCTTAGCCGCATCCTTAGAGCACATGAGCAATACCACCGGTAATATTAAAGCGCATGTACTTGCCGATACTTTGGATAAAGCGACAGGATTGTTTTTAGATAATAATAAATCGCCATTACGTAAAGCCGGTGAACTAGACGTGCGAGGCAGTCATTTTTATTTGATGCTGTATTGGGCGCAAGCGTTAGCCGAGCAAAATGACAATACTGAATTAAAACATCACTTTGCAGACTTAGCTAAAACCTTAACTGAAAATGAAGCAAAAATTATCGCTGAGTTAAATGCTGTACAAGGAATAGCCATTGATCTCAATGGCTATTATTTTAGTGATGTTGAATTAGCATCACACGCGATGCGGCCAAGTGCAACTTTAAATAACCTTATAGAGGCTTAGTGATTTGATGTTATTTTAAACGTTCCAGATATAATGCTGTTGCTCCGGCAACAGCGGCTGGAATAACTAAGAAATTGATAAATGGAATCAATGTCGCACCTAACGTTGCTAAACCAAAACCAATCGCCAGAGAACGGTTTTGTTTTAAAATTGCGCGTTGTTGTGGAAACTTAAGGTCATGGTTGCCCATCGGGTAATCGTGATAATCCAACGCCAACATCCAACTTGAAAACAATACCCACAAAATTGGGGCGATGATATTGACGACAGGGATCCACGACAAAATGAATAAAGGCACCATCCACATTAAGACATAAGCCAGTTTTCGGATTTCATTCCATAATAATGACGGCGTATCTTTGATCATTTTTTGCCAAGGCATGGCAGAGGGGGGGTGGCCTGATAATTTGGTTTCTACTGCTTCAGCCAAAATACCGTTAAAGGGTGCCGCCAAGAAATTAGCAATAATAGAAAAACTGAAGAATACAAACAGACTTAATAAAATGGCAAATAGCGGCCAAATTATCCACATTAACCAGCCTAAGAGCCATTCAGGGATCCAGT
>LAZR01001416.1_pt1 | contig 15213 bp, 17 predicted proteins | sample 329461 | NCBI WGS metagenome assembly LAZR01 (sample SAMN03002196, study PRJNA259156) | marine sediment metagenome | biome: sea floor; feature: Hydrothermal impacted sediments; material: marine sediment; isolation source: Loki non-amplified sample from Loki's castle hydrothermal vent sediment ...
CCCGCAATCCTCGTACTGATTCCAAGAGCGGATTGGGTCGCGCAAGTCCCAAGCGCATCTGCTGCGCAGCCAGCCGGACTACAAGTAGCTTATAGGCTTCAGGCGTCATCGGCGCAGGCACAGACGGCGCTCGCAAGGCTTTCTTCGGATCCCAGCCCTTGAGTTTGTTGAGGAGCACCGTTGCCGTCGGCATCGCGAGCAGCGCGCCTATGATGGCCTTTCCAATGCCACCGCGCTTCACGAACTTCGCTGCCACGCATGCTGCCTGGTTGTCGGTCATCGGTAGAAGTTCCATCGACCATAACCCGAGCCCAGCGTCAAAAGCCCTCCCGAAATGTTGATCTGGTACTTCTTGTCCTTTACCCATTGGACCCACTCGCCCCAGTAGAGTTTGTAGAAATCGAGGTACTGCGTGAACTTGATCGTGTCCTGAACCGTCACGCCGCCGGCACTGTACGGAAGATCGTTCCGCATCTTGTGGTTGGCAGCCATTTGGTGAAGCAGCGCCGCTACGCCCTTTGAAAGATGGTAGCGCCACGGAAAGTTTGTCGGCTTGTAGACGGTGACCGGCGGCAGTGTCTCGTTCCAGTAGTCGATGCAACGGCGGATGCAGAGCGCAATCTCGCTCCGAGTGAAGTCGAGCTCCTCCAGCAGAAAGTTGCCCTCGGGATCAGTATCTCGAAGCGTCATACGGATCTCGGCAATACCCAGCGTAAGTCCGCGATCCGCCGGATCGTGTGTCATGGACGGATTGATGATGAAGAAGAATGGGATGAACCGGCGCAGAACGCCGTCTTCCCAGATCTCTGCCTGAGCTGTGAAAATGCCCGCACGTCGCGTGTCGTGATCATCGTACGGAATTGTGATAACGCCGGCGCTGGCAGTCTTGATTTCGGCATCGATCTCGTTCCAGTACGCTGCATCTTCGGGCATTTCCTTCATCACGACCTTGACGCCATTGAAGACGCCTGATGAGCTGGAACTCTCCTGTATCCCGTATGCTTCAAGATCGATCGGTTCGCCGGTCTGTGGATTACGCATGGTGAAATCGACCGAGCCGGATGTCTCCTGCTCGACCTCTACGCTCTTGATATCACGCAGGGATCTGTAGCCCTGCTGCACACAGTCATTGGCAAATGGCATCGATCAGCCTTCTTCCTGGTGCCCACTTTCTGACACGTCAGAGAATCAAACTCCACTCGGCTGCGATACGCCGCCGTTGTTCTTCTTTTCCAGCAGCTTGGTCAGCCTGGACGTGCTCTGCTGGATCTTCGCGGTAGCTACTTCACAGATGCCATTCGCGGTATCCAGTCGAGCACGGAGCTTCTGCTGCGCGTGATCTCGAAGTTCGCCTTTCGTCATCACTAATCTCCTTCTGCCAGCTTTTCCAGAACTTCTGTCTGTGTCTCGACGGCCTTCGTCATGCCTGCAACACCCAGAACCAGCCGCTCGATCTGGCGCTCCAGCGACTTCCGAACGTACCAGACCGGGACACCGTCTTCATCTTTCACGTCATGGAGCCGCACAAGCTCCGTGGTTCCCGCTTCGATAGCGCGTAGTAGTGTGAACATGTCAGTCTGGGCAGTCGAGCCCCCGTTCTTGTCACGTTTCTTGGCCAGAAAACCGAAAACCTCTCTGAGGATGATTATTGCGAAGATCCCACCCACACCCAGCTGCGTAACGAAATCACCAAGCCCGGCCTCAGCCAACAGGGGTAGATACATTCTTTACCTTTCACCTCTCTCACAGCTCTACAGTCAGTGGTTATACCTCGTATCTTTCGCAGGTACGGAACGATACGTTACAACAGCGTCCACGTCAACATCAGAAAGCTACCTAGCCGCTGTAGGCGACGTTTGGCCCGATTCCAGTCGAAACGGCTCCTATGTCTGGATGGAACGGATCGAACGGGTCTCCGTTGATGTCCTTCGTGACACCCGAGCCGTGGCCTGCGTGACGGCACGGCGATCCTGTTTGGAGACTAAAGTCTCCCGAGCCTGGGTTCGAGAGAAGCGGGTCAGTTGCGTCGAGGTCGCCGGAGGCGTCCACGCGGTTGAGGGCGATGAACTCGGCATAGGTCTTGTTGCCTGCGAGGTCGTAGAGGAAGGCCGAATAGCCGTGGAAGCAGTTGTTTCGCATCACGACGCGTGGCCCGAAGTGTGTTGAGGTCTCCTCCGGCAGATCGCCTGACTGATAGATTATCAGTGCAACACTCGAAGTCTTCGAGATACAATTCACAAGCTGTATCTGTCCACCACCTACCGCAAAAATGGGAATGGGGGTCTCATAGAAGGTACAATTCACGAAGTCCAGGATTGAGGCGACCCCGGGACTAACCGGGTGAGTGCAAGCGTTGAGGCTGTCGAATACACAGTCGGTGAAACGGCAACTACTGTAGCCCCCTGGGAGGTAGATGCTGTAGAAGTTCTTACTGATTCCAATCTCGTGGAACATACACCTGGAGAATAGAGTGTGATACCCGGATGGTCTAACGAAGACTGCCGCACCTCCCCCAACAGCTTTGTCGTTAGTGAACACGGAGTCCTCAACAAGGACTGATCTTGCGGCACTCACGTTGAGGGCTGAGAAGCCGGTGCCGCTTGCTGTCCCTGACGTGATGTCGCAATCCTGAACCCCGAATACTACCGTCCCGGATGTAGCCTGGACAGCATCGCCCTCCGACCTGGCACAGTCAATAGTTAGGTGACGTAGCATGGCCTGATCACAAGCAGAGGTGTACCCAATACCGGAGGAGGGCTGCACCACCACGTCAGCGAGAGCGGCTGCCGGGTCGCCTTCCAAAATGAACAGGTATCCGATACCGTAAGCGGGAGTCAACCCCGCGTTCGGTTCGACATTCTCGTCATACGTCCCCGCAAAGACGCGGATGTACTGTGATGCCGTGAACGTCGCCGCGCCCTGGTCGGTCCAGAGCTGGTCGAGGGCGGACTGGATCGTTGAAAACTCTTGACCGGGGCCGACCGTATATACAGGTCCGTACACAATGATCTCTTCAAGTTCGTCACTGCCGATTGAGTAGAGGCCGTCAGTACCCGGCCTGTCGTTATCTCTGATTCCTTTCGTGTTACCGGCTATCGAGGGCACAACCCCATCATTATCCAGGTTACCCGCCTTGACCTTCCAGAAGTCAGCCTCCGCCGGGTTCACTGACACAAACTCGTCAGCTTCGACGAGGTTCAGTTTGTTGCCGGAACCGAACGGCAGAGATGCCAAGTTTGTTCCGTTGTTGTCCCCGTCCACAGCGGGGGCATTCGAGAGGAACCACGTGTTATCTGCAGCAAACCCAACACAGTTCTTGACGTGTATACCATATTCTGCACCACCGGCACCGGTGACTTGGAACGCGGCTTGTGCTGTGGTCTTCGCAATGCAGTTTTCCATCCTACTTCCTGAAGGGTAGGTGAAGTCAGCGATTTTACAAGCGAAGTTATTGATACAACCGAATATCTCACAATTCCACATCGACAATTTAGGAAATGTGGAGAAGTCTGTTCGACTTACAATAATTCCTTTCCCGATGTAACCTGCTTGGTCGAACAGACAGTCATGGAACTCCAAAACCCGGCCGTCCTGCTCACATCTGATCGCAACAAGGTATTTGCTGCTGGTTCGGTCGATCTGCGCAATAACATACAGATGTTCGATAATCACGGTGCCGGCGCCGAGTACGAACCCCATCAACAACACCTTATCCTCCGCGTAGGTTGAATACGTCTTCCACCCGGCAGTCGGGTCACCATAGGGCGGAGTGTTCGACGTGATCTTGAAGGTGTATCCCGCCAAATCAAAGGTATCAGGGATGAGTGCCTGAGCACTGAGGGTAACATCTGAAATCTGAGTGAACGTCAGGTCGCCTGTGAGAGTACCGGCCAAGTCGTCGAAGGCTGCTTTCCAGGTGAGGTAGTCTCCCGCCGCGCCCACCGTATATGAACCCGCTGAAATCGCCATCTATCAGCCTCCCCGCTTCACGGTCTGCGGAAGCATTTGTTTGTTGAAAGCAGTGATCTCAGCGAAACGCCAGCCGTCAGAACCCTCGATCATAACCTGCATACGATCTTCAGACTCACGCTCTGCCTTCTCAGGATCGTCGAAATTTTGATGTAATACCTCTGCCAAGCGGCCCCAACGCTCATCAAAGGTAACAGGTACAGGGCTACCAGCCTCAATGCGACTCTTACGAGAGGCGAGAGCGACACGCTCCGCATTAGTAAGTTCAAGCGTCACAACTGCGCGGGAGGGGTGGTCTATATCACCGCGGCTGAAGCTCTCTGTAGCAGGTATCACGGAGATCACCTTTCCAGGATAGCCATCCGGGTAACAGTCACGCGTATCAACGTGCTCGTTGTTTTTCACGCGGACATTGCGGTCGGCCTCTTTCTCGCCGATTGTCCACGGAGCTTGCTCGAAGTACAAGATTTTCCACGCCTGTGTCATTTCTACCCTAGCGTTCCTTGCACCGTAGCACCACTTTAGCCCATACAAGATCAGTTACTGAATCGATGTTAGGCAGAACACCATCACCCCTGGCCAGCTCCTTCGTCCAACCGGCCAACGTGGTATCTTCCGATTTGACTGCGGCAGCGATAGTGGGCTTAGCCGCAGCACAGATCGTATCAGCAACGGTCGGCGGATAGTTGGCATACTCATCGGCCCATAGGTCAACCACGATGCTGCCGATGTCGCCGTTCAACTGCCCTCCGTAGCAGTAAACCGATTCGATGACTGCATCAACCCCGCATTCCGTGTAGGCAGCATCCTGCGCGCCTGTATTCAGTACCGCACCACTGTTCTGAAAGGTGAACTCAATGTCGAAGGAACGCGTAGCGTAAGTGAACACGCCTCCGCTCACCTCGACCTGCCACGCACCGACAGTATCAACTGCGACCCATTCGGTAGCGTTGATCGCAACCAGTTCGATTGACGCTCCCACCCGTACGGAGCGAATAGCGCCTGCGGCGACGGACACGTAGTCCCCAACACGAATGGTATCACCTGTGGCAGCCGTGATACGAATGCCGTCCACATCTTGGCAAACGAATGTAAACGACAAACCCTCAGTAGCAGTTGGCAGCGTGTGGTAGTTCTCAGCCGTCGAGCCCTCATTCGTCATAACCTTGTGACGGTCGTCATCAACAAGCAGATGGGGAGCGCCAACACCTTCAGTGTGCTCTTCAACGTCTAGCTCAATTGCACTGAACGGATGAGCCGGGTAGACTGACCTACCGGCAATGGAGTTATGAGAAGTAGAAACCCAAACACCGGGAACACCCTGGACAATACGGTAGTCCGCTATATCCCGTAGGCGTGCATGTGGCGTATTGCCGTATACCGCCGACGTCTGAAAGATCAGTCGGTATAACGGCTTCATCTCATCAATTGGAAGCGAAGCAAGTGACAACCCTTCCAATGTGTTGTTCTGTTGAGCATCAGATAGTTTGTTGTCCACATGCTGTCCGAGCACCACAAACACCGGATCTGAGTAGTTGTTAGAACCAAACACCCATACAGCAACATAGTTGCCATTGGATGGAGCGTCTACTGCACTCCACGAACCCGCTGAGAACAGGTTGTACTGGATGCGATTCGTGCCCTGCTTGACTGGGAAATCGTCAGCAACTTGACTACGCCAAACAGGCGTAGCGCCAAGAAGCCAGAAAACCGGTAACTGCGCAATGGGTGTAAGCGGTTGTTCAAAACGAGCGGTCGTACCGTCGGCTATCGAAATCAGCAGGTCTTCATCGAACAGGACTCCATCATCAATCGCAACCTGCGCGTGCGCAGCTACGTTGCCATTACCGGTCACATCTCCGGCGAGACCAAGCCCGGAGGCGTACAGCGTACGAACCGTATCATGCAAATAGCCGTGTGTTGCCCAGGGCATTGTGAGACCGTGACGCTCGTCCGCAAAGATCAATGCCTGGCTGTTGGTTGCGTCCCAATAGAGCAGCGCTACTGGCGCAGTCTGAGAGAGACTCCACAGCGCCTGTGAAGCTGTCAGTACCCCGTCGGAAGCGTAGTAGAAGTACCAGAGCCCTTCAGCAACGCTGCCGGAGATATCGATTGTCTCATCGGCTGTAAAAACGTGTTCACGCCCGTGGATCCAAATGCTGAAAGATGCACCGACTTTTGCCAGTGTAAAGATCTTGGTCGAGTTGTCCCAGCCGATCGTTGTGTCAGTAACGTTCGGGAATCCCATCGGCTCGTGGTTGGCGCCCAGGCTGTCGACAACTTGAGCGAGCAGCTGTGCATCGTCGATGTCACCATCCAGCAGGTATTGGAACGCAGCCGTATCAAGGCTGACCTGCTTGCCTGGAATCTTTGCCACAGTCGCGTCCTTTCGGCAAGGCGCAACAGTACTAGACCAAAGAGCTGGATGAATCTGTTGCCTGCACAACGTTGTAGTTCAGGTCGATCGCATCGGTTACGTCGAGCTTGAACTTCGCCACTGCCCCATTCCAGAAGAGCGCGTCACCTGCTGCGATGTCGGCAACGGCCTTTGCTGAAGCGCCCGCATCATCTGAGAAGTAGCAGTCTCCAGCATCACGATCGCTATCCGCAAGATGCTGCTGTACGCCGTTCACGTTGACCTCAACGTAACTGTCACCAGCCGGTGTGCGGTCAATCGCAATTCCGGTCGCCTCATAGTCGGTATCGGCTGCCGTAGCCGCCGGGATGAGCTCCTTGTCGTAGATGTACGGAACGGCCGCCTTCACACCGGCTGCATCTACCTCAACCGACCCGTCGCCGGCCAAAACAGTAATCTCTTTACCTACGAACTCGATTCCTTCGCCGGCTTCGAGGTCCGTACCAAACAGATCCCAGACGATAGCTGAGGCATCTACCGTCGGGTTGGCAGTCGTTTGCTCCCAGACTGTTCCCGTGTTCGTTGTGCCCTCAACAACGCCTACCGCCGCGCGGTTGAGCTCGGCAGTTGTGGCTGCGTCGGTGGCGCGTACAGCGGCTTCGCCGGAACCAGCAGAGACGTAGATGCCGTTCTGTGTCGTGTCTGTCTGGTCCTTCGCCAGGAAACGATCACCGGCATCGATCGTTGCCCCGTCTACGGTTGCCGGCATCGACGAAAGATCGAGATTCCCCGTTGATGCTGCCACGACCGCTTCCTTCCAGGGCAAGTTCTTCAACTTGTCCGGAAGGATCGATCGGCTGAGGACTTGCTTCCCGTTGAGCTGCGTCATGTCTAGCCACCTATTCCTCCGGTACATCACCCTCAATTACATTACCCAATGTAATTGAAGGTGATAGCATCGTCAATCTCCAATTGATATCCCGCGATAGAGCCATTCCAGTACAAAAGATCGCCCAAGCGAATATCCTGTATCAACAATGCGGTCGCGCCTCCATCACGAGAGAAATAACAGGACGTCGTCTTCACGCCGTTGCCCAGAGACTCACCGTGACCGTTTACATCGATAAGTACCTGGCTGTCTTCAAGCGGCGTAACTGCCATAGGCGTATTCGTCGCAAGCTGCCCATTTGCCGTCGTTGCATTGGCGGGCATCTCGTAGTTCGCAGCGATAAGCGTGCCGCCGCTCTTGTTGATCAGCTCCCAGACGGCCGCTCCATTCTCGTTGTCTCTCAGCGCCCAGATGTTACCCGTAATTGTGTTCGTCCAGATCGAGCCGTCACCGTAGCCGGCCGCGGCATCATAATGCACGTCTGGATCGTATTGGAACGCCACGACTCGTGCAAAGATCGGGATCTCGTCAGGACATACCTCCGTCTGCTGACACTGCTTGTCGATCGTGATGATCTCTTCGGCCGCCACCTGCATTTGGCAGAGCGACTCGATGAGAGAGCAGATATCCTGCCTGATGTCGGCAAAGCTCGTGCGTAGCAGTTCGATATTGCGGAACACTATATCGAGCGTCTTCAGCCTGAAAAAACTGCTTTCGCTTGAAGGCTCCTCGGTGGGGTACTCCTCAAGATCAACTGGTGATGCGATGTTCGAAAACTCATCACGAGCCTGCCCATTCGGCAGACGCCCTGGCTTTCGCTGGTAGACAAAGATCTCAGGCGGCAAACCGATGGCCTCAATGACTTCGAGACGGAGCTGAAAGCCTTCCGTCCGTCCTTCAACATATTCTGTGGTCTCGTATTTCTTCAGTTTGATGCCATAGCTGACAGGCCAATTGCTGCTGGAACTGGAGCACGATGAGCCCGGTGATGACGCCACAATTAGACTCCTACTCCTCCGGCATGCCATCCAGTGTAGGTGACGATAACGGCATCGTCAAGTTCCAATCGATACCCCAGAAAAGACGATCGTCTCCGCATCGAATTCATCCACCTGATCGAGCGATGCGATGAGACCGCTGATGTCGTTCTCAAGTTCCGCGATCGATGACTCAGCAAGCTCCAGATTGCGGTAGATGAGTTCGACGTACGAGAGTCGGAAGAACGTACCGTTTTCGGCGGGTGCACCGGCTGGGTACTCTTCGAGATCTGATGGGGAGGCAATGTTCGAGAATTCGTCATAGGACGAAGCGCTGGAAAGAGTGCCTGGCTTGCGCTGATAGACGAAGATCTCAGCCGGAACACCGACCGCTTCGATTACCTCAAGGCGGAAGCGGTAGCCCTGCGTCCTGCCATCGACGTACCGAACAGGGCGTGCCTTGCGCAGCCGGATGTATCGATCAACAGCTGGACTCGAAGAGCTCGAACTGCTGGAGCTGCTGCTACTGGACTGAGGCATGGCACGTCCCACTCCTCCGCATTACAGCCTGCAAGGGTAGCCGCTAAGCGGCTACCCCCGCAGACTATTGAACCGGGTTCGATCCGTTATGCGGACGAGCTGGAGCAGCACTCCTCTACCAGTTCGACAAGGCAGAGGTCGCCGGCGTCGCATGCTACGTCGAGGGCAGCGACTTCACGGACACGGCTGTGCCGCCCGCGTCCGCCGACAAGCGTCGAGCGGAGATCTCCGTCGAACTCGCGTTCCTCGTTGCTATCGAGTGAGACACCGTGCGGCGGAAGGAACCCGAAGTGCCTCGTCGCGCCGCTCGTGTTGATTACGCGCGTCTTCATGACTGTGTCCTCCTAAGCCGAGTGGGCTTCTCTCACGATCACGTCACCGCTACCTGTGATCGACGAAACAACAACCTTGTACTCACCCGCCGGCATCTGCGGATAGACGAGCATGGTGTTCTTCGTGACGGCCTGTTCGACGTACTGGCACCACTCCGAGACACTACCCGGTGAGGACGACGAACTGCCCTCGAACGTCTCTTCCGAGGCGTGCCCCCAAAGCTGGATAGTTGCGCCTGACGGACCGTCGAAAAGAACGAAGAGTGCAATCGTCGTCTGATGTCCCCGGTTGCCCGGCCTATCGTCGGAGTCAACGCGGGTATCGAGAACTTCCTCGACAGCATCGACATCAGCGTCAGCGGTGTCGACTGTCCGCAGTGTCTGGCGGTCAGTCAGAAAGTTGCCGTCTTCGTGGTGCTTTCGTCCTGCACCCATGTTCGTATCCCCTTAGCGGGTCACGCTACTACTTGCCGGCCATACTACTGGCTGGCCGCGACGAGCGTACCGAACGCCGCCTTGAGCCGCTCCCCCTCGGCAGCTTCCGCTGCCTCCTTGGTGCGCTGATCCGATGCGGCCTTCTCCTCGGGGCGTTCGAGCCCTATGGCGGCCATCAGATCGGAATGCGCCGACTTGGTCAGGTCCACCGTCTGCTCTGCTGCTGCAGCCTTGATGTGCCGAACCGTATCGAGGGCGGCACCAAGGCTCTCGTCGTCCGGGAACGTGACGCCGAGCTCGGCGCACTTCTCGGTGAAGACCGGCGCATAGACTTCGCGCTCGAACGTCTCGCGAGCCTCTGCGGCCTGCGTCTGAAGAGCCTGGTCGTCCATGGCTTTCGCCTCCTTGAACTGTGCCGAACAGAGCCGGGTGTTCGGCGCAACTATGGGCTCCCGGTGCCCAGGAAGGGCTTTCGCCCCCGCCGCCACCTACTTGATAGGCTCAAGCAGGAAAGCCGTGCGATCACAGATTCTCTGACGCGTCAGAGAGCTAGAAGTCTGCCCTCGTGACGCCGGCCACGTTCGCGATCGCAGCGCCCATGCTCTCGTATGCGAAAAATTCGAGCATATACGCTTTTCTGTCGATATACATTGTTGTGTCTTCCAGAATCAGCCATTTGCCCAAAAATTTGGGCTCGGCGAAATGGAAGAGCGTCGCGTCCGGCACGAGGTCGCGCTTGATCGTGATGATCCACTGGACCCCCATGATCTCGCGCTCGGCGAACCCGCGCTCGAACAGCTCCTGCGAGAGGTCGCCGCCGATCTCGTCACGTCCGAACTTCACCACGTCCCAGATGGTGACGTTGTTCACGAGCACCGTCGAGACGTTGAGGTGGTTCGGGGTGGAGGGCATGATCTTCATGCTCTCGGCGATGGTCTCGCGCGTGACCCCGCCCGCGATCGCCTGCCACTGGACGCTGCCAGTCTCGGGGACCGTGGAGCCCTGCCCGACCAAGAGCGAGTTGCAGACGAGAATGAACTTCCCGTCCTCCTCGGCGAGCATGTCCTTGATGGAGTTGTCCGACAGGATCTGCCGGATGTCCATGTCGTAGGTGCGCAGCTCGTCGATGTCCTTGGTGAACCTCGGCGTGAGGATCCTGTCGAACATCACGCGGAAGCGCGGCCCGCGGATGTACCGGTTGATGGGCTGCGTGGCGAAAGGCACCGAGATCGCGCCCGGCGAACTCGGCTCCTTGTCGATGACCTTGACCGGCTTGTCCGTGTCGACCTGGCGATCCAGCTCGTCGTTCGTGATCTGGACCGGCGGGATGATCCGGCGACCGAAGCCATCCTCGCGCATCTTCACGCGGATGTAGTCGTTCACCGCGTCCTGCGCCTGCTTCTCCAGCCCCTGCTCCAGCATGCCGATGAACGCATTGTTCACCTGCTTGGAGCCTGGACCCGGCGGCGTCTGTGTGCTAGGCATTGGATGCCTCCTTCTCTCTTCGGACCCTGTCGGGCTGAGCCGACCCTTCTCGGCCGCTCACTCAGCCCGACCCAATTACCTCACCGGCTCAAGGCCGGAGTACAGCTGTGTGTCCTGCTGCCGACTACTACGGCGTCGGCGGCAGCCATACCGGCCAGAAGGCCAGGAACTTGACGGAAGCGTCGTGTTCGCTGTCCGACTCGCCGGTTGAGACCACACCGACGATCGCGTCGGTGTAGAGCGTGCCCTTCTTGAGCTTGCCCTTGTTCGCTCCCGCCGCTTCGACGGTGAGCGCGTCGTTCGGTGCGTACGTGTCGGCGACGAACTCGGTCGTCTGGAGTTCGTATGCGCCGCACGCCACGAGCCCCGAGGCGACACCGCCGGCGACGTTGCCCACGTCCGAACGGACGTCGAAGTCCGTCTGGTTCTGCAGGGCGAAAATCGCCATGGCGCCGGTCCCCGAGAGCGCGAGCACGAACTCGCCGTTTGCATCAAGCGAGATGACCGAACCCGCCTGAATGTCGGTCTCGCCGGTCTTGATGGTGGCGGCGTAGTCCACGGCGTAGGGTGAGGGCCAGCCCTTCTTCTGGTTCAGCTCGAAGTTGAACATCTGAGCTGGTGTGTATGTGCCAGGCATTGGCCTGTCCTTTCTTCTTGCTACGAAGCTCTGCGTAGCACTGGGCTAGAAGCCGAGTGCAGCAATGAACTTCTGGTCCTTCTCGCTCACGTCGCCTGCGGAAGCTTCCTTCGTCTCTCCCTCACCGAGGGAGTACGGCCTGACGTGGGTTGCCGTGCGACGGAGCGACTCCAACGTCTTGACGTGGCTCAGAGAGAGCGCCTCCGCCGCGGCCTCCTTCTGATCTTCAGTCAGAAGTCCCTGCTTGATCAGAGTGTCGACCACGACAGGTGCGGCCTCCTTCGCCTGCGCCTGATCCTGTCCCATTTGCCCAAGGAGCTTGCCGGACTTCTCGACGAAGCCGACGAATCCCTGAAGCAGGGAGACAGGAACCTCGACCGTCTGTGCTTGCTGTGTCATCGGTCTCCTCCTGTTTCCCTTTGCTTACTTGCCGAGGTAGGCTACCATGCCTGCCGTCAGCGCCCGAGCGTTGGATGAAGCCTGCTTGGTTGCGGGCCGTGCACCGGAAGCCGCTGCCTCAAGACCTGCAGGCGCGCCTGCTCCCCCGAGAAGGCCGGGGGGTAGACCTGCACCCTCCGCACCCTCTGCACCCTCCATGCCCGCCATTCCTGCTTCCTCGCCTTCTTCTCCACCGCCACCTTCCGCCTCAGCCACGGCCTGGGCCAGCTGCTCCGGGGTGACTCCGGCCTCGTCGAGTGCTTCAGCGATGGCCGCAATCGCCTCTTCGTCGCCGACCTCTCCTTCGCCGCCCTGTTCCTCACCGCCCAGTCCTTCTGCGCCCTGTCCTTCTGCGTCCTGTCCTTCTGCGCCCAGTCCTTCCAGTCCTCCCAGTCCTCCCAGCCCTGCTCCGCCGGGTGCCTCGCCGCCTTCCTCGCCTGCGCCAGGAAGGGCTTCGCCGTCACCGGCGTTGCCGAGAGCGGCCAATGCCGCCGGATCTACCGGCTGAGCGCCCTTCGAGAGCGCCACCTGGTAGCCCTTGAGGAACTCGACGTAGCCCGCTGCGTCCTCGGCCGCCTGCTTGCGGACGGTGGCGATGAACTGAGTGAGCTCGTCGTCGGAGGCTGTCTTGGTCCCATCATCCGAGATGAGTCCAAGCTGCTGCGCGAGCATTGCAGCTGCCACGTAGCCAGCCTCCACGTCTTCCGGATACTTCTCGGCGGCTTCCTTGAAGAGCTGCGACGCCTTCTCGGTCGCCTCCTTGTCAGGCGCAGCGTCGGCCTGACCTCCGTCGGCCTTGCCTGCATCTGCGGCGCCGGTGTCGGCTGCCGCCCCCTCCGCTGCACCGCCGTCACCCGAAGCCGCCGCGGCAGGATCCTCATCACCTGACTGCTTGGTGAGAAGGGCAATCTGCGCGAGCAGATCATTGCCGAGCTTCACGACAGAAGCGACATCGTCCGTCGCCGCCTTGTCGTTCTTGCCTTCCATGCCCGGCCCCGTTGCCGAGTTTGCGGCCATGGAATGCTGGTTCTTCGGAGTGTCGACGTTGCCGGCCGCGCTCACGTCAGAAGACATGGACACCGTGCCCTGCGTGTCCGTTGGCTTCTTCGACCCGCCCTCTGGGTTCTGTGTGCCGGGATCGTTGATCGTGTTCGGTGTGGTCTTGCGAACATCGGCTTCGTTCTCGGCGCTTCGTGCACCTTCTGCTGCTGGGCGTGTCTTGTCGTCGGCCTGTGCGGAGGGGTGCTTGCTCTTCGCATCGCCTGCCAGGTCCAGGTTCGAGGCCGCCTTTTCCTCCTCGGCGACCTTCTCCAGGAACCCGTCCATGAGCGCAGCGACGCTCTGATGGGTCTGTTCGGTTGGCATAACGTTCTCCCCGCACGTAAAGTGCCTGGCTTTGACGGCCTGTGACGGCGCCTATGCTGCGTAGTTCTGCAGCACCGTCATTCCTGGAATCAGACCGTCCCCAGCACCTTCTGCCGCTCGGGTGAACGCCAGTTGGTACGCTGCGTACTGTTTGGCGAGCCAGTTGGCCGCCTTGCTCGTGGAGACGTCATGCGAGACCTTTCTGAGCGGTAGACCCTCGGCGGGTTTCTGCCCGCGAATGATGAGGATCTGGATCCGCTTGCGTACCGGTCCCTCAGCCATGGACATCTCAGGCTTCATGGACTCGATCGCGTCCCGCACCGTCCTCGGCACAAGCGACGTTGCCGGGTCGTACGTCTTCATCCCGGTAACGTCATCTGCCTCGTCGGTGTTTCCCAGCATCCTGCTGAAGATGCCAGGCAGGAGAGACTGGACGTTGTCCATCTCACCTGCAACGGAGTCGAACTTGTGACCAAGCACGAGCCGGAAGAAGTCACGTACCGGCAAGCAGACCTGCGCATTGGAGAGTGCGCCCATCACGTCGTTCCAGTCGGAACCGCGCATGGTGTCGATCGACTCTTGTGGAGCCGAGCCACCAGGGACGCCGACATCGACATCGGGATGGAATGCCTTCCCCGTCGCTTCGATCTGCTTCTCCAGCGCCGCCATCCTTTCAAGGGCGGCCAGCTTCTCCTGAACGGCCCGAGGCGAGCCGTCGAAGAGAACACTCTTTGGAGCTTTGATACCCCACTCCTCGGCAATGGCTGCCGAAGGAATGAACTCCTCGGGCTGCTGTCCGGTCGAAGCGACCTTCTGCAGCCCGTATGCGATCCTGTCGGCCGGGCGGAAGACACCGGAGAGATCGAAGAACACCGGCCGATCGTTGATCGCTCCGACGATGTGTCCACCCTGCTTCACGTGGGTCATCTCGTCCTTGAGATGCCCACAGTATTCACGCCTGTTCGCGGCCTTGTGACCGCAGATGGTGCAGATGTCGTAGGGCACTCGGCAGCTCATGGAGAAGGCGAGATCTTCGTCTCGGGCCAGCTTCTCCAGCTCCGGCGCCCACTTGTCATTCTGCACCTTGATCAGAAGCTCACCGCGGTGCATGTCCGGGTTGACAGCTGCAGCGACGATCAGCCCGCTTGCGAGCTTCGGATCCTTGTTCACGTGGTCCTTGTAGACGTTCGCGTACTTTATGAACGTCTGGTGGAACTGGCCAAGCCCGCCGTCCAGCATAATGGAGCTCGGCCCGTCCTTCATTGGCTCCGGAAACTCGAACCTCGCCGACTTCTCATTGAAGCCATCCCCATTCCTGTTGAACCCGTAGTGCTCCATCGAACCCATCGAGATGAGGTGGATGAACGTGTGGTCTATCGGGAACGTAAAGGTGCAGAACTTTAAAGGGCACCCGACCGGCTTCGATCTCTTTACCGATATCTGGATTAAACAGCCCTAAGTCGCTTGTGAGACTTTGAGCAGTTTTCCCATACTGCGGGTGGGGCAGATCGCGGTCGGTGTCTGGCCTGCCCCACCCCTGGAGCGAGCTGTTGCCTGACTCATGGTAAATAGTAGTCAGTCTAATCTTTTGTGAGCCAAACTGGGCCGAGCTGTATGTGTGTGGCCGGCTTCGGCGTAAAGACTTGGGATAAACGTACCTGAGGGTAGACCTTAGAACTATGGCCAAATTTATCGTGCGACGACTGCTGCTTATGGTGTTGTCCATGTTCCTGGTCATTTGTCCTTTCCTGGGGGTCTCCCGCAAGGTGGACATGGCCTTGGGCATGGGC
>LAZR01001417.1_pt1 | contig 15212 bp, 29 predicted proteins | sample 329461 | NCBI WGS metagenome assembly LAZR01 (sample SAMN03002196, study PRJNA259156) | marine sediment metagenome | biome: sea floor; feature: Hydrothermal impacted sediments; material: marine sediment; isolation source: Loki non-amplified sample from Loki's castle hydrothermal vent sediment ...
AGTTTAATCGTAGATAATACAGGAGTATTCGCAGACGGTTCTGAAATAGTAACTGCAAGTGACGTTAATATTGCAAACTGGGATACTGCTTATGGTTGGGGAGACCATGATGGATTGTATTCATTGTTGAATCATAAAACAAATGAATTATATTCTCCAGATGACTTAAAGAATCTAACATTAACAAACACTAATTTAATCTATCAAGACGGAACATCGCAAAGATTTATTATTGATTCAACTGGAACTGGAATCTTTAGTCCAGATGGTAATAAGGTTTTATTGGTTACAAACACAGAAGCTTATGCAAACGGAGAAGTGATTCTTACTTCTTCTGACTTGCCAGTTGATAGAATAGTTTCTCCAGACACATTGAGTAACTTAACAATAAATAATACAGGAGCATACCTAATAGGTAATTTTACTGTTGGAGATGAGAGATTTGGAGTTGATGAAGGTTATGTGTATATGCAAAGTCCAACTAAAAACCATAACCTTATGGTAGATAATACTGGGGCTTTTTATGATGGTGGGGAAATAATAACTGTTTCAAACTTTCCTGATATTGATAAAATAATCTCTCCAGATGGATTAAAAAATTTAACAATAACAAATACTGCATTAACCTATAATGATGGGACTAATACAAGGTTTTTATCTGATGCAGTAACATCGAGAATGTATGCCCCTAATGGTGCTGATTATATATCAGTTGGTGATAGTGCAATGTATATAAATGATGGTATTAGAAGTAGAATACAAGTAGATGGTACACATTCATATATGTTCTCTCCTAATGGTCAAAAATGGGTAGACATTATTAACAGTGGTTTGATACTTCAAGGGGATACAGATATTAATGGAATATTCACATTAACTGGAGACCAAGTAAACTTTCAAATGAAAGCAAAAACAATTGGAAGTAAATCAGTAATAGGTTGGTATAAATCAGATGACACAAGAATAGGATGGATGGGTCATGGCTCTGGTGCTAATTATGATTTAACTATAAGAAATGAGGGTGTAGGAGGAAATGTTCAACTCTGGGCTGATGATGGTCTTGTTTATATTAATGATTATCTTAAAGTTAGCACATTGACAGGAACAGGAAATGATTATGTTTGTGTAGATTCAACAGGTCAAATGTTTAGGAGTAGTTCAGGTTGTTAAAATGGAAAAAAATAAATTAAAAACAATAGTAATAATTACACTAAGTATAATCATTATTATAATTGTAGGGGTTTATGCTTATAATTATATTCAAGAACAAGCATATAATCAAGGAGTTAAAGATGTTGCCCTATTAATAAATCAACAAATGATTAATTCTTTAGTTCAAGATGGTTATATTTCTTTTTTATATACTCAAGATAATCAAACATATCAATTAAAATTGGGAGTTATGGAATGAAAAAAATATTATTAACCTTGTTCATTGGAATTTTTTTAATCAGTTTTGCTTCCGCAGGTCTTGAGAATCAAGGGTCAGGAGACCAAAATCAAAACTTCACAATTAACCAAGTATGCAGTGATGCAACATATACGACCTTATCAACAATACAATATCCAGACAGGACAATTCAAATAATAAATACAAATATGACTTCAGTAGGAGGGGGTTCATATCAATACAATTTTACCAATACAACACAAATAGGAAGATATGATGTTGCTGGAATTTCTGATGGTTGTTCAAGAACATTTTCATTTTATTTTACGATTGGTGAAGAGTTAAATACAGGGAGAGCAATAGCTTATATTGGTTTCATAATCATTATTTTATTCACATTCTTTTTGACAATATATGGGGCAAGTTTGGTTAGATGGAAACATCTAAGGAGTGATGAGGGTAAAATAATAACCATAAACCATTTTAGATATGTAAAAATATTTTTATTCACCATTGCTTATTTTGAATTAATGTTCTTATTTGGTCTAAGTTACAAATTCTTTAGCGAAGCAAACATAGAAGGGTTCACACAATTCTTTAATTTTGTTTATCAACTATTTTTAAATCTGATAGTTCCTCTAATAATATTCTTAATTATAACTATATTTGTAATCTGGATTAATAATAAAAATTTAAGTAAAAGATTAAACTTAGGATTGGATAAATGAAAAACAATAACCATATAAAAAGAAAGGCAATACAAAGATTTATTGCAGAAGAATTTGCCAAAGAACTCGATATAATAAAAGACCTAAGAATAAAAATAGGAAAAGATGATTTGAAAACAATAAAAGCAGATTGGAGATTAACCTTAGCAATGGTTAGACATCCAAAATTCATAATGATTAAAGAAGACATTATAAATTCAGATTTACCATGAAAAAATTGATAAACAACAAAAAAGGAGAATACGCCGATGTTTTTATATTTATAATTATGTCATTTATAATTGTAGTCTTTTTTGGAATAATGTATTACGGATTCACTTTATTCGATAATGCTTTAGGAACTATTCAGTTTGACATAGGAGACACAAATTTTACTACTATTGTCAATCAAACATGGGGACAGGTTTATGATGCTTATGGACAATTAAGAACCTTAGCTTATGTATTAATCTTTGGAATGATATTAACTATCTTTGTTAGTGCTTGGGCTGTAAGGAAACCCCCTATCTTTTTAGTAATCTGGATAATAACAAGTCTGGTGGGAATCATTGCTGGAGTATATATTTCAAATGCTTATCTATTACTATTAAATAACCCAGACTTCGGTTCAACCCTACAATCGTTCACAGGGGCAAGTTATATGCTTTTATATATGCCCTATTTGGCGGCGGTAATCTCACTTTTCAGTGGTTTAATCAGCTTAATAGGTTTAAACCGTAGTCGTAGAGAAGAAGGACAACCTTAAAATGAAAAAACTATTTATCTTAATGTTCTGCATAATTCTTTTAGTTGGAACAGTGAATGCTTTTGAATGGGATAATAAATTAATTTATAGTGAAGATGATTTAAAGGTTACAATAAAAAATTCCATACTCAAAATTATTCCGACCTCACAAATTGGAATGGCAGAGTTAAAATCACATAATTCAGTAGATGAAATTTTAAAGGTTGGATTTGGTAGGGAAGAAGTAGTGATGTATTATGATTTTAAAGATTGGAAAAAATATAAGAATGGTTTGGGGGAAGTTTATTTTACAAATCTAACAAATGGAGAAAATATTGAAAAAGATTATTATTTTGTGGAATGGGTTTCTTCAATAGAAATAAGACATATTTATGATGATATTAAAATAGGACAAGAGGAGAACGGAACAGCTATTTATGAAAAGAAGATTATACAAACTTATGAAGAAGAAGTGTGGGATTGGAAAAGATTAGAAAACAGAGATATTCCAAATAGAAATACAAGAATAGGTTTGAAGACTTTTGTTAATGAAGGAGATTATATTGATGCAGAATGGACTATTGCTGGTGAAAAAATCAAAAAACACGCAGGTTGGGAAGCAAGTTGGGAAACTGATATGATTTCCTATTTTAATTATGAACAAACCTCTGGGGATTTAGAAGATGTGCATGATGGAAATGATGGAACAAATGTAAATGGAACAACCCAAACAGCAACAGGACAAATTAGTAATGCGTGGGATTTTGAAAAAGATAACGAAAATTTTGTTAATTTAGGGAATGCTTTTACATTTACAGATTCAATGACTATTTCTACATGGGTTAATTTAGAATCTCTTGTAGGTAATATGGATTTTGTTTCTAAATATACTGGGGGTGATTTTATATTTTTTGTAGCTTCTGATGATGGGGGAACAGTTCTTTTTTTCATTGATGATGATACTGGATTAATAAGCACCAGTTTTATTGAAACAGGTTTGGTTGGTGGTTGGAATCACATAGTGGCTGTTGCTAATGGAACACATATTAGTCTGTATCACAATGGAACTTTTAAAAGTTCTACAGCACAAACAGGAAATATAGATATAACAAGCAATAATGTTAATTTAGGTAGAAGACCTGATGGCTCTAATTATTATGATGGTTTACAGGATGAAACCTTTATTTCCAATAGAAGTTTTTCTGATGCAGAAGTCTTAGCATTATATACTGCTCAAAAAGATGGTTTTGTTAATGGAACTTATCCTATTCTTCAAGCACCAATAATAACCTTAAATTTCCCAACAGAGGATTTTAAATCAACATCACAAACAATTAATTTTAATGGAACAGTTACTTCTCCTATAGGAGTTACAAATGTTTCATTATTCGTAGATGGGATTCTAAATGAAACAAATTCCTCTGGGATAAATGATACAAATTACCTATTTACAAAATTAATTACAGACGGAAACCATAATTGGACTTATGAATCTTGTAATAGTGGTGGTTGCAGAACAGCAACGACAAGAGACTTTTTAATAGATACAAGTTTCCCACAAATAGATATTTCAGACCCGATTGATGCAACATCTTATATATATTTAATTTATAATGACACCTTCAATTTAAATGCAACAGTAACAGATGCAAATTTAGATACTTGTTTCTATGAATATAATTCAACAAATACCTCTTATTCTTGTTCAACAGGAATTCAACAAAATGAAACATTTAATATTATGAATCAAAGTGATATATCTATATGGGCTAATGACACTTCAGGAAACTTAAATCATTCTTCAGTTAGTTGGAATGTTGGTTTATTCGATTTTAATAATTATACTTATGATTTAACCATAACAGAAACAAGCCAAACAAACATCATAGGAAACTTCCAGACAAATACTTCTATAACTTCAGCATACTTAGAATATAATAATACTAATCATTCAGCTTCTATTGATTCTCTTGGGGGGAATGTCTATGTTTTATCAAGGACAGTTACATCTCCAGCAGTTCCAACAGATACAAATATAAGTTGGAATTTTTGGGCTAATGATATAAACTCCACACTATTCAATCAAACAGTTTTCAATATACAATTAGATAATTGTTCCACACATTCCAATGTTACAATATATTATTATTTAGAAGATGAATTAGACCAAACATTAATAGATAACGAAAACTCGACAATAGAATCTTTAGTAATCTTAAAAACATTATTAGGGGAAAATGTAGCCCAATTCAATCAGGTATTTGAAGGGAATTCCACACCACAAGTTTGTTCAGAATTAAATTTAACAAATTCAAATCTAAGGATATGGGAACAATCAAGATATGGTTCAGATGATTATGTCTTTGAACAGCATAATATCCAAAATGCAAGTATGATTACTTTCGCAAACTTTACTCTTTTAGATTTGCCATCTACTTCAGCAACGACATTCAGGATAATATACAAATCTGAAACTTTCTTACCAGTTACAGATGCCATAATAAATGTCCAAAGAAAATATATTGGGGAAGGGATATTTAAGTCAATAGAATCCCCAATCACAGATGCAAATGGAGAAGTAAGTGCAAGTTTAGATTTAGATGCAGTAATTTACAGAATAATAGTAAGGCAAAATGGAACAACATTATCTACTTTTGAAAACCCAGCAATCGCTTGTCAAAATATTCTTACAGGAGATTGCACAATCAATATAAATGAAAGACAAACAATTAATTTGATAAATAATTTTGATTCAATAAATGATTTCAATTATGGATTGACACAAGATAATAGGACAATCACCCTAACATTTGAAATACCAAGTGGAATATCAAAAAGTGTAAATCTCTTTGTAAATCAATCAACAATTTTGGGAAATCAAACAAGCTGTAATCAGACAACATTTGCAACAAGCGGACAGATGCAATGTGTTATAGACCCAACATTAGGAGATGTATTCGCAACAGCAGATGTATCTTCTGATGGAACTTTAATAACAACAGCTTCAACCACAATTCTTGAAGATAGAAGACAATACTTCGGAACAGATAACATAGTCTTAACTTTCTTTTTAGTTTTAAGTTTAATTTTATTAATGGTTTCAGACCCTATAGCAGTATTAATAGGAATAGTCATAGGATTGATTACAAGCGGTTTAATGTTGTTTTTAAATGTAGGAAGTTTATTTGGAGTAACATCTATCCTGATGTATTTAATAATCATAGTAATTATATTAATAATTAAAATATCAAATAGGCAAAGATAATGGAATCACTAAAAGACTTCACAATAGCAACAGTATTTATCTTAGTATGTGGTGTCTCTCTCTTATATTTTGCATTGGGTTATCCTGCTCTGAATAATCAGCAATCTGTCTTAATAGAAAATCCAGCATTCAATGAAACAGCATTTGATTTATCAGTTTCTTTAGGTAGTTATCAGGCAGAACAAAATATAGATATTAATATTTCAACAGCAGACGAACCACAAGCATCAGCAGAAGGATTGTATTTAGTTTCTACAACAGCAACCTCAAGAAATGTAATGAGTAGAATGACTGAAAGCTTTAGATTATTAACAACATTATTAGGAAATGTATTTGGATTAAGTGGAACACAATTTACATTTATCTCTGGAGCATTATTAAGTCTATTTGGAATGGTGCTTCTTTACTATACTATAAAAATGATAAGGTGGGGACAATAAAATAAAAAATGCCAAGAGCAAAAAGCACAGGGAGAAGATTAGCAATGTCTAAGAGGATTCGGAATAGAAAAGTTTGCCCTAAATGTGGACAATTAATTAAATTAAAACAAAAAAATAAATAAAATGCCATACGCAGAATTTGAAGGTGGAAGTGGAATGGGGTCTCTTTTCCAATATGCACAGCAAACCGTTCCTTTTTATTCCGCCATGTTATTTGGAGTAATTTTAGCAGTAATAACTTTCTCTATTTATTTTATTCAAGAATCAAAAAGAGGTAGGGGGGATTTCCCTGTAGCATTTGCTGTCGGAAGCACAGCCACATCAGTTTTAGCAATAATCCTATCTATGATTTCAGATTTTATGAGTGGAACAACATTAGGAATATTCATTTCATTAACTATAATATCTTACATCTGGTTATTTTATTCTGAACCTTAAAAAAATCCACTCATTGCCTTCTTAACACTTCTCGCAGATTCACTTCTTGACCTTGCTTCTTTCAAATCAGTAAGTTCTGTCTTAAGCCAATGATATGCAATGTCAGATACCATCCCTTTGTATCTTCTACCAGTAATAACCTTGACTCTTGCGTATTTTAGATTCTTTCTTAACAACTTCACTCGTTCACCACTTATTGTATGGCTTCCAGAACCTACCTGAAGAATAGCTCCTTTCCTTTGGGATTTTATTTTTTCAACATGAAGTTCTTGACGCTTTTTCCACATTAGGTCTGAAGCCCTATTACAAAAGTAAGCAACCTCATCTAAATCATACTTTTCAAACAACCCATCAAAAATTTCTTTAGATTTCTTTTCTTTTATTTCATCTTTTTGCATTTTGTTTCACCCCCTTCTAACTCTATAGGAATCTGTAATCCACAACCACAACAAGTCAGTATTATTTTCCCTTCTATGAATCCTCTCCACATTTCACATTTCTTACAATACAACATTTTGTTTTTCATCCTACCCTTATAAAAGCACTAAACTATAATTACCTGCCTGTGTCATTATCGCACTTTTGTCGACGACAAACCAATTCATCCATTTATAAAGAGTTTTCAAAACATAAAGGGAATTTGAACAATTATTTTGTTACAAAAAATAGTAACACCAAAATTTTTAAAGAAATCTTAGAACCTTAACCTAAAAGTTTGCTCCCTTTCTTCAGATTTTCTTCTTTAGGAATTAATCTAATGTTTTTTGGTGAGTATGCCTTCTTAATATCAGATTTCTTAGTAAAGTCAAAATTAGATAAAGGAATTATATGGTCTATCTGTAGATTATGAATATCTTTAGGAATTGGTTTTAGGTTTTCTATTATTGCTTCAAAATCAATACCATATTTATTTTTGTAATATTCTTCATAAATTAACTTTGGCTTAGTTCTTCCATACTTATGAAAACTATTTAATCTTCTTCTTAATCTAATATAAAGTCTTTTTTTCAAACGGAAAGAAGAATCCAACATTTTTTCTTTAAAATAAATATTCCTTCTCTTTCTTACTTCTGGATTTTTGTAATATTTGTCTCTATATTCTTTAATTTTCTTTTGACCTTTTTCAGAAGATTGATATTTAGATACTGATGCAATAAATTTTTCTCTAAATTCTGGGTCATTGTGGTATCTATTTTTCATATACTCATTTCTATTAAACACCATCAATGTATAAAATAAATTTAGTTTATAAATGTAGACATCAATTAAAGACCTATCAATAACCCTTTTTAAATGGTAAATTACTAATAATTTTAGATTTGTGGGGAATGGTTTTCACAAATCGGCTATTTCTCACAATTCTGAACTAAACTAAAAAAATGAAGATGCAATTTATGAACAGAAATGGTGTTCTAGGTCTTGAAACAGCTAAGCAAGTAATGGTTACTTTCTTGGTTCTCGCTGTTACCGCAGTCGCTATTTTGTTGGCTTTGACTTCTCTACAGGATGCAAATATCTTCACTGCTTTAAGCACTGGTGATAATGCAACAACCAACATTATAGGTAATGTTTCAGAGGGATTAGAAACCTTCTTTGCCTCCACTGGAACTATCTTCAGTATTTTAATTGTTGTTGTAATTATACTTGCAATTTCAATTATAATCTGGGCTGTTGGTAGATTCGGTCAGCAAACTGAAGGGACTGTTAATCTCTAAAGCCTATTGAGGACTGATGGTGGATTCCCTACCTAAAGACAGATAAGGGAAAACAAGGATATTGGGGTAAAACTCCAAGAGCATCCAAATCCTTTGAGAATTCAAAAAAAGAAAATGAAATTAGAACAAAGAAACGGAGTATTAGGATTAGAAACAGCCAAACAAGTAATGGTTTCTTTCTTAGTTCTTTCTGTTACTGCGGTTGCTATTCTATTGGCTTTGACTTCTTTATCAGATTCTGTTGGAGATTCTATTGATAATATAGGTTATGGTCTTTCTGTAACTAATGAAACCCTATCTTGGATAAATACAACAAATTATACTCTAGATGTTGTTAATAGTTCGACCAGTGGTTATGTCTTAACAACAATAGTGGGGAATACTCCAGACCATCCAGACGAATATAATTTTACAATAGGATTAGGAAATGCTTCTACTTCAACTGCGGGGGTTGTAACAAACCTAACAGAATATAATACAACAATATTAAGTAATGTAAGTCTAAGTTATACTTACACCTATACAATAGATAGGCATAGGATGGACAACATTATAGGTAATGTTTCAGAGGGACTTGAAACCTTCTTTGCCTCTACAGGAACAATATTCAGCATACTGATAGTAGTAGTTATAATCTTAGCAATAAGCATTATAATCTGGGCTGTAGGTAGATTCGGACAACAAGCCGAAGGAACTGTTGATTTGTAATTTTTTAATTACTACACACATTTAAAAGAGAAAAAACCTTAAAAATAACATGAAAAGAGTAGTCTTAAAAAACGCCATCAAGAGGAAAAAGGGTTACCTTTACTATGTAGACGGAATGGGAAATGTGATGGAAACTAAAATGGCTCGTGGTGGCAAGAAGAAATTAAAAAAGAAGAGGAAGTAAAATGAAAATGTATAAGGGTTGGACAAGAAGAGGAAAACCTTTTACAAAGGATGAATATTTGAATTCTTATTTATATAAAAATACTAAAAGAAGTTATAATACATATTTAATGCATTTAAAGAGGAATGCTATAGAAGAATCTGTTGATTATTTGATTTCAAAAGAAAAGAAAACTCCTAAACCACTTAAAAAAACAGAACCAAAAACACCAAGATAAAATGAAAAAACCACTACAAGATACAGAACCAGAAAATATGGAAATGGTAAAGAAAAAGAAAGTAAGAGATGAACCTCTTCCTGATGACCTTTATGATGATTCTTATTCTAAAAAGAAGGTGGTTTTGATTTAAATTAAAATGCCATTCAAAAATTTTGGAAGGTTGGGAAGAATATATGTTAAACCTAAAATGAAAAATCCATTAAAGAACACAGAACCTTTGAAAAAGAAGAAGAAGAAGAAATATAAAATAGTAGGGGTTTTTAAATTCCCAAATGGTAAAACCAAAAGAAGAACCGCTTATGTTTCAAGTGAAGCAGAAGAGGACTTATATGCCCAATCTTGGTCTCAAGATAGTAAGGCAATGGGTGGTTGGCTTGATGATATGTTGATTTATAAAAAATAAAATGACAAACGAATTAACTACACTAAGAAAAGAAGTTGAAAAATTAAAGTTACAAAAGAAGAATAAGATGGCTTTAGCCACAACCACACAAGAAAGAGATAAACTACTTAAGGAAATAAGTCAATTAGAAGCAATCAAGAAATCTCCAAGCGCATTAAAGAAATTTGGAAGAACTTATCTAAGAGGATTAAAGAAAACAGGAAGTGTCTTATGGAGAGGAATAACAAAAGTTTCAAGAAACTTAGAAGCCAATGCTCCAGAGTTCAGACAAATGAGCAAAGGAATGATGGGACAACCAAAAAGACCAACTTCCCCCATGATGGAGATGTATGTTCCAAAAGCAAGTCCTTATTATTCTACTACACCAAGAAAAATGAAATCAGTTAAATCAAGACCACTTAAAAGAAAAATGAAATCTCCTAAATTAAAGAAAAGAAAACAAGTTAAAAGAATGAAAAGAAAATCATATTCTAACAGACCAAGTAAACCAAAGAGTCAGATGGCTTGGGATATACCTTAAGATGAAATATTTAAAATATGATGAAAAGGGTGTGGCTTATGATTCATACCCAACCAAAATATTAAAGGAATTATCTAAAAGAAAAGATGATGTTGGTTTTACAGCAAGAAAACTTTTAGAATTTGAAAAAGAAGGTAAAAGAATAAGGGAATTGATAAAGAAAAAGAAAAATAAATTAGATACCCCTTCAGGGGGATTAGCTTAAAATGAAAAATCCATTAAAGAATACAGAACCAATTAAAGAGAAAAAACCTTTTTGGGAAGATGAAGGGTGGAGAAAGAAAGAATTAAAAAAGATGGAAAGGAACAAAAAAGTAACTGAAAAAAGAAGAGAAGAAAGTGCACTTAGAAAATTTGAAGCATGGAGAACTTCAGGTTATAGAACTTATTAAAATGACAGCATCAGAATCAATAGGGGGATTGTTTGGGGGATTAATAACTTTAGGTGTTCTTATGTGGGGTGCAGAAAAGATGGGTGAAGCTTTAGAAGAAAAACCAACTAAGAACAAAGGAAAGTCTTTCTTAGACAATACAGAACCATTTTAAAATGCCAAGAAGAATAAAAACAACAAATTTTACTTGTAGAAAAAGACCAATAAGGGTATTAACAGTTTTTCAATCTTCTGGAAGAGCAGGAAAAAGAAATATTAAAAATCCTTATATAGTTAAAGCTATTGATTTAAAAGACAAAGATACTATTGATGTAGCAAAGGTTAGCACTAAAAAAATGGCATTAAGAAAACATAAGATGATTGTTAAAAAAATAAAAAGAGGGGGAACGACATTATGTTAAAATGCCAAATATAAAAGCAAGAATATTTTCTGGAAAAAAGAAAAAGAAGAAAAGATACACTCCTAAAAAAAGCCCTATGACTGGAACAGAATTTAATAATAAGTATTGGGATAGAGCAATGTGGAATATGCCATAACCCCCTGACAAAAATGAAACATGAAATTTGTGAAATGCAAAAAGCCAAAAGGATATGTCTGCACGAACCTTTATTTTTCTAATACGAATTATGCTGATGAGTATGCAAGAACCTTAGATAATGAATTTCTTTTAAAGAAAGCAAAACAATTAGAACATCCAGACCTTTCAAAAAGAAAAAGGAAGAATCTAATGTTTTCTAAACCTAATAAATACCTGCTCACAAAAGTTGGAAGTAAATATCTCTTGTGGGAACAATTAAATTAGGAGACAATACAAATGAAAAGGAAATCAAAGAAAAAAGCTAAGAAGAAGATGAGTTATAAAAAGAAGAAGAAAAGGTAAATCCCTAAAACAACCCCTTTATTTATAAATTAATTTTTACTTTTATAAAAGCCCTAAGAGGGCTACACGCATTTTCATAGTGCCTTATTGCCATAAAATGCAATAGTGATAGTTAGTAGCAATGACATGAAATTGGGTAATTCAAGAGTGAAAACTAAAACTATGGTGGAATTGAATGAAGATGCTATAAGTGTTGCGAGGTTCTATGCTAACTCGGATTATGCTAACTTGAATTGTAACAGGAATTCTGGCAATTCGAATTCAACACTCGAAATAGCCCTTTCAGGGCATCATTATTATGAAAACATATAATAATTTATATAAAAAAATACACTCAACTGAAAATCTAATTTTAGCATTTAAAAAAGCGAGAAAAGGAAAATCAAAGAAAGATTATGTTATTGATTTTGAATCAAACCTCAATAAAAATTTAAAATTATTACAAAATGAACTTAAAAATAGGATTTATAAACCACATAGACTAAAGAAATTTATAGTGCGTGACCCAAAATCAAGAATAATTCATGCTTCAATTTTTAGGGACAGAATAGTTCACCATGCAATAATCAATATTCTTAAACCAATTTTAGAAAAGAGATTTATTTATGATTCTTTTGCAAGTAGGAAAAATAAAGGAACTCATGAAGCTATAAAAAGATTTGAATATTTTTTAAGAAAAGTATCTTCTAATGGAAGAAAAGTCAAGAAACCATTTAATAACAATTCAATAAGAGGTTTTGTTTTGAAGGCAGATATTAAACATTATTTTGCTACAATGAATCATAAAATATTAATTAGTATTCTAAGCAAAAACATAAAGGATGAAGATTTCATAAATTTAATAAAAGTTATTTTAGATAATTTTGATACAAAAATAAAAGGACAGGGTGTTCCATTAGGAAATTATACTTCCCAATTCTTCGCAAATGTTTATCTAAACAGACTTGATTATTTTATAAAACATAGATTGAAGGCAAAATATTATATTAGATATGTAGACGACTTTGTAATTCTGAATAAAGATAAAAAAGTCTTAGAAGAATATCTAACCAAAATAATTAAATATCTTAAAAATCTTAGATTAGAATTACATCCAGATAAATCAGAAATTTACCCACTAAGAAATGGAATAACTTTTTTAGGTTATAGAATATTTTATCATTATAAGTTATTAAGAAAGAGAAATATAAATTATTTTTTGAATAAACTTAAGAAAAATATTAGATTGTATAGGGAAGGAAAAATTGAAAAAGAAAAGTTAGAAAGTTTTTTACAAGGTTGGGTTGGGTATTCCAAGTTTGCTAACACTTATAATTTCAAGAAGAAAATCATTGATTCAATCCAAAAATAATCCACTATAATGTAGTTACACATATTTATATACTGCATAGTATAGATTAGTATATGAAATGTCCCCATTGTAAAAAAGAGATTGAAGATGACCCAAGTAAATGGTTAAATGTCCCTGAATTAAAGATTTCTGTAGAGATTGAAGTTCATGATAAAGATAAATCTTGGGATGAATTAAATCTATCTAAAAGAGAAAAAGAATTATTGACAGCAGAGCAATGTATATGGTTAGCTAATTCCAAATATGCCAAAAAACTCAAAATGGATGGAAGTTCGAGTGAGGATGATTTCTTTATTCAACAACCTTTTAATTTAAGCAGAAAGAATAATTATGTTGCGAGGTTCTATGCGGACTCGGATTATGCTGACTTGGATTGTTACTGGGGTTCTGGCGATTCGGGTTCTACACTCGGGGTAAGGTTTGTTCGCAAAAAAATTTCTAAGGTAAGGAAAAAATGATAAAGAAAAAGTGTAAATATTGTCCAAAAGAAATAGAAGGGCATACAGAAAATCAAGTTCAGCATTTAATGAATCAGCACCTTATTTCAAAACATTCAGATAAAATAGATTTAAAAGAGAAGGAATAATGGAATCAAAAAAAATACAAAAACAAATTGAGAAAAAAGAAAAAGAATTAAAGAAACTCAAAGAGCAATTAAAAAAAGAAACTGATAATGAAATTAATGTAAATTATTGGCGACAAAAAATATTACAATTATTACAAGAATCAAAAAATAACCCATTAAGAGATTTACTTATTAATAATAACAACACTGATGTCACTATTTATAAAGATCATCCCGATATAAATGGATCTCATAAATATTACATTTTATTACCTAATACTGTTATAGATGCAACAGATATTATACGTGAAATTTCAAAAAAAGTCTCCAAATGTAAAGTCTTTTTTGAAAAAATTAGAATAAATACAGGACCTATTAATGCATTATCCATACTTATTACACAAGATATGCAAAAAAAATTAAATAGAGAAAATAGAAGAAAAGAATGGATGAAAGAAAGATGTAATTTTCGAGATATTTGTCTTGTGATAATATGTATATTTATTATTTTACTATGTATTACTATGTTAGATAAACATTGGGAGGGTTATAAAGAACCATGGAAAAATCTAATGCCCTTTATAAAAGCGATCAACAACAACAGCGACATAATTCCTGTCAAAAAATAGAATTTGATTTAATACCTTTACAACATATTACAGGATCAGATCAATTTGGTATAAGAAATATAGCTGAAATGATGATTTCTATTCATTATCCTAAAATTTCAATTAAAGAATGGCGTATAGAAGAAGAAGATGAAAAATATAATATTGTTGTTTCTTATCCAAAAAATACACCTTTTACTTGTAATCAACTATGTTTAATTGAACAAGTTAATCAATTTTTAATTGGTGAAATTTCAATACAACCGTATGATGATAGAACAGATTTTATAACTGAAATTTATAAAACTGGAGAAAGACCAATTACAATTCAAGAATTAAAAATAATACAAAGAAGAATTGAACCAGAAAAGAAAAGAAAACGTGTTAGAGTAAACAACAACGATGATGAAATTCCACAAACGACAAATTCTAATATTGATTGATTCAAATTATATTATATTATTGTTATTATACAAAATATAAATTCAATTTATCGTTTTTTTCCACAATGTTTTCGAGCTACACTTAATGCTATAGCAATTCTTTGTTTACTAGGTTTATTTTTATTTTCCCTCATTACTATTCTTATTTTTCTTTGCATACATGTATCTTTTTTCTTTGCCATTTAAATTCCGAATTTAAATATTATGTTTTTTTATATTAAAATGTCTGTCAAATCT